>JACCEA012404460.1_pt1 | contig 11113 bp, 6 predicted proteins | sample 7449851 | NCBI WGS metagenome assembly JACCEA01 (sample SAMN15323453, study PRJNA562643) | freshwater metagenome | isolation source: river surface water | place: USA:Blue River Watershed | collected 2017-08-18 | reverse complement strand
TGCGCAGTAAACGCCCACACGCCTGAATTAATTTCAGCGATGCGTCCGGCACGGTGATTTCCATAAACGCATTACCCCCGCGCGCTTCAACCCATTCTGATAACGCCGCCTCAATCGGATCATCCGGCACGGCGAAAGGCAGCTTGGCGATAATCACGTGGGTGCAATATTTACCGGGCAAATCCACACCTTCAGCAAAACTTGCCAACCCAAAGAGCACACTACCCTCGCCATCATCGATGCGTTTTTTGTGTTGGACTAACATTTCCTGCTTGGAGTTATCACCCTGTAGCAAAATAATATCGCGCAAATTTTGCGGCATTTCATCGAACACATCGAGCATTTGTTTGCGCGACGAGAACAACACCAGCGAACCTTCAGCGGGATCAATCAAGTTTGGCAGATCATCAATAATAGCCAAGGTATGCACATCAGCATTGGTAGCCTCAACAGTTCGCGCAGGAATTTCGAGAGTTGCCTGTTGGAAATTAAACGGGCTGGGCACCACTTGGTAATTGGAATCTGAAGGTGTACCTGCACGCATTTGGAAGCGGTAAAAATTTCCCAGCGCCGTGAGTGTGGCCGAGGTGATAATTGCACCGCAGGCTTTTTCCCACAAACTGAACTCCAATGTTTTAGCGGCGAGTATTGGGCTGGAGCAGACCTCCAAATCCATATTACCGCTGGCATCTACCGGCGTTAACCAACGCGCCTTGGGCACACTGCTCACGGAATCCGGCGTGGCAAAACTTGCCCACAAATCGCGGTTGGCTTCGGCGCGCGCTTGCCATGCACCAAGAATGGGATAATGATTTTCCAAATCCACTTTCGGTACCGGGCAATGCATATCTTCCATTGCCTGACTGACTTCATCGAGCATTTTTTTCAACAAATCTGTCAGGCGATCAAAACCTTTATACAACTCGACGCAAGGTATTAATAAATCTTGCGGCACCACGCCACCATCAAAACGGTAATGGGATTGGCGATCATCAAACGCAATGGATTGCGCGAGCGATTCAAACACCGGATACAACTGATCCAGGCGCTGTTTGCAATCAATTAAGGCGGCAGGCAGTTGTTCACCAAAGCGATCCACATTACCCGCACCACTGATTACCCCAAGCATAGCGCCGAGCGCTTTATTGCATTGATCCAACCATTTACTGGTGGCGAGCATGCGACTGTGGTGCGCAAAATGATTTAACGCTTTTTGCGGGAGGTGATGGCCTTCGTCGAAGACATAAATGGTGTCGGCGGGTGCAGGCAAAATTGCACCACCACCCAACGCCAGATCCGCCAATACCAGATCGTGATTGGTGACAATACAATCCACTGAATGCATGGAATCGCGCGCTTTAAAAAAGCTACACGCCGACACATTGGAACAGCGACGCCCGGTGCATTGCCGATGGTCAGTAGTAATGATCTGCCATTCATTTTGTTCCAGCGCTTGCGGCCAGGTGTCGCGCTCGCCATTCCATCTATTAGATGCCAGTGCATCCATCATGGATTCATAAAGTTTAAAGCCCTGGGCAGATACACTGGGATATTCATCTTCGTAAAGCGCGCGCGTGGGATTCAAACCACTTTGGTATTCCGCAATTAAATTATCCAACTTACTCAGACACAAGTAGCGTCCGCGCCCTTTAGCAAGAGTAAAGGTAAATGACAGGCCACTGTTGCGATGCAATTCGGGCAAATCTTTATTGACGATTTGCTCTTGCAATGCAACCGTTGCCGTAGAGACAACCAGTTTTTTGCCCAGCGCTTTGGCCATGACAATGGCCGGCAATAAATAGGCAATGGTTTTTCCCGTGCCTGTGCCTGCTTCTACCACGCAAATATGCTTGCCGGCATTCTCGTCGGGGATACGATGATTTTCGTCATCCAGTGAAATTTTGCCGAGTGTTTTTGCAATCTCGGCAATCATCAATTTTTGACCGTAACGGGGCTTAAGCCCCTTGTTTTCCAGAAATTGGCTATAGGCGCCCTGAATTTGCTTTTTCAGCGCATCCGTTAGCATTCGACCAATTTACTCACAACGGGATTAGCATAAATGCCCAGCGCAATTTCACGCTGACCAGAGGGAATTGCATTCATGCGCACCTCAAACTCGGTGCGTTCAGCAATCAGTTTTTTCGGATCATAAGGGGTATTGTTCGCGCCATAGCTCACAACCGGCACCTTGCCATGCAGCATTTCATAGGCAATGCAGTTAGTCGCGTGCAACACATAATTACCCAGAATTTGGTGATCCAGCGCAGCGACCAACTCATCGGTATCCTGATAATCGCCGTCCAGCACATCGCCAAACGCCAAATGGATATTACCTTTATTACCGGCGATCCCCATGGCGATGCTGCGCACATCTTCGTGCTCTTCTTTTTGATAGCTGCCTTCCGTGCGATGCAAATAAAGTTCACGCGCTTTCGCGACATCGCATGGATCAAGTTCGTAAGAAATAGATACGGGAACTATGCGCAATTTTTTGGCATATTCCGCGATCTCTTCCGTTTTGGGTTTGTTGAGCATAATCATGCCCAATACTGCTGAATTAGTTTTGTCATTGCCATCTTTAGCACGACCTTCGCGCTGCGCAATCCAGATATTGGCATTTTCATTCACAATGGAATGATGAATGTACGCCGACAAATGTTTTGCCGCTTTTAATTTTTCACGCGGCGCTTTGGCTGAGCGATTGACGATAAAACTTTTATTCAATCGCATCAGGTCTGATACAAATGGTTTGGTAAGCAGGTTATCGCCAATGGCAATACGCAAGGTATTGCAACCATTGTGGAACAGAACCCAATTAACAAAGGCCGGATCCATAGCAATGTCGCGATGGTTGCTGATAAATAGATAGGCGCTGTGCTTATCGAGTTTCTCCAAACCGGAAAAGGTGAGCTCTTTCACCCGGGTGGACATCATCCCCGACAGGTATTTTTCCACTACTGCCTGGAACCCTTGAACATCCTGAATCCCGGCGAGCTGCTGATTCAATTTGCGGCGTACCAGCGGTTTTAATAGCCAACCTAACACGGCATGCAACTTGGGGAATTTCAGGCGCGTTACTGCATCAGTCAATTCAGGATCCGCAAGTATACGATCCAGGGTTGGGCGCACCTCATCATCACGATAAGGGCGGATATCATCAAATTCGCTCATAGTGGAAACTTTACTCGAAGACTATGCAGTTAGTGCAGGAAAGCTGGCACCAGGCGCCCAACTCAGCGAGAATTGGCCCGGCCAAAAACAGGCGCACAAAATACCGAAAAGGGCCAGAAAATGCCATCGAAAACACCTGCCGTTAATCCCCAATCGCCCTGCCCCTGCGGCAGCCAAAAACTGCTGGCTAACTGCTGCCTGCCCCATATACAGGGCCAAACCTGGCCAGAAACTGCCGAGCAGCTGATGCGTTCACGCTACTCTGCCCATGTGCTATTGGCCATTGATTACCTGTGGGACACCTGGAGCCCCGAGCAACGCCTGCGCTCCAGCAAGGCCGATATCCTGCAGTGGGCGCAAAGCTGCGACTGGCTGGGCTTGCAGATCCTCTCTACCAGCAAAGGACTCGCAGCAGATCAGGACGGCACCGTTGAGTTTATCGCCCTGTTCCGCCAGGCCGGACAATTACAGCAACACCACGAACACTCGGTATTTCGCAAATCACTGGGCAAATGGCTCTATGTGGATCACCAGGATTAACTCGCACTTTCACTGTGAACCAGGCAGCGATGTGCATAAATATCCAGCAAAGTGCAGATATTCCGTTCGACAGTGCCATGCTGTCCACGTAGAATTATGTTTATTTTGACGCCAAACCCAGGTCTGGCCGACGAAAACTATAATACTGGCTACACTCAGATGAACTTTTTGAGCATGAGCATCCTCTTGTGAGTCCCTACCCGGCCTTATGAAAATCCTTCTGGTTGAAGACAGCGCAACACTTCGCTACGCCATGCGTAACTACATTATTGATGCGGGCCATGAGCCTTTAGTTGCCCGCAGTGGTGAAGAAGCCCTGCAACTGCTGGAAAACACCCCGGTTGATATGATCATCATGGATGTGGAAATGCCCGGACTAAACGGTTTTGAAACCACTCGCCTGATTCGCGAATGGCTGGCCGGCCACTGGATTCCCATCATCTTTGTGACCGGGCTAAATGAGGACGAAAATTACCGCGAAGGTATTGAAGCGGGTGGCGATGATTACCTGATCAAGCCGGTCAGCTTTATGATCATCAAAGCCAAGATTCGCGCGATGGAGCGAATCGCTGAAATGCGCGATCAATTGAGCCGCCTGAATTCCGAATTGGAAGCCCTCAGCCAGCTCGATAGCCTCACCCATATTTATAACCGTCGCACCTTCAATGAATTAGCCCAACAGCAATGGGCATTGGTAAAACGCCATCAACAACCCATTAGCGCATTGATGATCGATGTGGATCATTTCAAGTTATTTAATGATCACTATGGCCACCCGGCGGGCGATTCCTGTTTGAAAAAAGTCACTCAGGCGATTAAAAGCTGCCTGCACCGCACCACCGACATTCTGGGCCGCTATGGTGGTGAAGAGTTCGTCGTGCTACTGCCAGAGACCGATGCCAAGGGTGCCATGTGTGTAGCCCAATCTATTGGCGAAGCCATTAGTGCATTACAGCTGCGCCACGATGTCTCCCCTACCGATTCCCATGTCACCGCGAGTATTGGCGGCGCTACCTGCTTACGCACCACAGGCCACGACCTGGAAGAATTAATTAAAAATGCCGACCGCGCGTTATATAAAGCTAAACGTGCGGGTCGCAACCGCAGCTGGGTAGATGAAGTAGCCACTCACAAAACCCTGCTACTGGCGGATAGCAATCTGGAATTGATTCGCCATTTCACACATCACTTGCAAACACACTTCAATTTATTAACGGCCGAAACCCAAACGGAATGCCTGGAGCTGGCGGTTGATTTACACCCGGATCTAATTTTACTCGGCACCAATATTGCCAGTTCCCCGGCAGGTGCCGACCTGTGCAAAATCCTGGCGCGAACACCTAAAACGGCCGGTATTAATCTGGTACTGGTGAGCGAACAACAGAATGAGCGCACGCTGGAATTAGGCAACACCCTGGGTATCAAACACGCGTTTGATAAATCCCTCAACGGCCCGGCCCTGCTCAATAAAATTGTTGAATTTATTCACTAGATCTCATCACTGTTCAAACTTAACTCACTTATAACCAAACATTGTTAAGGTGGGTGCAGCATCCGCTTGACTATACAGCGCCCTCGAGCGCTATACTGTATTTAAATACAGTATAGCTGACTTGCCATGACCCAATCACTACCAACTGATCTTGAACAATTGCTGCTACGTGGCGACATTTGGCGCGGAACAAAAGCCCAGGTCCAAACCAGCAATGGGCAAGATACCGGCCATCTATTACTGAACAATTTTCTGGTGCATCAAGGTTGGCCGCGCGCGTGCTTAATCGAAATAAACCAGCGGGAATTCGGCCAAGGTGAATGGCTATTACTAACCCCCAGCTTGCGCAATTCAGCGCAAGGATTACAGATATTAATTAACCCGCCTGCATTGCCATTTGCACAGGGATTGTTACAAGCGGGCCTGGATCTGGACCGTTTATTAATTATTAATGCTCCCGCGAAAAATGATTTTCTGGCTGCCTTTGTAGAAATTGCTCGCGCTAAAGCCTGTAGCCATTTATTAGCCTGGCAACCACAACAAGCGTTGAATTACACCGAGGTGCGCAAATGTGTGTTGGCCAGTAGTGAAGGCTCTGGTATTTACTGGTTACTGCGCCCGGCACGTGCTAATGCCCAGCATTCGCCTGTACATTTGCGTTTGCACACGCGCATGGAGGCCAACACCCTAACAGTCACCGTCACCAAACAAAAAGGTGGTGATCAATCACTACTTAATAAACCTATCGCATTACCCTTGCCACACGAATGGCTGGGCTATCAACCCCATGCCAATTTGGATACAACACCGGTAAAAAGCACTAACAAAGTTACGCAGCTGCGGAGCCGCTAATGGGCAGCAACAGCGTGTTATCGCCACCGGCGCTGCGCTTGTGGCTGGCAATTCAGCTATCAAATGATACAGATAATTGCCAAGCGGCAAAATTACACGGCAGCAAAACTATTGAAAATAAATTAATCCAGCTGTGTGAGTTGTTGTATCAATTCACGCCGCATGTGCAACTATTTATTTCAGAATTTACCCATGCCCATGGCGTACAACTGGAGATTTCCCGCTCGTTAACACTGTTCGGTGGCTTAACGTCGTTGCTCGATGCCATTAAGCTGCAACTGCACAGTGAGGATGCCTATCGAAATTATCGCTACGCTGTAGCGCATACCGCACAAGCCGCCTGGTTACTCTGCGGCAGTGCAACCCAGCCAGATACTTTTATCCAGTCATTGGATCAACAACTTAAACAATACGCACCCGCACAATTGCGCTCGGTTTTTCACGCGCAATTACAACCATTGCCACTCACTTGCCTGGAAGAGTTTCCCCGCATAGTGATTGCGCTACAGCAAACCGGTTTTGTGTCACTGGGCGATATCATGCAGCAACTCAACACCAGTGGACTGCGCAGCCTTACCAAACGTTTTGGTCATGCGTTCAGCCAATACCTGGGCGACATGTTGGATATCAGCCATGACATGCAGCAACCGGGATTATTTTCTGCCCCCGTGCCTATGTTTCACCCGGAGCTGCCCTTTATTGAGCGGATAGAAATGGAGTTTCCTGTTGCGCAATTGGATTTGTTGCAACCAGCACTTTCCTTATTGCTGCAAAAACTCAGCGATCATTTACAGCGCCGCCAACAGCAATGCCAAATGATTGAATGGCAGCTCATCAGCATTTACCACGAGCGCGAATTAATCCGCGTATATTGCGACACCCCGCAACAACAGGGGCATTTACTGTTGGAATTAAGTTTGATTCAACTAGAGCAATATGAGTTTCGTTTTGCCGTAGACCAATTGGAATTGCACTGCCCTTTTTCCTCACCGCTGCAAACACAAAACTATCAACTGGATTTTTCCCAACAATCGCACAATTATAAAACCACACAGGATTTCACCCTAACGACGGCCAAATTAAAAGCGCGCTTGGGCGAGAGTGCCATTTATAAAATAAGTTACCGGGATGATCATTTACCCGAGCGCAGTAACCATGTCATCGGCTATCAAAAAGCGGCCTGGCAAGTGCTACCCGACATGCAGCAACAAGCATTGCGCCCCAAATGGCTATTGGCTGCACCACAAATTGTCGATCAAACACCGGCAGGCTTACACTGGCGCGGCTTACTGCAACTACTCGCCGGCCCCGAACGCATTCACACCCATTGGTGGGACACACCCAGTGCACGCGATTATTTTATGGCACAGCGACAAGACGGATTGCGGTTATGGATATTTAAAGACTTGCATCAACAGCGCTGGTTTGTACAGGGAGTGTTTTGTTAATGATGAATTATACCCAGCTGTACACCACCACTAACTTTACTTTTTTAACCGGCGCCTCTCATCCGCCAGAAATGGTCATGCGCGCTGCGGAATTAGGTTACAACGCCATTGCTATTACCGATGAATGTTCGTTAGCTGGCACAGTAAAAGCATTTGCCATGGCGCAAGACTGTGGCATCGAGTTAATTATCGGTAGCCGCTTTTTGTTATCCAATGGTATTCAGCTCATTGCCATCGCACCAACACGTACCGCCTATGCTGAACTCTCCGGTTTTATTACCCTCGCCCGGCGGCGTGCCGACAAAGGAAACTATGAAGCACACCTTGAAGATTTGCGTTTTCGTTTACAACACTGTCTGATCATCTGGTTATGCGATCCCATCAACCCTGAAAATGAAAGCCAGATTTATTTGCATGCTGACTATTTAACACGTGCTTTTAAAGACCGGTTATGGCTTGGCATCAACCATCAATTACACAGTGGCGAGCAACAACACTTTACAAACTGGCAGCACCTGGGTAAAACCCGGGGCATCCCCCTGGTTGCTGCAGGAAACGCTTTAATGCACAGCAACAAACGTAAAATGCTGTTAGACGCCCTCACCGCCATTCGACTAAACACACCGATACAAGAACTGGGCACACAGACCTGCGCAAATAGTGAAGCCTATTTAAAAACACTGGGGCAACTGGAAAAACTTTATCCCCCGGTGTTATTGCAAGAGACGGAGAAAATCCGTGAGCGGTGTACATTTTCAATGGAAGAGTTGCAATATCAATATCCACAAGAATTAGTACCCGCCGGATTTTCCCCCACACAATATTTGCGCCATTTGGTACAGCAAGGCGAACAACAGCGCTACCCCCAAGGTACTCCCGGTGATATCACTGCGCTTATCCAGAAAGAGCTAAAACTGATTGTGGAAATGCGCTACGAATTTTATTTTTTAACTGTGCATGACATAGTGAAGTATGCGCGCGCGCAAAATATCTTATGCCAGGGGCGCGGCTCGGCGGCCAATTCAGTGGTGTGTTATTGCCTGGGAATCACCGAAATTTCTCCACAGCAAATCCACGTATTGTTTGAGCGGTTCATCTCCAAAGAACGCAATGAACCACCCGATATCGATGTGGATTTTGAACATGAGCGACGCGAAGAAGTCATTCAATATATTTATCAAAAATATGGCCGGGAGCGCGCAGCATTGGCAGCGACGGTTATTTGCTATCGCCGCCGCAGCCTGGTGCGTGATTTAGGCAAAGCACTGGGGTTTGAACCAGCAATCATCACGCAGTTGGCTTCCTCAGCTGCCTGGTGGGATAAACACACGGAGTGGGAGCAACGTTTAACTCAGGCACATGAACAATTACAGGCAGAAAATCCATTAATTGCACCGCCTTCGCGCCAAATGCTGCAGTTATTTTTGCAACTGGCGAATGAGTTATTGGGTTTTCCCCGTCACTTATCCCAACATGTCGGCGGCTTTGTGATAGCGCAGGATCGCATCAGTGATCTGGTACCCGTTGAAAACGCCAGCATGCCTGACCGCACTATTATCCAGTGGGATAAGGAAGATCTGGAAACCATGCGCTTATTAAAAGTGGATGTGCTGGCATTGGGTATGTTGACCGCACTGCGCAAAACCTTACAAATTATTCACAGTTATCACCCACAGATAACAGCAATTCAAGATATTCCGCCGGAGGACCCTGCCACCTATAAAATGTTGCGCATGGCGGATAGCGTTGGTGTGTTTCAAGTAGAGTCGCGCGCACAAATGTCGATGCTACCGCGCCTGCGGCCCACTACTTTTTATGATCTGGTTATTCAAATTGCCATCATCCGCCCAGGCCCTATTCAAGGCGGAATGGTGCACCCCTTTTTACAACGGCGAAAAAATCCCACAGCAGTTACCTATGAGCATGACGATTTAATTCCCGTGTTAGAACGCACCTTGGGAGTTCCTATTTTTCAGGAGCAAGCCATTAAACTGGCCATGGTCGCCGCCGGTTTTAGTGGCGGCAAAGCTGATGAGTTGCGCCGCGCCATGGCTAGCTGGGGGAAAAACAGCACCCTCGCCAATTTTGAACAGGATTTTATTGAAGGCATGTTAGCTCGCCATTACTCTTTGGATTTTGCCCAGAAACTATTTGACCAAATAAAAGGGTTTGGTGGTTACGGGTTTCCTGAATCCCACTCGGCCAGTTTCGCGTTGCTGTGCTATGCATCCTCCTGGTGTAAACGCCATCATCCTGCTGCATTTTATTGCGCATTACTGAATAGCCAACCTATGGGGTTTTACTCTCCATCGCAATTGCTACAGGATGCAAAACGTCACGGAGTCATAGTGCTCCCCGTTGATATCAATTGCAGTATTTACGACACCCAACTGGAAAAAATAACGGCTAATCACTTGTCATCTGAACATTTTCCCAACCCACAACCTTTACTGGCTATCCGCTTGGGGTTCAGCCAGGTCCGCTCGCTTGATACCCATGCAGCACAAACCATCGAACGCTGGCGAGGCAACAAACCATTTACTTCACTGGAAAATATTTCACGTCGCACTGCACTCACAGCAACAGATTTAGGTCACCTTGCCGCTGCCGATGCCTTTGCTCAACTCACTGGCAATCGCCACGAAGCGCGCTGGCAAGCAGCCGCCATAAAACCACATGTCGCACTGCTGCAATCCAGTGAAACCCAGCAAGACTTATTGAGCATGCCAGCACCCACACTGGAAAAAGACATGGTGGATGATTACGCCAGTATCGGTTTAAGTTTACGCGCGCACCCTATGGCACTGTTGCGCAGCCAGGCACCATTTAATCGCTGCAAAACCCAACGCGAATTGGCAAGCATTGGCCACGGCCGTTTTGTACGTGTAGCCGGGTTAGTCACCGGACGCCAAAGGCCTGGCACAGCCAAAGGAACTATTTTTGTAACACTGGAGGATGAAACGGGGAACATTAATGTGGTTGTATGGCAAAAAACCCAAGCTCACTTTCGCGAACCTTTGTTAAATGCACAATTACTAGTAGTAAAAGGCGTACTGGAAATTAACGCCACCGACAGTGAAACACCGGTCATTCATTTGGTTGCAGGCCATTTACAGGATTACACACACTGCTTAAAAAAATTAAGTGTTAGCTCGCGGGATTTTCATTAATCGGCAGCAAAGGAATTGAAATTTCACCAACCAACTCATCAACCCAATGGACATTGGTTTGAACAGCTAACAGCCCCCTTTTGACCAGTTTCGTTAAATTGCTCCTCGGTAGATACATTGCATAAACACCACTTACAATTCGTATGGTACATGTGCTATTACTTTTTGGACAGATAGGCAACCACACCATCGGTATACTTCTTAATAACCTGACTAGCCACTCCCCACGCCGCACATTCTTTAATCGAAACTTGAGATCTGCCCAGCTCCTCGCGTGTGACCTTGTCAGTAACAACCACCGTGCTAACAATATTGTCGCATCCGGCCATTATCCCTACGGTAAGGCGAGCTGCGTCGTCTCTCATTCTGAACGAATGGATTTCAACAGTAACTGAGTGCTGCGAATTCTGTTCACCGGAAGCAAGCAATCCGTTTGCGGC
>JACCEA010485288.1_pt1 | contig 11114 bp, 10 predicted proteins | sample 7449851 | NCBI WGS metagenome assembly JACCEA01 (sample SAMN15323453, study PRJNA562643) | freshwater metagenome | isolation source: river surface water | place: USA:Blue River Watershed | collected 2017-08-18 | reverse complement strand
GCAGCTTGGACAGCGACACAACTTTGAATCCCTTTTGAACGAAAGGTATCTTCATCAGGATAGAAATCAGCACGAATTGCGGACATTTCTGGTGTTATCCAGGCGTCCCGTTCTTCATCATAGTTCCAGAAATGCTGATGGGAATCAATCATGATGCATAAGCTACTGCCGTCTGTTTTTGTTCTCCTAGTCCATCCATTCCTAGTGTTACTATGTCGCCAGGTTGTAAATAAATAGGTGGTTTGAAACCTAATCCTACCCCATGTGGTGTCCCCGTAGAAATCACATCACCTGGTAAAAGTGTCATGAATTGCGAAATATAAGAAACTACTTGGGGAACGTTGAAGATTAATTGATCTGTGTTTGATGTTTGAAAGCGCTTCCCATTTACATCGAGCCACATGGATAAATTATGCACATCGTTTATTTCTTCTTTTGTCACTAAGACAGGTCCTAAAGGAGCAAATGTGTCACATCCCTTTCCTTTAGACCAGTTACCACCGCGTTCTAATTGGTATTCGCGCTCTGAATAATCATTGTGTAAACAATAACCAGCTACGTAATCATAGGCTTCTTTTTCTGAAACATATTGGGCTTTTTTGCCAATAACGATGGCTAATTCAACTTCCCAATCTGTTTTGGTTGATCCCTTTGGAATCACTACAGGATCGAATGGTCCACTGAGTGCTGTTGTTGACTTAAAGAAAAGTATCGGCTCTGTTGGGATTTCTGCTCCTGTTTCACGCGCATGATCTGCATAGTTCAATCCCACGCAAATGATTTTGGATGGACGGGCGACACATGAACCAATACGCTTCGGTGATTTGATTTCAGGTAAATCTGTTGAAGCGACTATTTTGGCTAGTTTGGTTAATCCATCTGCTGCAAAAAATGCCTCATTGTAATCTTGAACATGTACTGAAACGTCAAAATAACGACCATCGATAAGAACCGCTGGTTTTTCTTGTTCAAATTCTCCTATTCTTACTAATTGCATCGACTATAAATTTTTGATTGTTTCCCACATGGTCTCAGCTAAAAACTGGTTACCTGCCTCATTTAGGTGTACGCGATCTGTTGTTAAAATGCCAGAAGCCTTATTTTCAATGTTATTTTTCTCCTCGTAGCTTAAGAATGCCTTACGTAAATCGATTAATTTACATTGATTATCTGCGGCAATTTTACGAATGATATTTGAGTAAGCATTTAGATCACCGTCATTCTCATTCGTTGCATCGAACTTCTCGCCAATGACCGTTGGCGTGCATATAACTACTTGAATATTAGCCTTTTGCAGTCGCTTAATTAAAGCGTTGTAGAACTTTTCAAACTTGTCGGCATCTGTACCAGTCCGTGAGGAAGTCTTATGCCATACGTCATTAATCCCAACATAAATAATCACGATGTTTGGTTTTTTAGCCATGACATCTTCTTCGTGACGAAGGTATAAATCATAGATTTTATTACCTCCAATACCTGCTCCGATTAGTTCGTATTTACTAGCTAGGCCTTGTGCACCGAGCATTTCAGCCATTTTGGTTATGTAACCTGTTTTGTTAACTCCAGCTTGTGTGATTGAATCACCAAAAAACACGATACGCGTAGGATTTTCAAGTGTTGTGTATGAGCTTAGGCTCATGCTGATTAAACAAATGATGCTTAAAATTTTCGTTTTCATAGGTTTTAATTGTTTAGATAAATGAATCCACCGTCGATAGGATAATCACATCCTGTAATGAATGCGGCTTCATCAGAGCATAAATATAAAGCTAAATTGGCAATTTCATCAGGTTTAGCCATGCGACCTAATGGCTGTGTTTTCGATAGTTTTTCAAACATTTCTGCTTGATTGTCTGGATAGTTTTTGGCAATAAATCCATCTACAAATGGTGTATGCACCCGTCCAGGAGAAATGCAATTGCAACGAATACCATGATTGATATAATCTTTCGCAACGGATTGTGTCATAGATTTTATCGCCCCTTTGGTCATGGAATAGCCAAAACGATCAGGAATCCCTACAGATGCAGCTACAGATGCCATATTTAAAATGACACCCGACTTTTGTTTTACCATGTTAGGAATAAAGGCAAACATGCAATGATATGCGCCCTTTACATTCACATCAAAGATACGCTGGAAGTCGGCAGGACTTGTTTTCTCTAAATTTCCAATTTGAGGAATACCCGCATTATTAACTAAGATATCGATTGAGGTCAAACGCATCGCTATTTGCTCTACCATTTCAAGGTCGGTAATGTCTGCTTGATGGAAGTTGATTTTATCAGGTAATGGTTCAACTGATTTATGTAAATCAATTACATGTACCTCCGCACCTTGTTGCAAGAATGTTAAGGCGATGGATTTGCCAATACCTGAGCATCCACCGGTTACAACTACTTTTTTACCTTTTAATGAAAATAGCATAGTTTATATTTTAAGTCGCTAGTCACTAGTCACTAGCAATTAATTATTCTCACCTCTCACCTCTCACCTCTTTGACGTTTAATCGCCGCATTGCATGCGTCTCAAAATTTGGCAATCCTGAAAGGTTTGCCAAAGAGACTAGCGTCTAAAGCGATACACCTCTCCTCCAGAACATAAAATCATCCTGTCCCAAATCCATCGCTTTCGTCGTAATCTCACCGGAAGCCAGTTTAATCACATATTCCAAGACCTCTTCACCCATTTCTTCTACCGATTTTTCACCGCTGATGATTGGTCCGCAATCGATATCAATGATTTCAGGTAATTTATTGGCTAACCGTGTATTCGTTGACAATTTAACCATCGGACTAATGGGATTGCCTGTGGGTGTTCCTAAACCTGTTGTAAATAATTGAACTGTAGCACCTGCTCCTGCCATTCCGGTGGTGGCCAACACATCATTTCCGGGTGTACAAACTAAGTTTAGGCCTTTTTTTGTTGCGTATTGGCCATATCCAAGTGCGTCAACGATTGGAGAAGAACCTGCCTTTTTAGCTGCACCAGCTGATTTAATCGCATCCGTGATTAATCCATCTTTGATGTTACCAGGTGACGGATTCATGTCGAAGCCTGCTCCTACCGCTGCGGCGCGTTTGGCATATTCCCGCATCATTTTACCAAAATTATCTGCTACTTCTGAGGTTACAGAACGATTTTGTAATTCTTGTTCCACTCCGCATAACTCTGGGAATTCAGCAATCATGACAGTTCCACCTAGTCCCACAAGTAAGTCGGCCGTATGCCCAATCGCCGGATTTGCCGAAATTCCTGAAAAACCATCCGATCCGCCACATTTAACCCCTAAGCGTAATGCGGATAATGGTGCAGGTTTGCGGTCAATTTGATTAATTTCAATTAAGCCTTCAAACGTTTTTAATACGACCTCATTTAGTAAATTTTCAACTCCGCTACCTTCATCTTGCTGTTGTTCAAAGATGTACATTGGTTTATTGAAATTCGGGTCTTTTTCGGCTAATTTTTGCTTGAAAACCGCAATTTGAGAATGCTGGCAACCTAAACTTAAAATAGTAATTCCACCTACATTGGGATTAACACAATAGCCAGCTAATAAGGCACATAGGTTTTCGGAATCATCCTTGTTTTCACCACACCCACTTTCATGTGTTAAGAATTTAATACCATCCACATTGGGAAAGAGTGGACTTTTGGCAATAATAGCCTCATTTGAGCTAGAGCCTAAGGCTAAGGTCTTTCCTGCCTCAAATTGCTTACGTAAATGAATTACTTGCTCAGTCACAGAATCATTTTTTTGAAAGCCTAATCCTTGAATGAATGCATTCTTTAGTAATTCAATGTTTCTGTTTTCACAGAAAACGAGCGGTATGACCAACCAATAATTCTGTGTCCCTACTTGTCCATCCGCGCGGTGGTATCCATTAAATGTTCTGTTTTTGAATTTGCTAACATCTGGACTAGACCAAGTATAGTCTTTTAGCTTTCCTTCAAAATCTTGAGAGGCATGATGAAGATTAAACGTATGAATTAATCCACCTTTGGGGATATCTTGGCTTGCATGACCCACTAAAACACCATACATATAGGCATTGCCATGTTTACCTATGGCCTCTGTCGTAAACTTGTGTTTGGCTGCAATGTCATCTTGTAGCGTAATTTTGTTTCCTTCATGCTCAATAACAGTACCTGCTTTAAGGTCTTGTAGGGCAACAAGTAAATTATCAGATGGATTTATTTGTAAAAAAGTACGTGACATAAAATTAATTTAAACTAAAAATGCGTCTGGTTAACACCCATTTTTCCGTGGGTTTCGATCCGGGTATTCGTTGTTGGAATTGATTCATTAAATTCTCCCAAGCTTGCACTGCTTCATTTTCTTGATCTGCTTTAGCTTTTGCTTCAAAGCTAAACGAATCATCAGTAATCATTTCCATGACCAATCGATTCGCATAGCGGTATATTTCCATCGATGTAATTCCGGATTGACGTATACTTTGATCGATTTCTTTTGGAATCAATTCATGATACGCTTCATATTGCTTGATGGAAGATTCTTCATCTACCAAATCTAAGATTAAAATATATCTATTCATGTGTAGCAATTCTGGATCCACGATAAGCAAAATAGACGATATAACTAAAACATAACAAAGGGATTGCCAATGCCATATTCGTATTTATCTTAAATAAAGATGCGGCTACCGGAGGTAAAATGGATCCGCCCACGATCGACATGATGATTAATGAAGAAGCTAATTTAGAGCCCTCTCCTAGATTTTTACAAGACAAGGCAAAGATGGTTGGAAACATAATGGATTGACAGAAATAAACCATCATTAATGCTACTACTGCAATGATACCGCCCCCCATCATGGCAATTATGAGTGATGCCACTGCACCAATCGCATAGATACCAAGAATTAGGTTTGATTTAAATTTACCCATTAGGAAGGTGCCTAAAAAACGACCCAATAAGAACAAGATGAATGCAAATGAAGCATGAAAACTAGCCATTTGTGTTGCCGACATCTCTTCGGTAGTTTGATAAATTTTCTCAACAATCCATAAATTGGTTTCAGGGGCATAATCAATTTTTAAGTCAACGAAATTGCCCCAAAGCGTAACTTGAGCGCCTACATTTAAAAACTGAGCAATGATGCCTAGTACCAGATGCTTATGTTTTAATAAGTCACTGATGGTCACTTTTGATTCTTTTTGTTCTGCTGATTTTAATTCAGGCATTTTGGTAAATGCAAATAAAATGGCTACAAAACTGACAACACACCCTACTAATAAATAAGGAGTTTGTACGGATGCAGCATGTGCGGCACGAATGGCCTCGGATTCAGCGATGGGCATTGCCGCTAATACTTCCGCGCTATACTCTTTCTCTGAAAAGATAAATAATCCGCCTATGACAGGTCCTAATATGATACTCATTCCATTAAATGATTGAGCAAAATTTAACCGGTAATCACCTTTTGATGGATCACCTAATACCGTTACGTATAGATTAGCAGCCGTTTCTAAAAATGCAATACCACTTGCAATCATAAATAAAGCCACTAGAAAAAAGGAATAGGAACGAATATCAGCCGCAGGGTAAAACAAAAAGGCACCAGCTGCATATAGGATCAATCCGAATAATATACCCATCTTGTAACCATACTTTCGCATTACGACACCAGCAGGTAGTGCCATAACAAAATATCCTGCATAAAAGGCTGTTTCTACGATGTTTGCCTGCCAGCGTTGTAAGTCTAAGGCAGTTTGAAATTGCTTGACTAATGTGCCATTTAGGCTATTAGCTAACCCCCACAAAAAGAATAAACTGGTAACTAATATGAGTGGAATGGTGTAATTGGACTTTTCGCTCGATTCTACCTGAATTGATTCGTTAGCTGATTGTGGTAAAGCCATAAAGAATTGTTTTATTTGAAAGTCAAAAGTTCTTTCAATTTACCTTCTTTTTTCTTTAATTTTAATTTTTTCAGCGAACTAAATATGATGAAATTTTTACTGATCTGCTTATTTTATATTACTACGTTTTGTGCGGTGGGCCAACTAAAAAGTCCGGATGAATTTTTAGGCTATCCACTAGGATCTCGTTTTACCTATCATTATCAACTAGTTAATTATTGTAAGTATGTGGCAGCGCAGAAACCTGCCATAGCAGAATGGGTTTCATATGGTCAAACAAATGAGCATCGCGAATTAGGGGTGTTAATAATTACCAAACCGGATTTGAAAGGGAAATTAGCGGCGATTAAAGAGCAGCACCAACAAGTTATTCAAGGATTAAAATCTCCGTCTAGCGAATTGCCCGTTATCATCAACTTATCTTTTAATGTACACGGAAATGAAGCAGCAGGTTCTGAAGCTGCTTTGGGAGCTATTTATGATTTAGTTAAAGATGGTGGATTATTGACCAATGCATCGAAAGATTTCGTCGTCCTTATGGACCCATGTATTAATCCTGATGGACGTGATGCATATGTGACGCAATATAATCGCCGTAATTTTACTTTAGGCGGGAATGCGGATCCTAATGATCAAGAACATTTTGAAGGAAGTGTATCTGGTCGGCATAATCATTTCTCGTTTGATTTAAATCGGGATTGGGTTTGGCAAACACAAATTGAAACACAGCAGCGCATGTCAATTTTTCAGTCGTGGTTGCCTATGGTTCATGCAGATTTTCATGAGCAGAGTTACCTGCATTCATATTACTTCCCTCCTGCTGCTAAACCTTATTTGAACTTTATTTCGTCAACCACGAAGGAATTGCAATTGAGTGTTGGCAAATCATTTGCCCAGCTATTCGACCAACAAAAATGGCCATATTTCACGTCTGAGGTGTATGATTTATTTTATCCGGGTTATGGCGATACCTATCCAGTTTTAAATGGAGCATTAGGTATGACGCTGGAACAAGGTGGAATTCGAGGTGGATTACAGGCTCAAAAATCAAATGCTGATACGATTCGATTCATAGATCGAGTGAATCATCATCGCCAATTAGCTGTGAACTTAGTAGGTTGGTCTTTAACAAATAGCGAATCGGTTAAAAATTCCTTTTATCAGAATCATGCGAATGCACGTACGAATCCGTCTAACGTATATAAAAGTTATTTGATACCTAAATCTGAGATCGTTAAATCTTCCGAGTTACTTCGCTTGTTGAATCGAAATCGTATTCGCGTGGGTCAAGTAGATAAAGACTTTCAGGCTAATGCGTTCTCTTATCAGGAACAAAAAAATGTACCGATTAAAGCATCTGCAGGCGATTTACTGATATCTTCCTACCAATCGGCAGCACCTATGATTCAAGCTTTATTAGATCCTACACCTGTTTTAGAGGATTCATTAACGTATGATATTACGGCTTGGAATTTATTTCAAATTCATGGAATACGTGCTTATGGGCTAAAAGAAAAAGTGTCTTCAGTTGCCTACAACGAATCGTCTTTCGTCGAGAATCAGGTCCAAGAAAATCATGTAGCTTATGTCTTTAAGCCTTCATCTCAAAGTTCAGTTTTTGTAAACTCATTACTTAAGGCTGGTTATTTAGTTGTTTTTAATGATAAAAAAGTAGGTTTTGAAAGTCAGACTTTCGAACCTGGTCACCTCTGGGTATTAAAGAAACGTGGTACTTGGGAGCGCTTGAATCAATTAGCTACTAGCGCTCGCGTGTCATTGTTTGGGATAAATTCATATCGTTCTCAAGCAGGAGCTGATTTAGGATCAGAACATTTTATTCATGTGAAACCAAGTCATGTAGCTGTTGTGGTGGATGGTGCTTTTGATGTAAACCAACAAGGGGAATTGGCATATTATTTGACCAAGCAAATGCAATTGAATCCAAGTTTTATACCAATGGCCCACGTATTCAAGGCAAACTTACTGGCCTATTCACATCTTATTTTCCCCAATTCTAAGTCGATTGATTTGTCAAAATCGCAACAAACGTTACTGGATGATTATGTCCGCAAAGGAGGACAAGTAATTCTTTTTGAGAATTCGGGTAGCTTGGTAGGTAAAGATTTAGTGTTAAAAGAGAAAGAATTAACGGATTCGACTGAAGTTCAAGTGGCTTATGAAGATGCTGAACGCCATGAAATTTCGAAGACATTAACGGGTAATTTATTGGAAGTACAAGTGGAGAAATCGCATCCCTTGGGATTTCGCGTAAACCAATCTACCCTATTGCTTATTAATCAGGCTGAACGATTAATAAATCCAACCGTAACTTGGAAGGCGATTCTTCAAACAAATGATAAGCCAAATTATTATGGATTCATGGGAAACAAGGTTAAACCTAAAGTTTCAAATAGCTTACTGATGGCCAGTTATTCGATGGGTTCTGGCCGTTATGTTTGGTTTGGATTTAATCCATTATTCAGAGCTATACCCAATCAATCTATGGTTTTATTCGAAAATTCAATTTTATATCATGGTAACTAAGCGAATTCTATTGCTTGTTTTTGTGCTTTGTGCAGGTCGTTTATATAGCCAACAAATCAAGCCAGTGTACCCGATTCCATCACCTAAGCAATTGGCTTGGCAGGAATTAGAGTATTATGGATTTATTCATTTCAATATGAATACGTTCACAAATGTGGAATGGGGAGAAGGAAAAGAAGATCCGAAACTGTTTAATCCAACCCAGCTTGACTGTAATCAATGGGCACGCATTGCGCGTGCTGCGGGTATGAAAGGTTTGATTTTAACGGCAAAGCATCATGATGGATTTTCTTTATACCCGTCAAAATACACGAGCCATTCGGTTGTTAAATCTCCTTGGAAGAATGGTAAGGGAGATGTGGTAAGAGAATTAGCTGATGCATGTAAACGTCATGGGTTAAAGCTGGGTATCTATCTTTCACCATGGGATCGATTCCACCCTGATTACGGTACGGATTCCTACAATCAGGTTTATGCCAATATGCAGAAGGAATTGCTAACTCAATATGGTCCCATTTTCGAATTTTGGTATGATGGTGCAAACGGAGAAGGTCCTAATGGAAAGAAGCAAGTGTATGATTGGCCATTATTCCATTCCATGGTTACTACCTATCAACCTCAGGCCGTTCAGTTTTCAGATAGTGGCCCAGATATTCGTTGGGTAGGTAACGAACGTGGATATGCCTATGAGACGATGTGGTCACCGCTGAATCGGGATGAAATTTATCCGGGCTATCCCAAATTTGATGATTACCGTCAAGGACAAGAAAATGGAAAACATTGGGTGGCTCCTGAGGTGGATGTAAGTATTCGTCCAGGTTGGTATTATCATCCAGAACAAGACGATAAAGTTAAAAGTCCAGATTCCTTAATGAAGATCTATGTGGCTTCTGTAGGCCGTAATGCAAATTTACTTTTAAATATTCCGGTAGATACACGTGGATTAATTCATCCCAATGATTCGGCGTCCATGATTGGTTTTAAACTGTTACGTGATCGGAGTTTGATTAATTTGATTAAATCGTCAGATGAAATTATGGCTTCATCTCGTGTTGATGGGCATCCTATTTCGTTTGTGCATGATGTGAATAAACGTTCATTTTGGGCGGCTGACGCAAAAGATGTCATGCCCACAATCACATTTACTCCTCAAAATTCAGTCAATCTGAATGCCATTGTCTTACAAGAGCCTATTTCGTTAGGCCAACGCGTTAAACGGTTTTCGGTTAAATTAACAGATGTGGCAGGCCTTGTAGAAGAAATAAATGGTCAGACGATTGGAAATAAACGCATATTGACTTCTCGCGAGCGCAAAATAAAAAGCATCCAAGTGAAATTCTTGGATGCCCGAGGTCAAGTATTGATTTCGAATTTTGAAGTCTTACGAATTATTTCACAACGTAACGAACCGCTTTACCAGTAAACTGATATCCATTGGCATCTTTTGTGCTGTAAACGGAATATTTGACGTCAATTAAAGCGGAAGCACCTAGTTCTTCTGCTTTAGAGACCATTTTTTCTAAGATCTCTTTTTTCTTGTTTTGATGGACGCCACGATAAAGCATTTTATCGTTTTGCGTTTGGTTAAAAGTTAAGGGAACTTCGTCAGAAATAGAAATTGATTCGATGAGTTCATAGGATTGTTTTGGTGTTTCATTGAAGTATACCACATCGATTGCATACTTTACTGGTATTTCAAATCCTAATCCATCATGTCTTTCGACACCCCCATTTTTAAAGTCTGGACTATAATAGGTGTTTGGTTGTATGTGCTTGGAGCATGATATCCCCGTAATTAGCAGAAGGCCTAAGGCCCACTTAGATGGATTCTGAATCATATATAAGTACTTTGTCCCAAAGTGATGCACAATCTTCGATAAATTTCAAATGAATGGGATGTGTTTGATATACATCATGTCCAGCTTCTGTTTCAAATGTAGTTAACAGACAGTAATCATAGGAACGATCAATGACTGGTCGGTCGGTTTTTGCAGGTTTTCCAACACTGAATACGTCAACCGTATCTATTTCAGCTAAAGAACTTACTCCTGCCTCGAATTTTTGAATATCTGCTTCAGATAATCCTTTTTTTAACCAAAAGTTTACGACGTGTACGAACATTAGTTTTTTAAGTTTTCTTGTTTTATAATTTGGGCTAATTTCTCTCCTAATCCCTCAGATGCAGACGCCAAAGGCATGCGCACTTGGTCTTGCATTATATTTTGTAGGGCTAAAATCTTCTTTACACCCACTGGATTGCCTTCTTCATACAAGAATGGATCAATCGTTAAAAATCCCTTTAATGCTTTTGCAGCAGTGGCAAAATTCCCCGCCAAAGCTTCGTGTATCATGGCCGTGAATTGTGCTGGAAATGCATTTGCAATTACAGACATGACACCTACACCTCCGATGGATATGATGGGTACAGCCTGAACATCATCGCCTGAAATTAAAAGAAAGTCTTTGGGTTTATGAAAAGCTATCTCCATGCATTGTTCAATGATACATGAAGCTTCTTTTATTCCAATGATATTTTTATGTTCAGCCAATGTTAAAACGGTTTCAGCCGACATATTAATTCCTGTTCTGCCTGGAATATTATACATGATTACAGGAACCGGACATGCATCAGCAATCGCTTGATAATGAGCTATAACGCCGCGAGCACTTGGCTTATTGTAATAAGG
>JACCEA010548087.1_pt1 | contig 11115 bp, 10 predicted proteins | sample 7449851 | NCBI WGS metagenome assembly JACCEA01 (sample SAMN15323453, study PRJNA562643) | freshwater metagenome | isolation source: river surface water | place: USA:Blue River Watershed | collected 2017-08-18 | reverse complement strand
TCATTCTCGGCCCCCTTCCGTGGCGGCGAATTCGTAGGCATCGAGCCCCTCGATCTTGTTGGCGATCGCATCCTCTGTTTTGCGATACGACAGGATGCTGCCGTCGGAGAACGTAAGGCTAACGGTTGAGGTGTCGTATTCCTCCACGATGTCGATGGCATAGTCGCGGAATATCGCGAACAGTTTCTCTGCGCGCATCATTGGGAGGGGCGTCGATTGAAGTGTCTCGGCAGATTGTTCGAACGCTCTGGCGATAGAGTCTTTGGGTTCCTCGGTTCGCTGTTCGGCGCTCACTCTGCGCACCCCTCGTTGTTGATCATTTGCTGCGCTCGCCGTTCGGGGTCGAATGACGTCCCTGCCCAGGCTGCCGATACCAGTTGCGTGTTGATCACTTGACTCTCCTGATCCGTTCCGTGTCCACATGACACGATTTAGAATGTACAGCATACTGTTCTCAAATGCAAGAGACCTGCGCAAACAGTTGCCCATAACCGACAATTGGCCGTAAACCCTAGAAGGACGGTCCTGTTTACTGGACATTGTTCCATGTGAAATACTGATAAACCGTTGCCGATCGGTTGACGTTTTCGCATCGCGCGAGATACGATCGCACCCGAACACGGCCATTTCGGCCGTCGAATCTCCGGATTCCGCGCCTACGGGCGTCATCGATTGCTCGCTCGCCCCATGACGCGCACCCAATCGCCGCGATGCCATCGGGGCATCACCGAAAGCGGCGCCCGCCACCTGATCCGTTGCAGGGTGACGTAATGGAGGCTGCGCAACAGCCTCCGGTCCAGGCGAGCGAGCAACCCTATGCGGGGTAGACCAGTGGCAGGTTGCCTGGCTCATAACCAGGAGGTCGCAGGTTCGAGTCCTGCCCCCGCGACCAAACACTTGTGAGAGCGCAGTCGCTCCAGTGGTATCGGAGCTAAGCCAGTAGCCGCCGGCCCCATTCGGATATACCGGCGGCGACTGGCCCACACTCACACCCATCTGAGGCGACCTCATGCCCGACACCGACCCGGTGCTGCTGTTTGACCCGGGTCCGGGTCCGGCGCCCGTGCCACCCCCCCCTGCAGGCGACGATCGACCGGCCGGCAGAGGGTTCAAACCATCTGACCGCGACCCGGACGATCGATTTGCGTGGCTCGACGGCGGGATCCCGGCGGCCGAGCTGGCGATCAAGGTCAAACCGCCGGCCCCGAACCGGTCCGGTAAATCGCGCGGCAGCATCCAGCGGCTGGAGTCGGAAAATCGATGGCCTGAATACCTCGAGTGGCGCGCGGCGTCCAGGTATCGCCAGGATTACGCGACAGCGGTCGGGGTCTCACTCTCAACGTTGGATCGGTGGGAGCGGAAATTCCCGGAGCGCCAGGCCGAGCTCGATCAGGCGCTCGAGCTGGCGGCGGACATTGATGTCCAGCGGGCTGAACGGGTGCTGCGTACGGTCATGCCGATCAAAGAGGATCTGATTGCAGCAAAAAATTTGGCCGACTTCTATCGATGGCGTGCTGAGCGACTGAGCCCGCGTTACACTGACAAAGCGAAATGGTCCGGCGAATCGAGCATGACAGTCCGTGTGATTCGTGAGCGTGCACCGACCGTCGCGGAAACAAAAGCGGCGGCCAGGACGACGTGAGTCGGCGCAACAAGCGGCAGCGATCCCATGACATCGTGTTGCCTGTGCGTCATCCGCGACAGCAGATGGTCATCGATGAATCTGACCGATTCAATGTCCTCAATTGCGGGAGGCGCTGGGGAAAAACCGATCTACTGACTGACTTGGCGCTGGACGGCAAACACCCGGACGATCCAGGATCGTTGCTCAATGGTGGCCGGGTCGGTTGGTGGGTCGGCCGCCAAGCGCAGTTCCAGGAGGTCTGGGACCATGTCTCGAACACGTTGGCGCCGATCTCAGCAAAACAGGATGCATCGCTGCACTACATCCGACTGCACACGGGCGGCAGGCTAGATTTTTGGACGCTGTACAAGGATCCAAATAGCGGTCGGGGCCGCAAATACCATCGATCGATCGTCGATGAGGCAGCGTTTGCGACGCGGCTGGAAAAAGCCTGGCAGCGGACGATCATGCCGACGCTGGTCGATTACGGTGGTGATGCGTATTTCGCGAGCAGCCCTGATGGCCTGAACTATTTCCACCACCTGCACCGCATGGGCGACCCGACGTCGCCATGGTATCGGGCGGGGTGGAAAAGCTGGACGGAGCCGTCCTGGAATAACCCGTACATCGACGTCGACGAGATCGAGCTGATGCGCGGGCAGATGTCCGATGCCGCGTTCCGCGCTGAGTTCGGTGCCGAATTCCTTGAGGGCGTTGGCACGTGGTTCTCGCGCGACTGGCTGCGCTGGTATCGGCGGCCGGTTCCTGCCGAGTCGATGGTCCGCGTCATCCTGGTCGACCCCGCGAGCGGGCGCACCAAGCAGGATGGCGAGGATTACACCGCTATCTGGGTGCTGGGCCTGCACGACGACGGCAATTATTACGTGCTGGATTTTGTCCGCGAGCGTTACGACCTGGTCGAGCGAACGCGCATGTTGATGGGCCTGCACCGACTGTACAAGCCGTTGACCGTGGGTTACGAGCAGTACGGGATGCAGTCGGACATCCAACACATCCGGGACATCCAGGAGCAGCAACAGTACCGGTTCGACATCGTCGAGCTCGGCGGCAAGACGCCCAAGGCGCAGCGCATTCAGCGGTTGGTCGCGCCATTCAAAACCGGCCGGATCTGGTTCCCTGGTGCCGAGGTGCCAGGCAAGTTGGTGCAGATGGCCCACCAAGCGCTGCGACTCTGGGTCGAGCTCGAGTACTCGATCTATCCGGCCGGCGCCGAAAACGATGATGGTCTCGATGCGCTGGCGCGCATCTTCGACATCGGCGCCGAGTTCCCGAACCGCCTCGCGGTGCACGAGCCGCCCGTCGTGATCGCCAGACCCTCAATCCGGAGCGTACTGCATGGCCGTTACTGACGCTACCGAGAAAAAGCCGACCGAAGCGGTCGAACAGAACCCCCTCGTCGATCTGGTGATGAGCCGATACGCCGAGGCCGCGAGCTGGAAATCGAGCTGCAACGTGATGGGTGCGTCGATCAATACGTGGATCGGGCGCATGCACCGCGCGTACCACCTGATCCACGAACCCAGCGAGCTTGAGCAGTACCCGAACATGGAGGCCTATTTCGGGCTCATACATCTGAAGGTCAATGCAACCTGGGCCTGGGGCAAAAACCAGTTCATCAATCAGAAGTTCGCGCCGTTCGTCCTCGCACCAACACCAGACGCCGATCTGCCCGAGCATCTTGAAGCTCAGGCAAAGGCCCGATTCAAACAGGAGTTGGTGAGGCGCCTGACGGATTCTGGTGCCACACCCGAGATGTTGATCGACCCGACGATGCGGGTGATTCGCACCGACATCTTGCCGCAGCTCACGGATCTGATGCGGGTCGAGAAAGAGCGTGCAAGGCAGATCAATTATGAGATTGCTTCGCGAGCGTGCAAGCGCCACACCCGGATCATCAAAGACCAGCTGATTGAGGGCAGTTGGCATACCGCTTATTCGGCGATGTTGTTCGATCAAGCGCTGTACCCGTTCGGTTGCATGGCGGTCGAGCGTGGTGACACGATCAAATGGTCCTGGTCAGGATCCCGGATTGTGCGCAAGCGCGAGGAGGGCTGGACGTTCCGCCACGTCCCGGTCGATCGCGCATTCCATGCGCCGGATTGCCTCACTGCACAGGACGGTAGTTATTTCATCGAGCAGATCGACCGCAGCATGGCCGATCTGTATCAGATGCGCAGTGCGCCCAACGCAATGCCCGATGAGATCGACGCGCTGTTGTCGGACATCGCGAACGCGGGGATATCGAGCAGTGGCTGGATGTCGGATAACACTGAGGTCAATACGCTGGCTGCGTCAGTGAGTCAGCCGCGCTCCGGGACCATCACGACCATTCGAATGGTTGGCGAAATTCTCGGATCCGATCTGGCGGGCGCATCAGGGCTGTCGGTCAGCGATCACGAGGTGGTGAGCGTGACGATCGAGGTCTGCAATGGGCACCTGCTGTGGTTCGATGCCAGGCCCTACATCGACGCCCAGCGCCCGTATGTGTCAGCCAGCTACGTCGCGAGCAACGATGGCCCGGCCGGCCCATCAATCGGCATGATGTTGCACTACCGGCAACGGCGTCTGAACCGCCTCGATTTGTATACCCAGGCGAGTGAGGCTATGGCGCACGGCCCGGTAATCGAGCAGATGCAAGCGGCATTCGCGAACAATGATCAGTTCTCGTTCGCCCCGTGGTCTCATGTGATGTCGGGCGGCCTGGCAACCGGTGAGCGGGGCCTCAAATTCCACCAGGCCACGCCACTGTGGTCGCAGCTGTATTCCCAGCTGTACGCCCATCTGCAGCTCGCTGACCACGAGTGTGGGATCCCCGCGTTCGCCGCCTACGGTGCGTCGGCTGGTCCGCAGATCCCGACTCTCGGTCAGACGATCGTCCACCACCAAGCCGCGGCGAAAGGGATCCAGTCCTGGCTTGAGAACAACGACGATCGGGTTATCTCACCCGTGATCCAGGTCATGTATCACGACAACCTGGTGTACCTCAAAGACCCAAGCATCGAAGCCGATGCACGGGTGCATGCGCAAGGCGCACTCGGCGCCATGGCGCGAGAGCTGCAGGCCGCGCAGATCGGCCAGGCGATGCCACAGATCATTCAGGGCGCACAGCTGCCAGACGGGCAGGGTGGGACGCTGGTACCGACCGACGTCGCCAAGCGCGCTATGGCCACATTCCTCGGACAGCTGGGACTACCAGTCGACCCGGGGAGCAACGACCCCACTACTGACTATCAGCCAGAGCCGTATTCAACCGGCGCGCCTGGAATTACCACCCAGTCGCCTGATGGTCGTAGTGGGACCATGACGGGGATCTGACCATGTACATGTTGGACGGCGACATTGTCGAGGCGGGCAACGCGGTGCACCACCTCGAGTACGGGAACGGGATTGTTCGCGAGCTGTGGACGGGCGGCATGGCCGTCGAGTTCGCTGCCGGCCGGGCGCCGGTGCTGGTCGAGGCCAATGGGTTTATCTCCGGCCGCAAAGTGATTTTCTGGTCACCACCGCTGATGCTTGTGCCACGCAAGGCGGACCGGCCGACAACGCTTGATCGGGTCGCCAACGTCCTGCAATCGGTTCTGGATCTGACGAGGCGAGCTCAATGACGCGGGTCAACGACACGATGGTCGATAGCCTGGCCACCGCCCTGGCCAAGCGCCTGATGGGGCGATCAAGGGCGCCGGCTGTTGAGAACGAGCGGACGATCGCGTCCGGCGTCTGGGGCCCTCGAGCGAGTCTGTCGTACTCAAGCGGCGCCCAGATCGAGCATCTTGGCGCCGGCACGTTCCGGGTCCGGTTCTCGGTCCCGGAGCCGACATCGGATTACGTGGTGCGCCTACAGCCCACGGCGTGCGCGTGCATCAAACCGCAGGCCAGCGCGGGGATCCTGCGGCCAGACGGGTTTGATGTGTTGGTGTCCCAGATGGCCGACGGACACAGGACACCGAGCGACATCACATGGTCATTCGTCGCATCCGCGGCGATCACGAGCAATGGGGCGAGCTGACAATGGTCTGCGACCACGCCACTGCAGGATCATTTCACCCAATAAAAAACTGTGGCGGATTGTGGCATGACGGAACGCGAACGCCGGAGCGAAGCACCCCTGCAGGTCACAGAGAGCCAGCGGGTCAGGCTGCACGAAATGATCGAGCTTCACGAGCACATCACACGGCGAGCGAGGCGAGATAAATGGCGCAGAGACATGAGGTCCACGCTACTCAAATTGATCGCACCCATCGTCGCTGTACTGACGTTTTTGCTCACGGCCGCGACGAAAATATACGAGCTGTGGTACTCACGTCGGTGAAGCGCATCGAGCGAGTCAACGGCCCCAAAGCCAACTGGATCGCCTGGCTGATGACGGCGGTGATGGCCGCATGGTGGACGCAGCAATACAACATCGCACACGACGACCCGACGTCATTCGGTGACGTGGTTAGCGTGGTGCCGGCTGCGCCCGGCCGGGTAACCACGGTCGTGGCCAGCGTCGATCGCAGTCGATCGATCGATCTGAATTGCGACGTTCGCGAAAACCTGTTCGTCCAGGATTCGCGATCGCGATCAGTGGACTGGGTTTGGTATGAGCACATCCCGGCAAGAGAGATTGCAAACCGGGCGCACATGACGCCCGGCACAGTTCGCTACGCATTCCGCAACCCGGTCGACGCAGCGACCGGTGAGGCGACGCTCGAAGTGGTGCGAGAGCACTACTGCACGACCTGGCACCGGATGTTCGGGCCGCGGACGGTGTCTGCGAAATACCGCTACATGATCTCGGAGGCAGCACAGTGACGATGCTATGCCGCGCGTATGACGCGATGGACCGGTTCTGGACGCGCCGCGTCTCTACAGACGACAAGATGATGGTCCGAGTGATTGATGCATTTGGGAGCTCGTGCGTCTACTGCACCGCCTGGCGGGCGCTGTTTCTGGGCGGTGGCATCGGTGCAGTGCTGGCCGGGTCACCCTACGGCCTGCTGCCAATTGCCGCGATCGCCCTGCTGGTCGGTGTCGAGCGCATCTGTCTCAAAGGGGACCATCGTTGATTATTCGCACGATCAAACCCGGTACATCCGGGTCATTCAAATTCGGCTTCGTCAGCGACAGGTCCGTGACGGTCTCTCTGATCGGTGCGCCATCGTGGGTGACCGTGATCGGCGACACGATCAGCTACCAGGCGCCGGCCAATTTCCTTGCCGACCTCACGTTTCAGATGATCATGGACAACGGATGCGGCGACGCCCCAACGTCGATGGTGGTGCTGCTGACGCAAGCACAAGTGACCGGCGACACGCTGCAGCCGCTGGGCGCTGGCGCCGTTCCTCACACACTCACCCATCGGTTCACGCCAAAACACATGGCGGGTCTGAAGCGCGAATTCCCATGGGGCGAGGCGATCGCGATCAACCGCGAGCCGCAGTATTACCTGGCCGAATCAATGCGCGGCACACCGCCCGCGCCATTCATTTTGCCGATCCGCACGCACAAGCGCACGCAGAACGATTACCGGATCATTGCCGCCCGGTCGCCGGCCGATCTGCTGCCGCACCTGACGAGCCAGCACAACGGGTCCGGGCCGTTCATCGAGCGCACATGGGTTTCAGGCTGCTTCACGACGGAGCCGGTCTGGCTCGAGCCGTATGGGTGGGTCGAGATCGACATGACCGCCCCGATCGGGTCTGGATTCTGGACAGGTTTATGGCTGTTCTCGAACCCCGACAACCCGTTGTACGAGCTGGACATCGAGCTCGACGGGAATCGGCCGACCGAGATGTTCCCGAACCAGCACAACCCGCCGGAATTGGTCACCCAGTACAGTAGTCCGGTCAATGTAAACGGAATCTGGCTGCCGTTGCCCAACAGTGGGCGGATCGATGCGCCGCACACGTGGGGCATGCGCCGAACAAACACGACGAGCGAGCTGTGGTTCGACGGCGTCAAGCTGTGGGAGACGCCGAACGTCGGCAATGGCCCGGTCCAGCTGCACGTCAACGTCGCGGTCAGCAACAATACGGGTTTCATTTCCAACACGGGGCCGAATTCGCCGTCGCCGGTCGAGCTGGTGCTGACCGAGATTCGGGTATTCAAGGATCCGGCGATCGTGGTGGGAGGGCCGGGGCCGACGCCGCCGCCGTCGACTCCGCGGGCCACTTATGTCGGGACCGTCGCGAGCGCAGGGGTAAACCTGGCGGCCAATGGCGATTTTTCAGGGTCAACGGTTGCGCCATGGGTTCCGATCAACGCAGACACGACCGGAGCCGTGTCGAATGGCGTCCTGCGCATCAATCCGATCGGCAACAATCAGTATGCGTCATTTAAGCAGACGATCAACATCACGCCAGGCCACCTGATCGAAGTTGGCGCTACTGCAATCCGCGGGACGTCCGGAACGCCGCCAGCGATGCACTTGGGGGCTCCTTACCCGGGCACCTGGAGTCACTACGGTCGCGAGCTACCGCTGCCGGGTGTTTATCAATTCGTCGCCGACACGGCCCAACTTGAGATCTGGCTGGCTGACGGTGACACTCGGCCAGGGTTCTACAACGACTTTGACAACGTCACTATCATTGACCTGAGCGTTCCATTCGACGTGCGAATGGTGTCGCCCGCACCGACCAGCACAATCGCCGGGGCTTCGTCTGAATTCACATGGTCCGGCGACCGAGCGGATGAGTGGCGATTCACACTTGGGTCGACATTGGGCGGCACGGAATTCGCCGACGTGACAACGACTGGCACCAGCGCCACTGTCTCTGGCCTACCGACTGACGGGAGCACCGTCTATGCAACGCTCTACGCGCGGCTCAACGGCGGGGACTGGACATCCGTGGCGGCCGAGTACGACGCATTTGCAGGAGTGATTATCGCGACACCGGCCAGCGCTGTGATTATTCAGCCGATGGACCAGATTCTGCCGCTCGGCAATTCTCAGTACCTAGCTACCCTGCAGGTTGCTGCCGTTGACGAGATCGACTTACTGACGTTGCGGCTCGGGCATCGGGGTAATCAAAACACGCTCTACGATGCAACCATGACGTTCACCGCTGCCGAGCTGGTGGCCGGCAAGGCTGGCGTTACGTACTCGACTGATGCAGAATGGTCGATGCTGGCCTTCGAGGTGATTGACGGCAGCTCGAATGCCAGCTTTGCATGGCAGCTGCGCTGGAAACTCGCCCCAGACGGCCAGTCGCTGCAGATCCGCCTCAACAGCTCGTGGCTGCACTTTGCAGACACTGGTCCAGATACCGCTGGTGTCGTGCGATCTGGTGTCGTGCGATTCGCTGGTCCGGACGGACTGTTGGCGGCAACGCTCAACGTCTCAGACGCCCAGGTCGTCGGATCCTCTCGGTATCATGTCGCCGGCAATCAGCTGCAGGTAGTCGGCGCTGAGCCGATGACGCTAGGGCCGGAAGGCGTTTACCTAACGTCGCCCACGGCCAGTCCGACCACCTACTCTGTATCGGTGCTGCTGTCGGGCATCACGATCACGCCGCCGGCCCCTGTCATTCTCACCAATGCGGCGGCTGACACCGTTGTTGGCACGCTGGGTTTGCCGGATGCGGTGATTGTCGGGACATCCCCGTTCGTGATTGTCGGCAATCAGCTGCGCGTCGGTCCCGATGCGCTGGTCGCCGGCGTTGTCGCTGTGACGATGACATCGCCGTCCGCCGAGGGCGATACGACGGTCGCGGTCACGATCAACCCGGCGCCGTAAGTCATGATGCGAGCCGAAGCCCTGATAGCCGTTCTCGCTGGCGCGACAGACGCCCAGCGAACGGCTATCCTGCGCGCTCTCGGCCACGCCGAATGCCCATCTGCGCCACGCATCAACCCGGCGACCCAATCCACCGATGGCCTGATGTCATCGGCCGACAAGCGCCACCTGGACGGCCTGGCTGAACAGCTGCGCATCGAACTGCAGACGGCAATCGGTTCGATCGACGCGGCCACGCCGGGCGGCCTAGCCGCGGTCGATGCCAAGGCAGAGGATGCCAAGGCATCTGCGACAGAGGCGCTGGCTACCGCTCAGTCCGCCAACAGCGTCGCAATCGCATCGGCGAGCGTTGCGAGCGCGGCGCAAGTCCGATCGATACAGGCGCTGGACAGCGTGACGCTGGCACAGACGGCGGCCACTGACGCGCAGGCTCAGGCGGCGGCGTCGCTCAATGCATCGCAAGACTCGGCGACTGCGGCCACGGCGGCCGCTACTGCTGCGACAGCTGCCGAATCAAGCGCTGCGTCATCGGCATCGACATCATCGACCGCGCAATCGGCTGCCATGCTGGCCGCTGATGCTGCGGAAGCTGCTCAAGTTGCTGCCGACCTGTCGAGTGCTAGTGCGACGTCGGCGGTCAACGCGGCGACGTCGGCGCTGTCGGCAGCCAATGCAGCCCAGACCGCCGCCAGTTCCGCCCAGTCGACCGCAACGGACGCGCAGACGGCAGCAGCCGCAGCACAATCCGCCGCGAACAACGCACTCGACCGAGCGAATCACACAGGCACGCAAGCGCCGTCGACGCTCAGCGCGGGCGGCGCTGGGTCGGGTGATGGGCTGGTTTGGAATGGCACGATATGGGTGCCGTCACGCGCTTTCGCTTACGCTGATTTGGCGGCGCTCGAAGCGTCGCGGATGGGCGGCGAGAACTATAACGCTGGGTTTGGATTGTCGGGCGCGATGGCGAATTTTGAGTGGGAGTCGGCGCTCGCACAAGGGGCCAGCAATATCACCATAGATCGCGCAAACGCAGCGCCGGGTTGCGGTGGGTCTCTGCGAGTTGTTGGGTACCGCGCCTTTGCGTGCACGGGACTGATCGGTGTCAGCCCCGACCGAGAATACCGGATTAGAGCCGTAGTTCGTGGCGATGTTGCGAATTCGATTGTAGCGGGACTCTACGGTCAAATTTTGTTCTTCGACGCCGACCGATTCCCAATCACGACATGGAACGCCGCACACTACGGCGGAACAATTACCGATCTAACGTCAGCGCTGAACCCCGGAGATACTGTCATCAATGTGGCTTCAACAACGTCGTGGCGAACGGATGACGATACGGCGTATCGGCGATTCAAAATCTGGCGAGATGTTGGGGGCGGGCGCTACTGCTACACCGGGGCTAACGGCAAAGTGTACGAGCCCCTTGGATACTCTCGCGAGGGCACAGAGGGGGATTCTTACAACCTCGGTTTTAGCGGGACGCAACTGACTCTGGCATCGCCGTGGGCCGGCGCCGTGGTACCAGCCGGGTCAAAAATCGCTAACGCTCAGCCCGGAATAGTCGGGGTTTACATGATCGCGAACGAACCGATAAACAATACGCTGGACTGGCAGTCGATAGTATCGACGGAATGGTTTCGCGGCGTTACCACGTCGACATCACAAACACTGCGGGCGGACGGCGGAAAGGCGGCGCTTTGGCCAGGCACAAGCTACGCAAGCATCGGCGCGCGCGTGAACTACGGCGCAGGCG
>JACCEA012109879.1_pt1 | contig 11116 bp, 9 predicted proteins | sample 7449851 | NCBI WGS metagenome assembly JACCEA01 (sample SAMN15323453, study PRJNA562643) | freshwater metagenome | isolation source: river surface water | place: USA:Blue River Watershed | collected 2017-08-18 | reverse complement strand
GGGCGTCGACCGGATGAAGAACGTCAAGGGCAAGGGCTCCAAGGTCATCATCCTGCTCACCGACGGCGACGACAACCAGAGCAAGGCGATCCTGCCGATCCCCGCCGCCGAGCTGGCCGCCGCCATGGGCATCAAGCTCTACACCATCGGCCTCGGGAAGGATGAGCCCACCGTCCTGCCGCAGTTCGACCGCCGCACCGGCAAGCTCAACCGCGACGTCTTCGGGAAGATCATCCCGATGATGACGATGAACCCCGCGAACTACGAGATGCTGGAGAAGATGGCCAAGATCGGCCAAGGGCGTTTCTACCGGGCGCTCGACCGCGACCAGCTCCAGCGCGTCTACGAGGAGATCGACCGCCTGGAGCGGACCGAGGTCAAGATCCGCGAGACCGTCACCTACGAGAGCCACCGGCGGGCGTGGATGCTGGCGGCCCTGCTCTTCCTCCTCGCCGAACTGCTCGGGGCCCTCGTCCGCCCCCGCGCCCCCTGAGCCATGGACTTCGCCGACTTCCATTTCGAGACGACCTGGCTGGCGATCGCCGCGCCGTTCGCCGGCGCGGCCCTGTTCGCCGGTCTGCGCTGGACGGAGCTCCGCCGCCGCCGCGGCCTGGCCGCCTTCGCGGCGGAACGCCTCCTGGCCCGGCTGACCGCCGGCTACTCCGCGACGCGGCGCCTCACGAAGGATATCGCCCTGGCCCTGTCCGCGGCGCTGCTGCTCGCGGCGTTGGCCGGACCGCGCTGGGGCCGGGAGACGACCGAGGCCAAGGCCGCGGCCGAGGACGTCGTCTTCGTGCTCGACGTGTCGAAGTCGATGCTCGTCGCCGACATGCGGCCCAACCGGCTCGCGCGCGCCAAGGCCTCGATCGGGAATTTCATCCGCCGCAAGGGCACGGGCAGCGTCGGCCTCGTGGCCTTCTCCGGGTCGGGCTTCCTGCAGTGCCCGCTGACGCGCGACTACGACGCCTTCTTCCGGACGCTCGAGGAGACCGACACGACGAGCATCCAGGTGCCCGGCACCGACGTCGGGCGCGCGCTGGCCGAGGCCGAGCTGGCCTTCGCGCCCAACCGCAACCGCAAGCTGGTGATCATCCTGACCGACGGCGAGGACCTCGAGGCCGGCGGCGTCGACACCGCCAAGAAACTCGCGCGCCAGGGACTCGTCGTCCACACCGTCGGCGTCGGCACGCCCGCGGGCGGCACCATCACGGTCATCAACGACGTCGGCGCGGCCGACACGCTCAAGAGCGGCGGCGAGGAGGTCCTGAGCCGGCTCGACGAGGATACCCTCACCAAGGTCGCCGAGGCCACGAACGGCCGTTATGTCCGGCTCGGCCAGGCCGGCGAAGGCATGGAGGCTCTTCGGCTGGCCATCCAGGCCGGCACGGACGCCACCGGTTCCGCCCGCCGCGGCGTCCCCCGCGAGGAGTGGTTCCTCGCCCTGGCCCTCCTCCTGCTCGTCGCCGAGTCGCTTCTCTCCACCCGCCGTCCCACCGCGCCATGAAGTCCCTGCTGCCCCTGCTCCTCGCGGCTTCCCTCCTGGCCGCCGAACCGCCCGCCGACGACCTCCGCAAGCTCGACGCCCGCGAACTCCACAACCGCGGCACCCGCCGCCTGGCCGAGGGCGACCTCGCCGGCGCCGAGGAGGCCCTGCGCGCCTCGCTCGGCCGCGACCTCGACGAACTCCGCCCGCCGGCGTTGCATAACCTCGGGCACGTGCGCTTCGGCAAGGGCCTCGCGACGCTCGGCGGCAAGACGACGGGAGACGTGACGGAGCTTTCCATCGCCCGCTCCTACCTCGAGGCGGCCGACGCCGACATCCACGACATGCAGGACCAGATCACCTTGCTCGACCGGGCGAAGGCCGCGAACAAGGAGCCCGACTACGTGCCCGCCGTGGCCGCCCTCGGCCAGGGCATCGACACCTACCGCACCGTCAAGAAGCTGATCCCGAAGGAGGAGGCCATGCTCGCCAAGCGCGCCGGGGTCGTCGCGGCCTGGACCCGCTCCGTGGGCGACTTCCGCGGCGCCCACGAGCTCGACCCGCGCGACGCCGAGTCGCGCGCCAACGCCGACGCCATCGACGAGCTGCTCCGCGCGCTGGCGCGCGAGACCCGGGAACTGGCGGAGGCGGTGGCGGCCCAGCGCCGGAAGCAGGACGAGCTGCGCGAGGTGATCAAGGAGCTGATCAAGCGCATTCCCGACGACAAGCTGCCGCAGAACGCGGAAGGCGACGGCGAGGACGACGAGAATTTCCTGCCCGAGGACCGGCAGAAGCCGGGCTCCGGCAGCGGCAAACGCGAGCCGAAGGCGGGCGAGGAGCAGAAGATGACCGAACAGGAGGCCCGCGGCGCGCTCGAGGGCCTGAAGAACGAGTTCGGCCGCAAGATGCCCGCCGGCGAGAAGCCCGGGGCGGACGGCGGCGGCAAGGCCGGCAAGCCCGACGCCAAGAAAGGCAAGGATTACTGAGATGACGCGCTGCCTCCGCCTGCTCGCCTGCTTCCTCGCGCTCACCTGCGCGCGGGCCGAGGACTACGTGAGCTGGGAGATGACCCCGCCGGTGGCCGGCCCGGGCCAGCCCTTCAAGCTGCAGGTCCGCATCGAATCCGACGTCATCCTGGGACCGGCGGACCGCGTGGGCCGCGAGCTCAAGCCGCCGAAGGGCATGGCGCTGCGCTTCTCCGGCCAGCTCTTCCGCGCGAACACGACCGAGGCGACCCTCAACTTCTCCGGCGTCGCGCCCGAGGAGGAAGGCGCCCATGTCATCCCCGCCTTCAACATCCGCTTCCCGGCCAAGCTCATCAAGGTGCCCGCGATGACCGTGAACGTCAGCGCCGCCACCGGCTTCCGGCGCGAGGGCCAGGCCCGCGCCGAGCTGGTCATGCCGGTCCGCACCTACTACGTGGGCGAACGCATCCCCGGCGCGATCCTGCTGAAAGGCAGCGAGCAGGAGATGGTGAACGGCTCCTTCGGCCTCGAGTGCGAGGCGGAAGGCTTCACCTTCCAGCAGATCGGGGCACGCAACGAGGAGCTGCCGAACGGCCAAGGCATCCAGACGGGCTTCGAGCTGACGCCTTTGCGGACGGGGACGAGCGAGGTCACCATCAACGGCATCATGCTCGTCAACACCGGCGGGCTCGGCGGCTTCACCGCGAGCGGTCGCGACCGGCCGTTCACCTTCCGCCGCAAGGTCACGGTCGAGCACGTACCGGAGACCGGCCGCCCGGCGGAGTGGACCGGGGCCATCGGCCGGTTCCTCGCGGAGTCCGTCAGCGTCTCCAACCCGAAGCCCGAGGTCGGCGAACCGATCCGCCTGCGCGCGATCCTCGCGGGCGAGGGTAACCTCGACCGCATCCTGCCCCCGGAGATCGGCAGCAGCGAGACATGGGACGTCATCCCGGGCAACGATCGCCGCTTCCGCCGCGCCGAGGACCAGCGTTCGTTCACCTACACCTTGGTCCCCCGCCTGCCGGGCAAGCAGATGACCCCGGCGATCCGCTTCGCGGTCTTCGACCCGGAGACCCGGACTTTCCAGCGGCTGGAGTTCGCCCCGCAGCCGGTGACCGTCACCGGCAACGCCCCGGCGAAGGTCGAGCTCGTCTCCGCCGATCCGGGCGCCGCCGCCGGCACGCCCGCCGCGAAGGCGCTCACCGGTCTGGCGACCCCCGACCCGCGGGCCCGCGGACTGCTCGACCCCGGCGCGGAGGTTGTCGCGCCGCTCGCCGGGTCGCGCCCCTTCTGGACGACCAACCTCACGTTGCTCACGCTGAGCGCCGCGCTCTTCGCGGCGGCGGCCGGGAGCGCCTACCTGCTCGCTCACCCGGAAATCCTCCGCCGCGCCCGCGCCCGGCGCGAAGTCCGGGCCGCGCGCCGGGCCGCCACCGCCGCCGTGGACGACGCCGGCTTCGCGGTCGCCTGCGTCCGCGGCCTGCGCGCCGGCTGCGCCCCCTGGATCGAGGCGACCCCGGAGGCGTTGACCCAAGGCGATATCCGCCGCGTCCTGCCCGCCGCCGACGCCGCGGCGCTGGACCGCATCTTCCGCCGTGCCGACGGGGCCAAGTTCGGCGCGCCGAGCGACGCCTCCTTGCAAGCGGAGAAACCTGCGCTCCTCGCGCTCCTCGCCGAACTGGAGGCACGTCTATGAGGCCCCTCTGGCTCTGGCTGGCCGGCTTGCTCGCCGCGCCCCTGTCCGCCGCCGAGATGGACGCCGGCCAGGCGGCCTACGCCGCCGGCGATTACGTCGGCGCGATCGAGCGCTGGCAGGCGCAGGTGAGCGCCGAAGGCGCGACCGCCGGTCGTCTCGCTGCGCTGGGGAACGCCGAATGGAAGCTCGGCCGCAAGGGCCGCGCGATGGTCTGCTGGGAGCGCGCGCTGCTCCTCGATCCCCGCAATGCGGTGGCGACCGCCGGCATCCGCCACGCCCAGTCCGCGGGCGGCGTCGAGCGCCCCGCCCTGACCTGGGCGGAGGACTACGCCGGCTTCCTCGGGGCGAACGCCTGGCTGGTCATCGCGACGGCGGCCTTCTGGGTGGCGCTCCTCGGGCTGCTGATCCCGCGCCTGCGCCGGCGCGCGCCTTCCGAATGGCAGGAGAAGATGGTGGTCGCGGCCGCCACGGTTTTCCTGCTCTCCCTGCCCGGCCTCTGGGGCGGCCACCTGCACGCCCGCCGGGCGGTCGTCCGCCAGTCCGAGGTCTCGCTCCGCCTGACGCCGACGGCGCGCGGCGAAGCCATCGTCGGCATCGCCGAAGGCGACGTGGTCCGGACGGACCGCGCTTTCAACGACTACGTGCGCGTGACCACCGCCGCCGGCAAGACCGGCTGGCTGCAGGCCCGCGAGATCGAGTCGCCGTGGGGCGGCGGACTGCCCGCCAACCTCGACGCACCGAAGGCTCCCTGAGCCCTTTCGCTTGGACAAAGCGGGTCGGGGCGATTGGATGATGCCGTGCGCATCCTCGACCGCCACGTCCTGACCGAGACCGCCCTGGCCGGCGGCATGGCCACGGGGGCGTTCCTCTTCGTGATGGTGGCGGGCAACTTCCTCCAGCAGGTCGCCGGGGCGATCGCCACCGGACGCGTGGACGGGGCCCAAGGGCTCGAGCTGGTCGTCCTGCTCTTCCCCGGGGTGACGCCTTACGCCTTGCCGATGGGCATGCTGGCCGGCGTGCTGATGGCGTTCGGGCGGATGGGCGCGCAGCATGAGATCACCGCGATGAAGGCGAGCGGGCGCGGCCTGGTGCGCATCGCCCGGCCGGCCCTGCTCCTCGCCGCCGCCCTCGCGGTCTTCTCGGCCTGGCTGAACCTCGAGGTGGCTCCCGCCGCTAACGACCGTTACCACCGCATCCTTTCCGGGTCGGCCCGCGACAACCCCGCCGCGATCGTGACCCCGGGCCAGATCAACCGCCGGATCCCCGGCGTGATCCTGCGCGCCGCCGCCCGCGACGGCGACGTCCTCCGCGACTTCTGGCTCTGGCGCGTCGACGCCAACGGCCGCCTGACGCAATCGATCCATGCGCAGGAGGCGCGCCTGACGGCGACCGAGGACAAGGACGGGAAGGCCTTGCTGCGGGTCGCGCTGACGGAGGCCCGGATGGAATCCCGCGCGCCCTCCGAGGCGAATCGCAACGCGCCGGCCGCCTTCGCCATGGCGAAGTCGACCACCTTCGAGTTTCCCGCGGGCACGGTCTTCCAGGACGGGGGCGTGACCCGGAAGCTCCGCTGGCTGACCTTGGCGGAACTGCTCGAGGCCATGGAGCACGGCTGGCAGGTGACGCCGGCCACCCCGCCCGCGGAGGTGGCGCGCAGCCGGATGCAGGCCAGCACGCAGCTGATGTCGCACCTCGCCTCGGCGTTCTCGATCTTCACCCTGAGCCTGCTGGCAGTGCCCCTCGCGGTCCGGGTCGGACGCTCCGAGACGTTCGTGAACGCGGTCGTCGCCCTGCTGGTCGCGCTCAGCTATTACCTGCTGGCGGAGATGGCCAAATCGGTGAAGGACCCGGCCTTCCGGCCCGACCTCCTCGTCTGGCTGCCGAACCTGGTCGTGCTCGCGCTGGCGGTCGTCCTCCTGCGCCGCGCGGCGCGCCACTGAGCCCTCAGCGGTCCCGCTTGTACCAGGCGAAGAAGGCGAAGCCCATGTTGAGGAGCGAGAAGACCTCGTTGAAGCCCTTCATGATGGACGCGCCGAGGATCATGTCGTCGGCCGCGCTCAGTTCGGAGACGCGCGGGGCGAGCCGGTAGGTCTCGTAGATCGGGTGGTTCCCGAAGATGAGGGCCAGCCACAGCGGCAGGTCCGCGACCATCAGCGCGAACGCATACAGGATGGCGGCGCCGTAGCCGATCCGGGGCAGGACCGTCGAGCGGGAAAGCAACGGCCAGACCAGCAGGATGGCCGGCAGGAACATCGACCAGTGCTCGATGATGTGGAGCGGGCGGCTGCGGAGCGCGGCCTCGTAGAGTTCGGGGAAATGCCAGAGGATGAAGATGCCCGAGAACACCACGCCGGCCGTCACCGGATGGACCAGGCGGCGCAGGACCGCGGTCACGCGGGGGTGGGCGCGCAGGAAGGTATCGGTCATCTCCGGCGGCAACCCGAGCACGATGAGCGGCGCGGCGATGTAGATCAGCAGCATGTGCTGCAGCATGTGGGCCGAGAGCAGGAAGGCCTCGCCGAGCTGGTCCAACGGCGAACCGACGGCCAGGTAGGCGACGGCGACGCCCGCATGGAAACAGACCGCGGAGCCGACCGGGTAGGCCATGCCCGCGGGCGCCCAGCGTGACCGGCCCGGACCGACGGCCAGAGCGTAGAGCCAGGAGGCACCCACCACCACGAGCAGGAGGAGCGGCTCGGTGTGCCAGTGGAGCGGGATCGTCATCGCCCCTTAAGTATCCAGTCCGGGTCCGGCTCGCAAGCCAAGGGCGAGAACCAATGCTTGGCGCGGGCATGGGCCCCGAGGGGCGTGCCCTTGAAGCGGGTCGCCAGCAGGCGGTAATAAGGCTGAGCGGCGGCCGGCTCCATGTATTTGAGCAGGCTACCGGCGAATTGCAGGATCCGGGACCCGCCTAGGTCGTCGTCGGGCAGGAGTTCGGCCGCCTGCAAGGCGAGCCGGGCGACGGCGTAGCGCGCGGAGCGGTGGGCCCGGTCGGGTCGGTCGAGGTTGGCCGCCATCCAGGCATGGACGCGCGCCTGCTCGTCGGGCCCGGGCGCGGCGAGCAGCGAATCCGGTTCATCGCCGATCGGCTGGACCCGGACGCGCGGCAGGCCGCCGACCTCGTGCCAGTGCAGCGGCTTCGCGTCCGCGGAGTCATCGGAGTAGTCGAAGCCGGCGCTCCAGTCCTGGCCGAAGTCGCAGAACTGCGTGGCGTCGTCCAACTCTCTGAGAACCAGCGCGGCGCGCCAATAGGCATCGGCCCGTTCGCGCCTGGCCTTGGTCTGGTCCGCGGCGCGGGTCATCAGCTCGAGGTAGTGCGCGAACGGCGGGCGGATCTCCGCCGGGTAGTAAGGCAGGGCCTCGGCGGCGCGTCCGGCGCGGAAGAGCCGGCGGGCGAGCAGGTGGCGGAGGGCCTGGGCCGGCGGCAGGGGCGTGCACTGCTCCGGCTCCTCGTCGAGCCGGTACTTGATGCGCTTGGCCGTGGGTTTGGCCGTGGGCGCATCCTCCGGCCAGGCGCGATCGACGTAGGCCTTGAGCTCATCGACCTTCAGCACGCATTCGGCGACATACGCGAAGTCCTTGGTCTGACCGGTCCGGTAGAAGTGATCGAGCGCCTCGAGGTAACGCCCTTGGGCGAGGAGCAACGTCGCCAGTTCCGAGCGAGCCTTGGCGAACTGACCCGCGGAAGGATCCGGTAGCTCGAAACGGTAGGCCGGCAGTTCGCTTGGGTTCGCCCCCCGCGTGCGATCGTCGAAATCGTAGAAGTAGACCCCGAGGCTGAAGCGGCGAGCCTGCGGCTGCAGGAGCGCGCCCAAGGTCCGGGTCGCCTCGACCGGGCGGCCGGCACGCAGGTCGAGGCGCGCCCGGAGCAACGTGGCCAAGGGATCGGCGGATGGGGCGTCGCGCAGGATTTGCGCGCAGCCCTCCCAATCGCCGACCCGGTAGGCGAGCGCGGCGAGGCGGACGGCATCGGCCGAGAAATCCACCCGGGCCGCGCGCAACGCGGCGAGCCAGGCTTTGGCGTGCCCGACCAGACCTTCGCGATCGAAGGGAGCCGAACCTTGGGTGAGCTGGCCGCCGCCGGACAGGTAGGCGGTCATCAATCGTCGCAACTCGGGGTCCCGTGCGCACTCGGCGAAATCCTCGCACCCGGCGGCCGCCCGCAGGATGTGGACGATCGAGTCGTCCGCGGAGGGCTCGCCCCCCCGACGCTGCTCAAGGTAGATCCGCAGGGCCTGGCCGAGGTCGGCCTCGCCGAGCGCGCGCAGGCGCGGCAAAGGCAGCACGGCGCAGCGCAGGTGGGCCAGCCAGCCCTGCGCGGCGAAAGCGACGCCCCCGATATCGGCGCTCCCGGCCCGCACCGCCGCGCCCACGGCCTCCAAGTCGGCGCGGACCGCCGCCAACGCGCGCCTTACCGTCGCATCATCCGGCCCGGCCGAGCGCACGTCCGCCATCCGGAGGCGGGCCCGGCGGTAGTGGGCCAGCGCCGTCAGGTGTTTCCGTTCGCCGGCCGGCAAGGCCAGCAGCTCATCGCAAAGCAGCGCACCATCCGCCCCGGCGTAATCCAGGGAACGGAAGTAGAGCCGGAACTCCGCGGGCAATTCCTTCACCGCCGCGGCGTAGGCGGCCTCAAGCGTCGGCCGGTCCTTCTCGGCAAAACGGTGCGTCCGGAGCGCGCGCGGGGGGAAGACGACCTCCGGACCGTCGACGACGAGCTTCCACGGGCCATCGGCTGACAGCTGGTAGATGCCGCCGGTATCCGCCAGCCGGGCGGCGAGATACAGCGCGATGGGGCGAAGCCGTTGCTCCCGCCGCGCCGCCGTCCACCCCGCGGTCGCCGACCGGAGCTCGTCCAGCAGGCCTTCGCTGACCACGACCCGCGGATGACTGGGTTCATGCATCCGCGCGAAGAGCGAGCGGGTCTCCTCCGCCGCGGCGCGGGGCCCGTGATAGGCGATGAGGTCGGCCTGGAAGTTCGTCTCAAACGGGCGGCTCAAGGCGGTGTCGCCGGCGACGAGGCCTTCTTCGGGGCTCCAACCGCTGCACGCCCACGCCACGCCGAGGCCGGCGACCAGTCCGATCCATCCCAGGGGGTGCTTCTTCATCGCGTAAGCAGAACTAAATGACAGAACGCGGGGCGGATGGGAATCGAAATCCGGACCAGGTTATTCGCCGAGGATCCGGACCTCGACCGGACGGGTCTCGGTCAACCGGACCCACCCGACCACCCGACGCTCGCCGGGCGCCAGGAAGCCCGCGAGCGGGTGCGGACGGAAAACCACGGCGCTCCCGCCGGGCGCAGCGACCCAGTCCTTCGTGACATCGGCCGCGAGCGGCCGGGTTCCGCGCCAGGCCACCTCGACCGCGGGCAACGGCAAGGGCTGCCCGGTGGCGTTGACCACGGCGATATCCGCCAAGGCCCCGTCGACGCGTAGTTCCGGGGAGCAGGCGGTCGGCAGAGGCTGGCAGGCGATCACCTGCGACCAGCCGGCCATCGTCCAATTCTGGCGGTCGCCCGGGAAAGGCAGCCGGAACCAGTCGATCCCGAGGACGAGCGCGTGGCGGCGATCCGCGAGCCGCTCCAACAAGCGGACCACCGCGGCGGGGTCGGCGGGGAGAACCTGGGTGCGGGCCGTGCCCTTGGGCAGCTCGGCCGACTCGGCGCGCACCCCGAGGTAGGCGCCCGCGGCGGAGTAGCAGGCCAGGTAGGCGTAGGTCGGCAAGGCGATGCGGAACGGCCGGCCGAACATCTCCGCCTGCTCGATCCAGCCGAGGGCCTCCGCCTCCGCGAACAACGGGACCGGTTTCGCGAGGTTCGGCCGGTGCGTCGCGTGCAGTTGCAACGTCCAGCCATCGGCCGCGGTGATCAGCCGGCCGAAACCCGGTTCCTTCAGCCAGGTCGGCAAGGTCGTCACCGTCAGACGGACCTCCGGCCAGGCGCGTTTGGCCGCGGCGATCCGATCCGCGTAGGCGGACAGCAACCGCGAGGGGCAGTCGAAGTCGACCTGCACGCTCGCGACGGTCACCCCGGCGGCGCGGGCCTCCTCCCAGCCTTGCCGCAGGAGCGTCAATCCCTCCGCAAGATCCGGCTCGGCCGGACCGCCCAGGGCCTGTCGGGTCCCGATGCGGACCGAAAGCGACACGGTCTTGCCCGTCCCGCGCAAGGCCGGCCAGGGCGGGACCACGCGCCGACCGCCCACGCCCAGACCGCATTCGCCGACCAGGACGTTGAGCTCGGTCAGGCCGGCGGGCCAGGCGCGGTCCGCGAGCGACGCGACCGCCGCGGCGTCCCACCCCTGCCGCCACACGTAGGCCGCGTGGGTCAGGGGAGCCGGACGGGGCGGGGCCTGTTCCCGGCAACCCGCCGCCCCGAGGGCGAGGCCGAGCAACAGGACGGGCCAGCGGCGCATGGCCGCGGCCTTACGCGAACCACTTCGTGTCGATACGATCGGTCGAGAACAGCACGAGCACCGCGGTGAACGTGGCGAACGCGAGGGCCAGACCGGCGAAGAACAGCCAGAACAGCAGACGCGCGTCGTAGATCAGGTGCATGAACCACAGGATGACCGCGAAGAACTTGATGGCGGAGAGCAGGGAGAGGATCCCGAGGAGCACCGCGGCCGGGAGCGGGAGGAAGATCAGGACGATCTCCACCCCGGTGATCGCGGCGAGCCAGAGGGCCAGCGTGATGAAGTGGTGGTACCGCTCCGTCTCGATGGCGATGGTCTTCTGGTCAATGACAGCGTCGGACATGGTCGTGGGAAGGGTTTATTTGGCGAGGACCGGCAAGCCGTTGCCCCAGATGCCCGAGGGCCCGAGGTACTCGACGAGGTAGACGGCGGTGAAGATGATGATCCAGACGATGTCGACGAAGTGCCAGTACAGGCCGGCGACCTCGACATCCAAGGCGCCGACGTGGCCCCCGAGCTTGCCGGTGAAGCTGTAGAAATACAGCAGCACCAGCCAGAGGAT
>JACCEA011023980.1_pt1 | contig 11116 bp, 8 predicted proteins | sample 7449851 | NCBI WGS metagenome assembly JACCEA01 (sample SAMN15323453, study PRJNA562643) | freshwater metagenome | isolation source: river surface water | place: USA:Blue River Watershed | collected 2017-08-18 | reverse complement strand
TGATAAATCGTTTTTAATCTATTCATATATTATTTAGTTTTGAAAGTACTAAGTCATCCCATCCGGTTTCTTTAGCCGCTTTCAATAGTTCGTTTACTTTTTCAAATCCCATTTCACCAGCATCTTTATCAGTTGGTATAATGTTTCTTACTCTAATCCCATTTTTTTGAAACCATTCAGTATGTTTAGTAGAATCATCAACTGCATCTGAATCTAATATAATCGTTACATCCTTAACACCTTTTTCCATAATTTTGTTTTTCAATTTGCTAAGTAAGAACTTACCTAACAATGGAATAACATTTCTCTTTACTGAAAATGAATCAAACACACCCTCTACCAAAGTTATAGGTTCGTTCCAATTAATTTGATTCTCAAACACAATTACATCTCTACTAATTGGTGGATTCTTATACTTCATTTTGTCATCCTCATAAAAAGAGCGTGCCACAAAGTAGTTAAGTTCACCACTATCATCATAAGATGGAATGATTACTCTACCACCATACAGTCCATCCTCACAATATCCGATATTGTGCTTTACAATATCTGCTTTCTTAATACCCCTTTTATTTAAGTAGTGTATAGCTTGATTATAGATTGGATTAAATGACCCAGTTGGTTTGAAATATAATTGTTTGAATTCTTTTGGTAATTGTAATTTGGCCACATACTCCTCTTTGGAATCATATTCAGGCTCATCACCATATACATCCCTAACCTTATTCAGGTCTCTAATATCTACATTGAGTTTGCGTAGTAGTGAATATATACTTCTACCCTTAGAATCACATACCCAACAGTGCCATCTTTGAGTATCTAAGTTTACTTGAAGTTTCTTTTTATGGTGATTACAAAATGGACAATGGTGTGCCTGTTCATTTCCTTTGAGAGATGAACCTACACCTAGCGTAGAATCTAATATTGTGATTATTTGTAATTTGTTCCTACCAGATAGCATGATTTGGATATTATTATCACAAATATACAAAAAATACCCGATATAACCAAATTAGTAAGATGAATTCTTTACATCATTTAGAAAATCTGCTAAGAATTGTAATTTATTAGCTATAGTCTCTCTTGGTTGATTTTGAAGAACCATATTTTTAAGGTCCACTAAAGATGCAGCTGCTATTTGATGTGCATCATCTTTTGAGTTTAAGTAATTATCGGAGATTCCGTACTTTTTACAAATTTCTTGAATGTTCATAACTTTTAATTTATAATATCCCTACGGAAGAATTTTCCCATAAGGTTTTCGTTTATTGCTTGTTCATTGGCAAGTACATCGTAATGAAACTGCCATTTAATTTCGTAATATGATAATGATTTCTTTGAGAAACAAAATTGAATGATTTCTCTTTCAAAGTGTTCAGCGTTTCCAGCTTTAACTTCCGATTTAATCCATTCATTTGATGAATAGTACTTCTCCCAATCAGATGCTTTCTTTACAACCCTTTTACGAGTCTTTCCTTTAAGGGGTTTTAATCTACGAGTTTGAGTAAGTTGTTTTTTACCTATGTAGAATTTTCCAGTTGGAATATGTATCATTTTATAGACAAATCCAACCGCACCTTCAGGTGTGTTTTCTTCTGTAACAATATTTCCATTAAATTTCCAAGACATATTATCTGTTTACACTATCTGAATATTTTTTCATATTCAGTTCACCACCTCTTGCTTTTTTAAGTGCTTTTTCATCTTTAGATAAATCTTTAGATGGTTTGTATGCATTATCAGCGCCAACAGGCTCAATATCACCACCTTTAAGGTTAGCTTTTCCAGTTGTAGGTATTGCTTTTTTATAAATATCAATTATACTTGCCATTTTTTTAGTATTTGTTTATGTGTATAAATATAACATTATGTATCAAAACGAACAATAAAATTCAATGGATAATCAGGCATCGATTTTATTGGTTGTGGTAATTTTGCAACAGCTACCATATTCAAGTCATTATCATATAAAGCAATTGTTGTAATATAAGGTGCTAAATATGAACCGGTTGTATCCAATGAACTACTATAATCATATTCACCAAACCCACTAAACACAGTTGGGTCTATTTGCGATTGAATATTGTGTAATTTAATTTTTCCGAAAGTTCCATCGGCATCATAATCAACCGCTGTTGGATTTTGTGAAACATTAAACTCCGATTCTAATACAGTTAATAAAATTTCGTTTTCATAAATTGTTTTAGTAGAACGAAAGTTTAATGTAAATTCTGATAATACAGAACCACTAACAATATCTCTTGTCAGTATAACCAACCCCCTATCATAAAATATGTTACCAGCTACATTACTCCCAGAATCTATAAGATTTGAATACCCATCATCCTCATATATCTTTCCGGTTTGTTCATCCTCTAATCTTACACTACCAACTTTAATACCCTCACCATAATATATTTGTGGTATAGATATTACAGCGAACTCATTACTTAAGTTTCTTTCATGTGTAGATGTATATGATTTTCGTAAGCCAACTTCAGTTATTATTGATGCTGTATCTGCGTTTCTATAAAATTGCGATTTTACCGATTCATATAAAACCTTTCTAATAAATCCGTGAGTTCTTTCATCCGAATTTACATCTATTAATGTATTATTTGGCGCTTCTCCAAATAATGGATATACATCAGTTTCATCCAACGGCCATTCTTTATAAACTTTGATTGGTCTTGTAATTATATCGGATTTGGGAATTTCTTTAATCATCTATTATTTTTTATATAAATATTTCTTAAACTAAAAACCCCCTTTCGGGGGTTCTTATATTGTGTTTATTTTTTTATTAGAATGATAATTTAACTTTAATCAGTACTTCTTTATCAAATGATTTAACAACAGGTTGAGATGTTTTAGCTACTGCTATTAATTCGTTGGAATCGTTATACAATCCTATTGTTGTTATATATGTTTGAGGGTCAGTTTCAAATGTAGATTCTACAAAGAAACCATCTGCATCAATATAAGTAGGATTATTAGAATAATTAAATTCTCTATTTGTTGCTCTTACAAAGAAATGTTGTGTAGAAATGTTTTCAGTTCTACGTGCTTCAAAATCACCACCTCTTTGAATTGCCTGAAGTAATCTGTATTGATTAAATTGCTCCGATGTTTGTAAATGTGAAGGTGATACACTACCACTTTGTATAAATGTACCATCTTTTGTATAAATTGTTTGGTTTGCAATAGTACCTAAAGTAGAACCAATTGCTCTTGCATTAAGTACAATTATACCTCTATCAGGATAGAATAAACCATATCCTTCTCCAGTACTTGCATCAACTGTTGTGTTGATTGTAGCTTCGTTTTCAGTTCCTAAGTTCAATGAACCTGAAACAACTTTGAATACTCTACCACTCAATCCTAAATCATCTCCAAACTTTTTACCGCTATTATCGATAAAAGTAAATGTACCATTACCACCTGTCAATGTTAATGACCAGTTACCAGCATCCATTTTTTCTCTAAATCTACTTCTAGATATATTGATTATATAGATACCATTTGCATCAACTTCAATACCAGATGCGTTTTCAAAAGAAAACTTACTATCAGTTGGGTCTAACAACATAGAACGATATTGTGCGTATGTTGCTTTTGTAGCAAGTAATGCAGAATCGTTAGTTGCTAAGTTCATAGAACCACTACCATTAACATGCCCATAAGCTACGGCGAATTGTACTTCAGCCGAGTCAGAGAATGCAATTGGATTGTAATCATATACATTAGCGTAATAGTATCCGCTAGTTGCGGTTGTTTGTGATGATGCTGTATAGAATTGTGCCAAAGAACCAGAATCACCAGTCCATAGACCCGTGGTTACTACTTCTACTTTAGCGTTTACTTTATCAAAATCACCAAATCTTTTATAAATACCAGTAGCTACACCAGTACCGGTTGAAATTTGTTGACCTGCCGGTAATACAGAGTTTAACAAGGTTACCAATTGATTTGAATCAATCGTTCCCGTATTAGCTAAATCTCTAATTTGGGCGGTTATATTAGGGTCATTGATTAGTGCCATTTTATATATCTATTTTATGCTTTATAAGTTACAGTTACAGGGATAGTTTCTGAACCACCAGTTTCATTTCCGTATACTGTTATTGTTGTCGAAATATCAATTGTCAAGTTTGGATTTGGTGTGAATCTAAATTCTAAACCACTTACTACTTGTGCAGTTGTTGTAATTTCTTCACCCAAGAATACAGGAACACTTCCTACATTCGTAGCTCCTCTAGTCACAGTGATAGTACCAGCTCTTTGGTCGGTTAATACCACAGTGTATCCAGCGTTTGTATTTCCTGATGGTGAAGTCGTTGGTGTTAATCCAACACCACCTTCAGTTTGATTAACTGCGATAGATGGTACTCCAAATCTAACAACAGGAATTTGAGTTGTTCCTTTTGGTAAAGTAACTAACTTATATCTCAATACTTGAGTTTCATCAGGTGAAGCTTCCGTAATAGGAATAGCTCTAATTGCTGAATCATAGTATGCAGAACCTTTTGGATGTGCTGGTTCGTATAAGGTGTAATCAATTTCATCATCACCCAACGAAAACTTCGTAATGTTTAACGATTGACCGGATGCTAATTTTTGTCTACCTTTTTTTGTAAGGATTGCATCTACGGTAATTTCGGTATTATCTAAATATGCCATTTGATATTGTTTTTTAATGCTTTATTTCTAAAATAAATATAACCAATTAATATTTTCAATCTTAATCCACTTCAAGTATCGGTTCACCACTTCCTCTACCTGTCTTAGCCACTCTAAGAATGTTAGGATTAGTTGAGAATGTTTCTACCGGCTCCAATCCATCAGGTGTAGTTGCTATCGTTTGCTGAGAACCTTTGAAGTAGGAACGTTGCATACCTTCAGTTAAATTATTTTTAAAACGATAGTGGGTTGGTAGATAACCATTTACTGATTTCACTTCTACAATATCGTTTCCAAGTTCAATACTACCACTAAAAGGTAAGACTGAAACTCTATATTTGTTTTTTATTACAGGTTGTTTTACATATTTTATTTGGTCACCAGGTTGGTATCCAACAACAGGGTATCCAGATATTTGAACTTGTTCAAATTCAGTATATTGTTCTTTTACTAAAAATATTGATTTTCTACTACCAGTTGTTTCCGAATTTCCAAATACACCCTCCCAATTTCTAACCAATCCATTACCTCTTTTAGCATATAACCCAAATCCAGCATTTGCTAACGAATCTCTTTCCATTCCTATTTGTGTAGATGAAAATACATCCACACTACCAAGTAAAGTTTCTCCAGTTGGACAGAAAATATTTGCTGAACCTGTATTTGGGTATGTTGGAAATTCTGTTCTTATACTATCATCTAAATTATATGTTATATTTGATTGATATGTTGGATTAGTACCTTCTAATAAAATATTATCATTTGCTTCTAATGATGTGTCATAGTTTGGTAAATTTACATCAAATTCTGTCAAATCCTTCAAATCTATAATTGAATTTTTAACTGCATATTCTAAATCAATATTAGTATTATCTTTGGTATCTATTATAGTATCATAATCGTTTCTCAAAGATTCCGGTTTAGTCCATTTAGTTTTACTTCTCTCTAAATAATGTGGTTCAATTAATAATCCTTTTGATATATTTGTTCTAGCCGGTGCTAAATCCGATAATACATCAAATAAAGATTTATCAATATACTTTACTAATCGTATGTATTCGTATATATCTCTATTACCAAGTCTTTCAAAGTAGTATTCTCTTAAATCAGCTAAAGATTTATAACTATCTCTATATTCATCCGATGGGTCTCCAATATAGTTATCAATATTAAAATCACCAAATGCTTTTAATATATCCATATTTAACTCTTTAGTTGGAGATAAAAATAATCCCAAACGATTCGTATCTATTGGTGCTTGGTCAAATGCTTTTTTAGTTGCTCTTGTTCTGTATGATAAATCGGTAACAAGAGATGCTGATTCAAATCTTATTTTATTGGAATATGTTAAACCCAAAGATGGTACATTTGCAGTTACAGTTCTATCATACGGAACGTATTGATATGGATATGTTGCATTAACCCACATATTACTTGCTGATGCGAATGGTTCACCATAACTTTCATTAATAGCTACGTTTTTAATATTAGGGTCTATATTTCTATCTTTTGGATATTCAAAATCTAAACGGAATACTAAATCTTTTGTTGATGAATCAAAATCATTACCATTAATCGCATCTGGGAATAGTGTATGGTTTTGGAATTTACTTAATTGTAATGGTGTTTTCCATAAACGGAATTCATCCAAATTACCATCAAATCCATTGCCACCAATTTGCAAATAAGAACCAGTTTCCCATTGTGCATCATCCGTTGCTAATGACATACTAACAAAGGTAGTTATCCTACTTCCATTTGATGTAGCTAACCAAACTTCAAACCAAGATGATGAATCGGGGCTATTATGTCTATTGATTAATACATTCGTATAATTTTCAGTTGATATAGGAAAATCTAAACTTCCTGTTTTTAAATCAGGACCATAAGCGTATGGTTCATCATCTATATATGAAATATAATATGATGCGGGGATACCTATACTTTCAGAAAAATATGTACTTGTTGATTGGTCACCACCAAAATTCAATTCTAATTTAGCAAATGAACCAGTTGTTTTTACCAAATCCAAAGTCCATTCTGTTCCAGATATTAATGTATATTGTGATGTTGGTTTGTATGTTGGTTGTATTCTAAATTCAACTGCATTTGGATAATCACCAAACCCAGATATTTCTTTCCAAGGTATTTTTACATTAGAATTTTCTTTCAAATAAATTGCTGCTGTCCTATCATCAAAAGTAAATTGAGTAGTACCACCTTTAGTTGGATCTTGAGGGCCACCAAATTCCATTATAGTCAACATAGATTGTGGTACACCATAGCAAGCCATAATAGCTTTCATAGCTCTACCAGTTCCTTTATGTTTCAACAGATATGGTAAATTATTTAAGATTCTTCTCCAAACTTCGTTATTTGCATCTTCTAAACTTCTACTATATTTTGGTACACCAGCTTCATTTGTACCAAATGCATATTCCCAAAGAAACTGTGAATCAAATGCTCTCTTTCCTTTCCATCCCATAGAATCAAGCATATTATATACCATTGAATTTGTTATACCAATATCTTGCTTATGTTCTAAATTTTTATTTGCTTTTAATGCATTTATATAACACCATAATATATCAAAGTGCTGCCCTATCATATCCAAAAATAATAAGAAATCTGAATTTTCGTAGTCTTCTACCAAATATTCAGGCATATTATTTTTCATCGAATTTATGTTGTACACATCATACGTTCCACCCGATTGAATTGCATATTCAAACCAACTAACCGAATCAACACTATCCCAATTTTTTAAAACTCTATACGTTATACCAGTTGGTGCTAAATAATTTTCTTTAGGGAATGCAAGTGTATCTTCTGTTTTATAAAGCCACTTTTCAAATCCATCAAATCCTCTTATTAAATTATTTATTTTAGTTGCTAATCTTTGAGCTTCTTCACCTTGATTAAAACCCTTTTCCACATAAACTTCCCAGTTCAATGTATATAAAGAATCTTCTGTAACTATTTCTTCAGATACTTCTGTTAATAATGCCGAATCCAAAGATTGATACGGATTAATAAATGTATCAGCTATTAATCCTTGATATTTTTTTCTTAAATCTTCTAATATTTTTATTTTATAGTAAAAGTTATTAACTCTTTCTTCGGCAGAACCAAAGTGTACAAAATTGTTCCAACTATATGAAGAACCACTTACATATTGTATGTTAAGTTTTTCAGTATCAATTGAATTTTGTTCCGCAAATTTATTTATTAAATCGGTTGATGTGTAAGAACCGCTTGCTATAAGTTCATCATAAACTTTAAACCCAATACCATTATCAGGTTCTAATGAAAAATTAGGGCCTTTTAATGGTGGACAAAATGCTGCATCAACTCCACTTATTGTTATTGTTTCAACTATTGGATTTGCTTGCAATTTTGAAATCCAAACCTGTTGGTTTGGTTGGATTGTTGTTGGTATTGGCTCATATAATTTTAATATTAATGAACCTTGACTTCCTGTCCAAGTTGTAATTACTTTATTATCACCATTTCCTATGTGTAATAAATGTGTAAGATATTTAGATGAATCTATTTCAAATGGTCTATCATCAAATTGATTAATAAACGCTTCTGCAATTCTACTTATAGCAACATCTCTTGGTATTGTTAAATCACCTTTATCAAAATTAATAGTAATTAATTCTTCCTTTCCAATTACAACTTCTTTACCACTTTCGTTGTATGGTACTAATTTTAATATGATTGATATTTTATCTACATCTTCAAATGTTTGAGATGCATCTAAATCTAAAAGTTGTTGAAAATTTAAAGTAACAACGCCATTTGCCGATGCTTTTATGAATTTATCACTACCTACTTTATATATTCTTACATAATCGGTACTTACTGTTTCGTATGATATATTGAAATTTACATTAGTACCTACATAATCTGGTCCAAACAGTTCAGATGGGTATCTTATGTTTCTAATATCGGGTATACCAACCCAAACATCCCTTGTAGCATTAATAGTTAATTCTAAAAATTCACCATCACCTCTTGTATTAGATGGAACAATGATTACTTTATATACCCCAATATCAGAAAATGCATTTGCCGGTATTGATATTATAAATGTTGGTACACCATCGAATGATGGTACATCATATTGATATTCTTTTTGATTTACATAAACCCTTACAGATTGTGTATTATTTTGTTGTTCTAAACCAATAGGAATTGCTGCCGCAGAATTTAAATTATATAATCGTTTTGTTTCCGGATTGGTTAATCTAAGTATTGGAAAATCTTCTAATAAAGGTTCAACAATAGCTTCTGTTTTAACATTTACAATATCACCAGCTACAGCATCAAATCTAAATAGCAAACTTTCGTTTGATTGTGCAGTTAAATTTTGAAGTATTTCGGTATTTCGTATTAATTGTATGGATGTAATTCGATATAATGCTTTATCGGCACTTCTTATTAAACTAGGTCTATCCGATTTAATAGAAACTTCAGTAGTTCCGGTTGTAATCCTTTGTGCACCATCACTAAATGATACAGCTTTTTTATTTACAAACTCTACACTATTATCAATACCATCTAAATTTATTTTTATTTTGCTTTCGGATGGTACTGGTTCTTCAATTACTGGGTCTTCTTTTTTTACTACAAAATCATTAAAATCTAATACCTGTATCTTATCATCTATATTATAATTAAACTCTTGTAATACATTACTTTTAAAATACTCAATTTTTATAGTAAATAAAGGCGTTGTTGAATAAACCAAAGAAGCATTTGATAAATCAAGTAAACCTCTAGTTGTATAATTTATTAAACTATCATAAGGATTTATGTTTATACCATAATTGTAATTAGGATTTTGAATAACACTTATTACATATTTTTCATTTGAAACATATCCTTCTTTTTGTAAAGTAACAACTGCTTGGGATAATGCTAATTCACTTATATTTCTTTTAAATGTGTGTGGTGTTGTTTTGAAAATGTTCTCGTCATTTATAAAAATAGAAGCATTTGCAACATTAGATGATATTCTAAATGTGTATAACCCATCACTATTAGCCAATCCGGGTTGACTTGTTATAGGTATATAAGGAGTTTCACCATTTTGCCTTAAATCGGTTGGTATAGAAATTATATCGTTATTTATAGGTACGGCCGTTCCAGTAAACCCATAATTAGTTGCTCCAATGACATTAGATGAACCACCTGCTCCAGCTCCACCACCAAATGATACACCGGATACAGATTCTGAATCGCTTACCAAATAACTATTGTATTCGGAATTAAAATTTTGCGCATCGTTTCTTTCTGCCATTTTTTATTTTTATATTATACTATTAATTTATAAATATCTTATCTAATGTTTTCTCTTTGACTCGCATCTCTTTCAAATACTTGCTCTCTACCAAATCCAGTTCCAAAATCCCTTTCAATAAATGCGCCCCCACCAGAGTTTCCACCGCCTCCGCCTCCTCCACCAGAATATGATGGTGGTTGTGGTTCGGTGTATGGTGGGTCACCAACAGGTGTTTCTACCGGTGGTTTTGGTAATGGAGTTTCATCTGGTGGTGATGGTGGAATTTCTTTTTCTAATTCTTTTTCAAACACCAATGATTTTTCATCTATTTGAGTTTTTTCAATTGTAACAATATTCTTTACAGGAGATGAAGTATCTATTAAAATATCACTTTCATATCTTTGCATAACTTTACCAACATCATCTAAACTTTCTTCCACACCAACTTTTTGTGTAACATCTTTCTTCACATCTAACTGATTCAAATAAAAATCTATTGCTTTTGCTAATAATAATTTACAATTTTCTTTTATTTCATTTTTAGATAAATCAAGTTTAGGTCTTGTAGTTAATGGTTTACCATAACTATTACTTCTTATATCAGAATTTCTATTTGTAAAATAGTATCCAGCGGATTCTATAAATTTACTATGTATTTTTGTTACTAATGTTTCAAAATCGGATATTTTATATTCTGCTCTAAATTTTTCAAACCATTCATTTGTATATTTTCTTCTTATAAATTCAGATATAGTTATTGGAGTTATTTTATCTAAAAATACAAATGCAGAATTTATTATATCATCTCTAAATTGTTGATTTTGGATAAACATACTATATCTTTTTTCTAATTCAGTATTTACATATCCAGAATTTTTTATAGGAAATAATCTAACTTCTGTTCTTGATGGTGATATTTCTGAAATCCACAATTTGTCCTGCGGTTGTTCGCTACCAACTCTTTTATTTAATAAAGTAATTTGTGTTTTAAATATACCATTATCATAACCGGCTTCACTTAATAATCTTTCAACATCTATAAAATATTCGGATGGGAATTGATTTTTTTCAAATAAAGTACCTTCAGCTATTAAAAAATAATCTTTTATATTTTCAGTAGATAGTGTTACATATCTAATTAACTTA
>JACCEA010830229.1_pt1 | contig 11119 bp, 16 predicted proteins | sample 7449851 | NCBI WGS metagenome assembly JACCEA01 (sample SAMN15323453, study PRJNA562643) | freshwater metagenome | isolation source: river surface water | place: USA:Blue River Watershed | collected 2017-08-18 | reverse complement strand
GTCCAGCGACAAAAAGAGGAAGAAAAAGTCACAAAATAACAACTCACCATATTCAATCCAATATAAGGGAGTGAACATATATCAAGCCGCGCAGCAAGGAAGTTTGCCTTTATGTGTACTATTGTGGGGCATGGCTTCCGCAAAACGAGTCAATTTATTGACACCTGATTCCCAGGGAAACAATCCGTTACATGCTGCGGCGTTAGCGGATTCCGCCGAGGTTTGACTATTTTAGTTTTAATTATGTCTTTGAAATTTTTTCTCCTTTAGATTGTGGGATTTTTGCTTCAGCAAACAAAAGGGGATGAGTTGAAGCTTGTTGAATCTAGAAATTTGATAGGAGAAACTCCATTATTGCGGGCTATGAACAATGGCGTTCTGTCAGTTGCAAGAGCTTTGATCGAAGGTGGGAGCGATCCCCTTGCAACAGATACTTTGGGGAATAGTATTTTTACAAAGCTTGCAAAGTCGGGGCACATATGGTGTCTGAATTTCATGTATCATTCAATTTGGTTGGTTTCTTTCTAATGAAGTGTTTGTTTATTTTCAATATATAATATGCATTTTTTCCGACAGTAACATGCATGGAACCCAAGTAGCTTTAGAGCTCATGTCTACTTTGGACAATGAAGCCCATAGCCCACTTGATTGGGCTGCCGACTCCGGCAATGTTAATGTTATTGAATTTTTTATTCGAAAAGGTCTTAATCCTTTTAGAGCCGATAGCATGAACAGATCTCCTTTGCACTGGGCAGTTAAGTCCCATCGGGTCGAAGCATCTAGATTTTTGGTATTGTGTGGATGTGATCCTTTTCAATTAGATGCTTTGGGGCAATCTCCAATGTCAATTGCGAAGAATAATAGTTTTCAAGACATAATTTCAGTTCTTTCTCTGAAGTCTCCATGTGTCATCGAAGTTGGTGAAGCTTCCAACTCAATTCAATGCCTAGATCCATCTAAAATGCCAATTTTGTCTGTGAAGTATGGAAAACAAACTAGGTCACATGCAATATATCAACACAATACTTCGAATGTATCAATTGCGCTGTCGCTTGGTTTGTTTATCTTTTTGCTGTGGCTGCTAACGATATTTCTGCCTTTCTACGCCTGGTTTTCTTTGTTGGCGACCATCGTTTTTATATACAGGTATATAGTTATTGATTGCACAAGCTACTCTCATCTTATAAAGTGAAATGGATCCAGGAAAATTGAGAATGAAAATAAAGAGTTGCCTCTCTCCGGTATCGAGAAATTCCCGACATTTAAGGTGTATTCATTTCTCGTGGTTAGTACTAATCTTCTATGATGTACAATCGTGATTCGTTTACTTTTTATATTTTAGAAATATATTCGGTCAAAAGAGAAAGGAATTGGATTTTGGATTGGCACCATGCCGATGTATGGGATATATATAATGTCGTCGTTCTTTTATTCTCAAGAAAATGGTAGAAAAAGCAGCTCCCAAGCGTCATACAGTTCATTCAAAGATGTTGCATATGAGAATATTTTTCACGTAGGTGGTATCAGTGGAGGCAAGGGCCAGTTGTGGCTGCTTTGGTTAACAATTGGCCTATTTTTTATGTCATCAGTATTGTGGGTTGCGGTAGTATTCATCCAAACTGACCCAGGAATTGTGAATACCCGAGACCAAGATTTCGAGGAAGTGCTCGCTCAATCTTTGCTTTCAAGTGGCCCACCACCATCAACAAGTTATTGTAGAACGACATTGGTCAAGAAACCGTTGAGAAGCAAGTATTGTACAAAGACCGGAGCAGTTGTTGCAAGGATGGACCACTATTGTTTTTGGCTAAACATCACAGTTGGTTTTGGAAATCATCGGGCCTTCATTTTGTTAATTTTATCGCATTTATTGGTCTGTTCTCTTGGTGTTGTGTTGACAACTCGGTCAGTTCATGTTAAATGCGTAAACTTGTAACCGGATATCTTAAATTAATTTTCAAGGGGGCTTTACATGGATATATATAACAGCGGTGCTTGTTTCATAGTTCCCAGCCTTCTATCTAGGAAATATTTTTTCACTGTTGTGCTGGGTGTCACTTCATTGTTGGCAGCCTGTGGCTTGGGGGCTTTGGCTATTGAGCAAATAGCAAATATGGCACAAAATTTGGTAAGACCGGACATTATTTTTTTGTTCACATGTAGTATGTGATGATGTTATACGACAGACGACAAATGAGAAATTGAATGGAACGAGATATCATTGGATAAGCAATGGAGAAGGGTTTGTAAATACTAGGTTTGAAACTATCATTCATTATTGTACTGATGATGAATAATCGTGGTTTAGATTTGATAGGGGACTTTTTGCAAATGTGTTAGAATTCTGGCAGTGTCCTGGATACCACGTTGATTACACAAGGACATTTGAACTTCCATCCAACTTGACACAAGAGAATATGCAGTTGAATACAGTGAGGCTGCATGGCTTTCGAAGTAATGGTCTTGCAGCATCACAATCTGCTGGCCAATTACATTCAGGCCCACCATCGATCGATTTGGAAATGGCCGTTAAAAATCGAGCTGATTCTATTGATTCCACAGACACTGCTGTGGGGTTGGAACTGATTTAGACGTGAATTCCGCCTTTCCCCTGTGTCACATCCGTGGTCGTTCATTCTATATCCAATATGTATACGTTTGTTTGTTTGTATAGTTTTTAGGTACATTTGTAGCATAATTTACTGTCAGACGGTAAGACTGGCGAAAGGTTAGACGAATTGGTTCTCTATTAGTTGTGAAAATAGCAGTAGTTTGTAGATATTTTCTTGGAAGGGGTAATGTTATTAGAATGTAAGTCTCTAACTCCTAACATTACAGTAATATAAGACCGTTACACCAAGAGCGCGCCAACACAAGCACACCAAACACTGGTATTTCAATAATAGATATGCACTATACAAGCGCTTTTGGTTTAGCAATTGAAAATATTATAAATTGCCAGAATCATATATGCCTTCAAGATTGTTAGATTAAAAGAGAGGATGGGCGATTTATTGACCACTAATTTAAAGCTGGAGCTTGAAAAAACTAATCAGCAATTTATTAGATGGTCTAACGACAACAAAGAATGGTTGCACCAAGCTCAAGAGGCTTATGATGTGAGTTTAGAGGAATTGGAATATACGATACAAGCACTCCAGCAAACAAATTTTGAGATTGAAGCTTCGAAACCTCATCAGTCGGAAATAAAATTTCAGCAACAGCAAGAGTTAAGCTCTATCAAGGTTCATCAGGAAAGTCTCAAAAGTCAAGTAATCGCGGCAGAGAATCAGTATCATGGGCTACATGTTGAGGAGTTAGAGGTAAACAAAAAAATGAATCATCTCAAGCTTGAAAATGAAAGGTTGAAACAGCAGATGGAACATAAATTACAAGACTTGACCTACGGTATTCAACATTTTCTGCATTTAGGATTAGAATTTCAAAAAGCGTCAAACGATTGCATGAAATTTAATTTTATCAATATCGACCCTGCTCTACCTTCGCGGGTCTTCTCATTTGTGATTTTTGTTGATAGTTCGAACATGTATCAGTTGGTTGAAACATCTCCCCAACTACGGCGAGAGGATTGCCTTGAGGCATTAGAAAGGCTCAACAAATCTAACAACATAGCTCAATTTGTTGTTTCAATCCGTAAAAGGTTTGTCGAGTATATAAAGTCAACAGGTGTTCTGTGAGTCAGTACATTGAGGTGTGATTAATCTGTGCATTAAAATAATGACGTCTGTATCCACAAACTCTAATAATAACTTTTCATTCCAACTTTTCAAGAAGTGGAATTCATATCCTTCATTCGAATGACAAGAATCTTGTTAACTAATTGATTTCACCTAATAGGTGAGGTAATTTGCATAGAACCACAATCACAAAATAATTTGCATAGAATCACAATCACAAAACAACAGTCAGTATATTTGTTGTACTTCGAAGCTAGATCCACTATCCTTTTGTGATTTCACAACCGCAACACTGGACTACCATTCTTCCTTGAAGTTGCAATAACATCCTGTGATTGCCACATTTCGGGACTCTCCTTATCATATTTGTTTGTGGTGAAATCAACACAAACATAAAACTGTAGGCAATACTTGCGTATTCTCGTTCAAAGTGCTTCCCAAATATGCAAAGGTAACCAGGTATCTTTTATGTTAACAATGATCGCAATCAGAAGCATCCAAACTCTTCATGAGCAATGATTCCAATTCTGGTTTTGAGGCCATTCGTACTATATCCAGCACAGATTTGCCATGCTAACAATAAGAAAAATAAGGACGAAGAGAGTTGAAAGAAATGTTGAACATACCAAGTCTACAGCATTAACATTTGCTCCTAAATAGAGGGCGTGTTCAATGCACTGAAGAGGCACATATTCACCACAAAGAACAAGTAACGGTGTTCGTCCTTTTTCGTCTGTCACTTCTAGATTACTTTTGTCCAATATTCTCAACAAAACCTTGGTACTGCCTTGTTTACAAATAATATGGATTAGCGGTATTCCATTCTATGAAATAATAGTTGCAATATAAGAATAAATTCAAATCAGTGAAATAAAGCACCTCCATTATTGTGGTGCTAGCCTTGTATTGGAGCAACAAATCCACCATCGCAATGTTCCCAATGCTACATGCATAACTTAAAGGTGATCGACCATTCTATTTGGGAAGTAGTCAAAGGCGAAAAGTCGAATCCAGCGCTCAGTCTTACTTTATCCAACCTATCTACAACGGTCCAAGAAGATTCCAATATTGTCTGTGCCACTTGGATTCTCCCATTCTCCACCGCGTAATGCAAGGGTGTTTTACCGGACTGAGTCAAATATAGCGGAGTAAGATGACAGTTCAACAACCAATACAAATTACCATACATGATCTGGTATATCTGGATTAGCCTGACAACTGAGCAGAAATTGCACCAAATTATGACAGGACAACACATTAGGATTCAAGACTGCAAAGTGCAAAGATGTCCTCCCATCCTGAGAAAGGTTCACATTGAATTGTAGCAACAACCAAGGTATCTTACATGTGCGGAGCTGCAATTGATGTTGGCTCCATTTTGAAGTAAACAGTGGACAAGATCAAAACGACCATCCAAAAACTTTTTACGGCATGCTTCCATCAGTGGGGTATTCCCATTCTAACATTGAAACAATAAAATAGTATGATTCCATTACACATGAGCTTCACAAACCTTGTTAACAGCATTAACATTCGCTCCGAAGCATATAACTTCGATAACTTTTGATTCATGGGAATTTTGGATGCCATCAAACAGAGCATTATCAACCAATGTCAGATTAGATGTGAAGAGGGGAGCAGAATATAGAGTGTTGTTCGGAATTATCTAAAGAAGAAACATCGTCCAGAGTGTGTACAAGGGTATTTAACCAGGACTTACTTGATCGGGATCACACTCCAATACACTACGAACCGCAGTCAACCTGCATCGAGGTTGCGTTGCTACAATACCTGCAAAATATTCCTCTGACCCGCTTTCATATTCAGTAAAAAAATCTAGATGAACTTCATCCATTTTCATTCAGAACATATTCACTCCACAACGAGCCAAAACCTTCACATACACATGACTTGTACTATGACGAACGTAAATATAACACTTCAAACTCTTCCGACTTTGCCCTTATACAATACTACAATACCACAATACCTATCGCCACCTCTCGTACTCTAGGTTACTTCAATCCCAGATCTGCTGGTGCAATACAGCACACAGAACGATACTTTCTGTTAAATGATACTTTCTCCAAATAAAAGCAATGCCAATGGTTAATGACAAAAATCAGTCTAATTAACCGAAACTCCGCGAAGTTGAAGACTCAACTTATAAACTCACACATTTTTTTTTATGATTTTCGCCCAAATTACTACAACCCATTGCATTAAATTTATTTTGGTGCTGGGACAAGATGTTTTTTCGGGTTCTAATATCTTTTGCTGTGATATTGGTGGCCTTGTCACAGAAGGACCACTCTGATGTGAATAGTACCTTAAGTGTGGGACAATGGGTACTTCTGCAAGGATTTGACTGGTCTGCCATTTCTGACCGCGGGTCACTCTACACGAAAGTATCAAATGATGCAGGAAATATTGGATCTGCTGGAATTAATGCGGTATGGCTTCCACCGCCTTCTCAAAGTGTAGATCTACAAGGCTATTTGCCACAACAGTGGTATCAACTGGTCTCTTCCGCTAATTTGGCGTCTTGCATCTCCGCTTTATCATCTCGTGGTGTAGCTCCCATCGCCGATGTCGTCATTAATCATCGCACAGCGCCAAATGTTGATTCTTGCACTGGAAAATATACTGCGTTCAAGAATCCAGATATGGGTAATTGGGCAGTGACTAAAGATGATGAGAATTGTGCAACGAATCAAGGTTGTTGTGGAAACTATGACACTGGTGATGTGGTTACTTATGCTCCTGACCTTGATCATACCAATTCCCAAGTTCAATCGTTGTCGAAAGATTATTTGAACTTTCTAAAATCCACTGGATTTACCGGATTTCGATTTGATATGGTCAAAGGATACTCCGCTTCATACGTAGGCTCATACATATCTTCTTCTAATCCAATTTTTTCGGTTGGTGAATATTGGGACAGCTCCACTACTAAAGTCGTTAATTGGATTAGTGGTACTGGCGGGAAAAGTCAAGCGTTCGATTTCCCATTGCGATACAACTTGCAAAGTGCAATAAGGAACAATAATTACGCAGGAATGGGCTGGGCGATGCCAGGTGTGATTGGCCAAAATCCATCTCATGCTGTTACATTTATCGACAATCATGATACTTCGCGTGACGATCGATTCGGATCAACCGATCAAATCGCCATGGGTTACGCATACATCTTAACACATCCTGGTACACCATGTGTGTTTTGGACAGATTGGAATATCAGTAGCATCCAAACAGCCATAAAAGCAATGATTGGTGCGCGAAGAAAAGCAAATATTTCCTCGACTGCAACCATCAACATTGTGAGCTACACTTCTGGATTATATGCTGCATACGTAAATGGTGTTCTTGCTATTAAATTGGGCTCAACTTCGTGGGCACCCTCAGACGCAACCTTTAAATTGTATACGAGTGGAAATAATTATGCCATATGGGTAAAGGGATAGTGGGCCTTATTGATATTTTTCTTTTTTTGCAAATATTTTGTTTGGAGTCCAAGTCGTACAGATTCACCTTGTAGTAGTGTTGTGAGAAACGAGAATAACGAAAGGAATAAACAAAATTATGCCGATTTACAACAACATGCTTTTAATATCAATTTCAAGGTTCTTCTCTGATTTGACACCGCGCGCTAAATATTTCAGAGAAATTATAAATGTTTGCCACCAAGAGAAAACTAGTCTACTCACCATTGCCATGTCTATCAATTAGAAATTTCCCTGCAAAATTCCACGCAACATCCCCCAATACACCATTATCTTTCAAAAATCGATATGTGGGTCTTGTATCCGGGCCATTTACATCACCTTTCATGAACAAATTTGCTCCACCCACTCCTTTCCTAAAACAGAAGTCTGCAATCTCACTCTGTATCCCAGGCTATGATTTGCATGGTTATACCAGTTCACATTGAGAACAGATTGAATTATGTTACGACTACTCACCTCTTGTCCTCCAAACTGATTACATGGGAATAACGCAACTTCGACGCCTTGATCTCTAAGTTTAAGTAACTTTGCGATTAGAGCATACCCTGACGCGGTATATCCACATTTTGATGCAACATTGACCCCATATACTACTTTCCCTTTGAATTGTCGGAATTCAAAATCTCTTCCTTCGGAATCCTTTTCTATGATATCGTAGAAGGATCCATCCTTTTTGTGCTGATAAGGTTGACTGTGGAAGAAGACAGGCTTTTGAAATCCTTCAGCAATCTTGAACATACAACTCAAGCAAAGAAAAATAACCCAAAACTCTACCATTGTTGTTTTCTGTTTGCGGTGGAAAAATGTAGAAGTATTTTGTATAGATATGGATTTTTATGGATATATATGGTGCTGAAGCATGATGACGTCATTCTAATTTGGTGCACTCTCCCAATAAACACAGACCGCTATTTCTATGACTTTTTTCACACAAAAGTGCTTTGCATAGAAAATATTGTCAGATCCATGATTTTATGGTTTAGAGATCAAAGCAACAAGAAGATGACACATAACAATAATATATTGATTTAATGCGTGGGTTTGGGAAATAATGTTGCATCTTTGCTTGATTTTAGTGGTTGTCAGGATTAAAAAAATTGTACACATATCTTTGCATTGATCTCATTTTATACCAATGTTGTTTTAAAATGAATAATTTTATATGCATTATAGTGAAAATTTTAAATAACTAAAATACAGAAAATATAAAGTTGGCCGTGGAGTTCCAGTACCAATACAATACCAAGTTTTTTTCTTGTGCATTATTCCATATATGATAATTGTTCTGATTGTCAATCACAGTAGATCGCTGAGTGATAGCGCTTATTGTCATAATTTGACAAAAAAATCGTTTCTTCTACATATCAAACAATTTTCCTTCTCATATGTATAATTTTACTATCCTTTACGCGATAATCATCACAAGATCATCAGAGGTAGTGGATCATTATTAATCGCCACAAGAAGGACATCCAAATTAATTTCCCAGAATAATAGATTGCAAGATAATTTTCAAAGCTGCACAAAGTCCTTCCAATCGAAACGCTGTGATAACACCAGATAACTGTCACCAATTTAAAATGCAAATTCTTAAAAATGTCAAAAAAAGTTGTTATTATAATATTTATTACCTGACACAAGGTAACACCGCATAACGCAATATCCTGTCCAGTTAAGGCAAGACCAGGAATCTTTGAAATAGGGTCAAGGCTGTTACGCAATTCGGCATTGCAAAATCGCTCAGGACAAACATCAAGTCCAACAGCACCACCAAGTGTGGCGCGCAGATAGTGCTCAATAGTCAATGGACTGGATACATCCACCATAGATATGTGGCCTTGGGCCTGAAAAAACACAAACTCAGTCTCAAAATGATGAAAATAAATATAATCTTACCTTGGGGAAATGTCTTAGAAAAATATCAACACAACGATCTTTCCATAGAGCTTTCCATTCTTCATATCCATCCAATCGATCATTCTTTCCATCCATAAAGTATTCTTTGTCTTCCCGACCGATTGGCTTAAATTTCCTAAACCATTCATACTCCGCCATCAAGAGCATTTGACAAGAAGTTTTAGCTGTGTCGTTGCACAATGAATCCTGGCTCAAAAAGCGATTAAACGTAGCCTTCAACTCAGTTTTATTATCCTTACTTTTAGACACGGAAATGTAATAAAAGCTGGAATAGGCGAGTTGGATTTTAAAGGATTGCTGAAATATTCTTCGATCAAACTGAACGAGTCTCCGTTCTCATCGACAGGAATATGCCATGTATTGGCTTTGGTGGCATCAATAGAAGTTGGTGGAAGATTGATTCCGATATTAACCATAACGAATCCCGCGGATTGAGAAATCTAAACAATCAATTATAATCAACATCAGTGTTAGGATGATATATAAATCAGTCTCACAGGCAAATTACTTCGCATTCCGTACTGACGTAAAATCTACACAACATAGGATTAATTTACATACATATACAATGAAGTGTGTAACATAACATACCTCAGCAGGAACCAAATTGTTCATAGTGTTCAGGTAACCCGTGGAAGAAACTACTCCATACTTAGAGGTAATTCTCTGGCCAGTGCGAAGCAAAACCCCAGTAATTTTTTTTTCAATTTTATCAAAGAGCATTTGCTCAACATCGCTTCTAATGAGAACTTTTCCTCCATTGCTCTAAATACAATATTGAGTGGTCAGAAAAACATTCTTTACGATGAAAATTACTTACTTCAATGACGGTTACCAGTTCTTTTGCCATCTCAACAGAACCTCCTCGTGGATAGCAACCACCTTCCATAGAGATACCCCGAAATACTGATGCGGTAAGCATAAAGGACGCTCTGTCTGGTCGAGCCCCTGTATCAATCCACATGGAAGACAACAGAGATGCTAACTTTTTGTTCCCGATAAAACGAGGAAGGAGATCTTTCGCTGTTATACTTGCCGCGTCAATGAAACGAGATGGCACAAGTTGCCAATACAGAGTTTGGAGCCACTTCGGAAAAAGCTTCGAGAGTAGAAACGCTTTAACGAAATGCATACTATCACTGGATACTTTCAGGTACCAGTTGATGCCCTTTGTTTCACCAGGAAACATCTCATACAGCTGTCGCAAATGAGTCTCTCCAAACTTCATTCTGAATGGTTCAGTGCAATTTCCATCAGGTCCAACGAGAAAAATTTTATCTATCGTTCCATCAGCCTCTGTCATCAAATCAAACGGAAGACAATCTTTCGGCTTTTTCAAACATGTCAAAGCAAACAAAGGGATTGACCATGGTACTGTGTAGTGCAAACCTGAATCAAAACGGTAGCCTTTTAAATCAAACATATGTGTGCCTCCCCCTGCAACATCATTATGTTGTTCTAAGACGACAACGCGACGCCCCAGTCGTGATAATATGGCTGCACAAGTTAGTCCACTCATCCCAGAACCAATGATTATATAGTCTAAATCGTTTGGAACCTTGCTCACGTGAAATTTCTCGTGCAGCAAAGACCTTCTGTTACGAATAGTTTGGTCATTATTAAGTTTACTCAATGATAAAACGTAACGTTTTATCCATACACAAGTCGTCGGGACTAAGGCACTCGCAAGAAATGCTGACGCAGCACTGGGATGAAAAGGATACTGGTCCACATTCATTCCAATTTTTCGATTGGGCAAAACTGCAAATCCAACTTCCAATAAATAAAGGGTACTAAATAAAAGAACTATCGTGGATCATGGATACCAGTTATAATGCAGATGTTTTGAGCGATGAAATCAGACGTTGAAATGATGATGATATTCTATGCTCAATATTGTAAGTTGTACTGTATGTAGTACATATACATAATAATAATATATTCCTTCCTTCGGTAAGTTGTGTTTGAGGAATTCCTTTCAAGAGTATTCCATATTGT
>JACCEA010270607.1_pt1 | contig 11121 bp, 9 predicted proteins | sample 7449851 | NCBI WGS metagenome assembly JACCEA01 (sample SAMN15323453, study PRJNA562643) | freshwater metagenome | isolation source: river surface water | place: USA:Blue River Watershed | collected 2017-08-18 | reverse complement strand
GTGAGTAAAGCCGCAGTGCGCTTTTGGAAGAGATTGAGTAGTTGAATGGTCGATGGAATATCGGGTACAGCAACTAAAGCGGTCCATTGGGCGGCTGGCAGGGGAAAGAGTTTTAAAACAGCAGCAGTAATGATCCCCAAACAACCTTCGGAGCCAATATAGAGATCGCGCAAATCAAAACCAGTGTTGTCTTTGCGAAGGCTGCGTAAGCCGTGCATGATCTCACCCTGAGCTGTAACTACTTCAAGACCTAAGCACAACTCGCGCGCGTTGCCATAGCGCAAGACATTGGTGCCACCAGCATTGGTTGCTAAATTACCACCGATCTGACAGCTGCCTTGCGCTCCCAGACTCAGAGGAAACAAAAATCCCTGTGCTCTGGCTGCTTCCTGGAGGGTTTGCAGAATACAACCCGCTTCAACCACCACCGTCTGATTGCTGATATCAAGTCCCCGGATTGATTGCATGCGCTTGAGATTAATAACGACTTGCTGACCCGAGTCATTGGGTGTAGCAGCGCCACACATACTGGTATTTCCACCTTGGGGCACGATCGAGACTTTGGCTTGATTGCAAGCTTTTACGATTTCGGCGACATGCTCTGTCGTTTTGGGTAAAAGGATGGCGAGGGCTTTTCCTTGATAGCGATTACGCCAATCCCGGAGATAGGGCGCCTTATCGGTTTCATCGAGGAGAACGTACTGTTCACCCAGTAAAGATTGGCAGTGGGCAATAAAAGCAGATGGGGTCATGCCCATATTCTATTGCTTTGTATGGGGATTCATTTTTGCCTTGGCCTTTGCTTCGGCTTTAATCGGCTTTAAATACAAAAGGAGGCTAATAAATATCGTGACCGAGAACACAAGTTCAAGAAGTGCCATCCAAAAGTTCCAGCCTGATTCAGAGATGCGGACCAGGGCCTCTGTGGTGTAAATCAGAATCAGCATCGTGCCCCATTGCATCGTGTACACCTTAGCGCGCCATATGCCGGGGAGCATCACAATAAGAGGAACTGCTTTCAGTATTAGCCAAGAGCCGCCAGGACGCAAGGGTGAGATAAACCACTCCCAAGCGATGCACAAAATAATTAAGTCCAGCGTGGCAGCGCTCGCAATCAGTACATACTTGTTTTTATCGAGGATCGTAGAGAGCATGGTAGTCATCAGTTCGAACCGTGCAGTCGTAATGCAATTTCGGCAAGACGTTTGCCTTGAGCAATGGCTAAACGACTCTCATCAGCACTAATCGGTGCGCTGCCATCCGCATGGGCTAGATGTGTGACGCCATAGGGGGTGCCACCTGTTGTGGTGTTCATCAGCTCCGGGTTACTGTAGGGTAGTCCTAATAAAATCATGCCATGATGCATCAAGGGAATCATCATCGAAAGCAATGTGCTTTCTTGCCCGCCATGCAAACTACCGGTGCTCGTGAATACACAGGCTGCTTTACCTTGCAGGGCACCACTTAACCATTGCCCCGAGCTGCCGTCTAAAAAATACTTCAGGGGTGCGGCCATATTTCCAAAGCGAGTCGGTGAACCCATCGCCAGTCCAATACATTCCTCGAGATCGGTGTACTCGGCATAAGGTGCGCCTTCGGCCGGAACGGCTGGCTCGCTAGCTTCGCATACAGCTGAGACTGCGGGAACCGTTCGCAAGCGTGCGCTGACCCCGGGGATACTATCCACGCCTTCAGCAATAAGGCGCGCTAATTTCTGGGTCGCACCATAGCGGGAGTAGTACAAGACTAGGATTTCGGGGGTGTTCATGATGCGGCTTCCTTTGGAATTCTGTAAAGATTCCCATATGATACGGGCATGCAACTACCTTATTCCATCCAGCGTTGGCTACCTCTTGGTAAAGAGTTATGGGAGCGCAATCAACATCTAAAACTCAATCAAGTATCGGCTAGTTTGGCATTTACCACCATCCTGTCCCTTGTGCCGGTCTTGACCGTGGGATCCTATTTGGTGTCGACTCTACCTGGCGTTATGGCTTTGCGAGCTACCTTCCAGACATGGTTACTAAAAAATTATTTTCCAGGCGGCATTAGTCAGCAGATATCCAACTATCTTGCCCAGTTTTCTACAAAGGCAAAAGAACTCACTCTGGTTGGATCAATTGGTTTATTGATCACCACGATCCTGACCATGATTGTCATTGAGCGCGCCTTCAACGAGATCTGGCAGGTTAAACAGCGCCGACCTTTTCTAAAGAGGATGCTGGTTTATCTTGCAGCGACTGTTATTGGACCTTTGCTATTGGGATTGGGTATTTACTTAAGTGGTGTGTTGTTAGGTTCTGCTAGCGGTTGGTTTCCTGCACTATCGTCTGGATTTAAGTTTATGAGTACGATCGTGCCCAGTCTCTTGGCATTCTTGGTTTTTGCCTTGGCCTACCGTATCTTGCCTTATGCCAAAGTAAAGTGGCGCGACGCATTGATCGGCGCACTATTTGCGGGTGCGGTGTATGAGCTGACTAAATTTGGTTTCACCTTTTTTATTACCCAAGCTGCTTTCTATAAGACGGTGTATGGAACCTTTGCGATTGTGCCGCTCATGCTGATCTGGATTTACATTACGTGGTGGGTCACCTTGGCAGGAGCAGTGATTGTGGCGAATATGCCAACGATTCGGCTTAGCCTGATTCAGGAACGATTGCCCACCTAGTGCCATAATGTCGTTATGTCAGGAAATACTTTAGGCCTTCTGTTTACGGTCACCACCTTTGGTGAATCTCACGGTCCTGCTATTGGGGCGGTGGTCGATGGGTGTCCGCCAGGAATGGCACTCTCTGAGGCTGACATCCAAGGGGATCTCGATCGACGTAAGCCCGGCACCTCTCGGCATGTGACGCAGCGTAAAGAAGAGGATAAGGTCGAGATTTTATCTGGTGTCTTTGAGGGCAAAACAACAGGTACGCCAATTTGCTTATTGATCCGCAATACCGATCAACGGAGTCAAGACTATGGCGATATCCTGCAAACCTTCCGCCCCGGTCATGCGGACTATACCTATCACTACAAATATGGATTTCGGGATCCGCGTGGCGGCGGGCGTTCATCTGCACGCTTAACAGCGCCCGTTGTAGCTGCTGCTGCTATTGCTAAAAAATGGTTGCGTGAACACTATGGCACCGAGATTGTGGCGCACATGAGTCAATTGGGTGAGATGGCGATACCGTTTGAGGATGTAGCGCAGATTGGGCAAAACCCATTTTTTGCTGCCAATGCCAAGATCATTCCCCAACTCGAGGAATACATGGATCAGTTGCGTAAAGCAGGGGACTCCTGTGGAGCAAAGATTGAAGTGCGTGCGAGTAAAGTTCCAATTGGCTTGGGAGAGCCGCTCTTTGATAAATTGGATGCGGATATTGCCCATGTGATGATGGGTATTAACGCCGTGAAGGGTGTTGAGATCGGTGCAGGCTTTGGGGTGGTAACTCAAAAGGGTAGCGAGCATGGTGATGAGATGCATCCCGATGGCTTTGCTAGTAATAATTCTGGGGGAACTCTTGGGGGCATTAGCACTGGACAAGATCTACGCGTTTCCATTGCGATTAAACCCACCTCGAGCATCATGAGTCCCAAAGAGACTGTTGATATTGAGGGTCAATCTACTGTTATTCAAACGAAAGGTCGTCACGATCCTTGCGTTGGTATTCGTGCAGCACCAATAGCAGAAGCCATGTTGGCCCTGGTATTGATGGATCACGCATTGCGTCATCGTGCGCAATGTGGTGACGTCCAGGTGAGCCCTGGCGCGATTCCAGCCGCTCGTCCCCATTAATTTCTGAGAATGACAGCCTCTTCCCGTTGGGCCTTTGGGGCCTTTTTCTTTTTGTACTTTGCCTACATTGGCTTGATGTCGCCTTATGCGAGTTTGTATTTTGCGGAGCGTGGTTTTGGTGCTCTTGAAATCGCGGCTCTGATGTCGATGTTGCAAGTGACTCGGATATTAGGGCCATTTTCGTGGGGCTGGCTCTCTGATTATTTATCCAATCGTGTTGGCATCATGCGCTTTTGTGCGACCCTCGCATGCATTACCTTTTTAGCCATATTTTATTTACAAGATTACATTCCATTCTTAATTTGGATGTTTGTCTTGCATACGATCTTGAGCAGTATGGTGCCATTGGGTGAGGCGGCCACCGTTCACGCTCTATTTAAAGACGATTCTTTTGATCATCGCTATGGACGTTTGCGTTTATGGGGCTCGATTGGATTTATCAGTATGGTCTTGCTTGCTGGTGAGATCTTTCAGTGGCACGGTATTGAGGTTTTTCCTTGGTTGGGAGTCGCTGTCTTAGTACTCTTGGTAATCAACACCTTTTTCTTACGTGAGCCCAAGATTGAGCGACGCAAACTAGTGCGCGGTGAGTTACGCACAGTCTTGCGCAAACCCGAAGTGCGTTGGTTCTTGCTATCTGCTTTTGCCATGATCTTTGGGCACGCAGCTTTATACGTGTTCTATTCCTTGTATCTCTCTGATCTTGGATATAGCAAATTTCAGATTGGCTTGTTTTGGACCTTAGGCGTGCTCGCAGAAGTGATCTTCTTTTATTTTCAAAGTAAGGTCTTGGCACGCTACTCACCAACGGCAGTATTACAGATGACCTTCATCGTTGGCGTTATTCGTTTTGTATTGATCGGCTATTTTGCAAGTACCAGCCTCTTGATCCTTGCGCAAGTGATGCATGCCGCAACCTTTGCTGCGCATCACAGCGCGAGTACAAAGTTAATTCAGACGTGGTTTGCCGGACCCCTACAGGCACGCGGTCAGGCTTTATTTACTACGGTGGCGTATGGCTTTGGCGGTACTCTGGGTGGCCTATGCGCGGGTTGGATTTGGGATCAATTAGGACCGAATCAAGTCTTTGGTATGGCCGCAGCGGCCTGCGCGGTTGCTGGACTGGCCATTTATCAAATGAAGCCAAAGACAATCTAATTACATACCCGAGTAATTTGGACCTCCGCCACCTTCGGGCGTAACCCAAACAATGTTTTGGGTAGGATCCTTGATATCGCAGGTTTTGCAATGGACACAGTTCTGCGCATTAATTTGCAGCTTGGGTTTACCTGCCACTTCAATGTATTCATAAACACCAGCAGGGCAGTAGCGTTGCTCAGGACCTGCGTACACATCGAAATTAATGGCTACAGGCACTTCCTGATCTTTGAGGGTCAGGTGCGCAGGTTGATTCTCTTCATGATTCGTATTGGAGATAAATACGGAAGAGAGTCGATCAAAACTAATCGTGTTGTCCGGTTTTGGGTAGTCAATGGGCTGATGAAGCTTTGCTGGCTCAAGATATTCATAATCAGCCTTACGTTGGTGAATGGTCCACGGCACATTACCACCGAAGAGCTTCTGTTCAATGCCTACCATCAGGGTGCCAAGGTATAAACCTTTGGACATCCAAGGCTTAAAGTTACGCGCTTGCTTGAGTTCATCATAGAGCCAGCTGTTCTTGAACGCGCTGGGGTATGCAGTGAGAATATCGTTCGAGCGATTTTCAGAAAGGGCCGACATCACCGCTTGAGCAGCAAGCATGCCTGATTTAATGGCCGCATGACTGCCTTTGATACGCGAGGCATTTAGATAGCCCGCATCGCAACCGATAAGTGCGCCACCAGGAAAAACCGTTTGGGGCAAACTATTCAATCCCCCTGCGGTAATCGCACGTGCACCGTACGCAATGCGCTTACCACCCTCGAGTGTCGGCCGAATTGCTGGATGTAATTTATAGCGCTGGAACTCTTCAAAGGGGCTTAGATAAGGATTGCGATAGGACAAACCAACCACCAAGCCAATAGCAACCTGATTCTTACCAAAGTGATATAGGAAAGAGCCGCCGTAGGTCTTCGAGTCTAAGGGCCACCCCGCAGTATGAATAACTAAACCGGGTTGATGTTTCTCCGGGGAAATCTCCCAGAGTTCTTTGATGCCAATGCCATAGCTTTGGGGATCCGCATCGCGATCGAGTTGGTATTTGCTAATTAACTCTTTACCAAGATGACCACGCGAGCCTTCGGCAAAGAGGGTGTACTTAGCCCGCAATTCCATGCCAAGCTGAAATTGTTCGGTGGGCTCACCATCTTTACTAACTCCCAGATTGCCAGTTGCAACCCCGCAAACAGCACCTTGCGCGTTAAATAAAATTTCGGCAGCAGCAAAGCCAGGAAAAATTTCAACCCCGAGGTTTTCTGCTTGGGTTCCTAGCCAGCGAGTGAAATTACTCAAACTCAGAATGTAATTACCCTGATTGCTAAAACACTGGGGTAGGAGGAGGTGGGGAACGGTAAATGATCCAGTCTCGGTCAAAAAGGAGAACTGATCCTTGCTAACAGGAGTTTCAAGAGGGGCACCCAGTTCTTGCCAATTTGGGAAGAGCTCGTTGAGTGCTCTGGGATCCATAATGGCACCCGACAAAATATGAGCGCCGACCTCAGAACCTTTTTCAAGTACGCAAACGCTAATCTCGCGACCTTCTTGCTGGGCAATCTGTTTGGCCTTAATGGCGGCAGAAAGACCGGCAGGGCCTCCGCCCACAATAAGTAAGTCATATTCCATCGCCTCGCGGGGGCCATATTGGGCTAGTAGATCCTGAGAGTTCATCGCTCTAGTTTAGTGCTTTTGGTAAAGAATTCCTTGAACTAGAGCGGTTATCATTTAGCCTAGTGTGATCCCCTTTGAATGAGAAAGTCTGACGTATGAACAAAATTTTCCCTAGTGCCAGAGCTGCTCTTGAGGATATCCTCAAAGATGGGCAAATCTTGGCGGTTGGCGGTTTCGGCCTGTGCGGTATTCCGGAAGCATTGATTAGCGCCGTGAAAGACTTGGGTGCGAAGAACCTCACTGCAATCTCGAACAATGCTGGTGTGGATGATTTTGGCTTAGGAATCCTGTTGCAAACCCGTCAAGTAAAAAAAATGATTTCATCGTATGTCGGTGAGAACAAGGAATTTGAGCGGCAATACTTAGCCGGTGAGTTGGAGTTAGAGTTCACGCCCCAAGGAACCCTTGCTGAGAAATTGCGCGCTGGTGGCTGCGGTATTCCTGCATTCTTTACCAAAACTGGTGTGGGTACGATTGTGGCCGAAGGTAAAGATGTGCGTGAGTTTGATGGCGAGAACTATGTTCTAGAGCGCTCATTAGTTTCAGATGTCTCTTTAGTCAAGGCATGGAAAGCGGATAAAGCCGGTAATTTGGTGTATCGCTTAACAGCGCGTAACTTCAACCCAGTTGTTGCTATGGCCGGCAAGGTCACCGTTGTGGAAGTGGAGGAGATTGTGGAGAACGGACAATTGGATCCGGATCACATTCATACGCCGAGCATTTACGTAAATCGCATTGTGCTCAACCCCAATCCTGAGAAGCGCATTGAGCAACGTACGCTCACGCAAGCCTAATTAAACCGAATTGAGTAGAGGAAAGAACAATGCCTTGGAGTAGAGATGAAATGGCAGCACGCGCTGCCCAAGAGTTACAAGATGGTTTCTATGTCAATTTAGGGATTGGCATGCCTACCTTGGTTGCTAATCATGTTCCACCTGGAATGGAGGTTTGGTTGCAATCGGAGAACGGTTTATTAGGTATTGGCCCATTCCCCACCGAAGCACAGGTTGATGCGGACATGATCAATGCGGGTAAGCAAACGGTGACCACCTTGCCTGGCTCGGCGATATTTTCATCGGCTGATTCCTTTGGGATGATTCGAGGTGGCAAGATCAATATCGCCATTCTGGGCGCAATGCAGGTCAGTGAGCACGGTGATCTTGCGAACTGGATGATCCCTGGAAAGATGGTAAAGGGCATGGGCGGCGCCATGGATTTAGTCGCAGGTGTAAAGCATGTGGTAGTTTTGATGGAACACGTTGCCAAGAAAAAAGACGGCAGCGAAGAGATCAAAATTTTGCCCAAATGCACTTTGCCATTAACTGGACTTGGTGTGATTAATCGCATCATCACCGATTTAGGAGTGCTTGATATTACCCCCAAGGGCTTGAAGCTAGTTGAGCTAGCGCCTGGCGTGACCAAAGAAGAGATTGTGGCAAAAACTGGTGCGCCAATCGATCTTAGTGCGGTGCATTGAACGCCGAACACTTACATGCGCATAAACGTGGGGATGCTGAGCATACCCACGCAGTAATTGGACGTGCCCAGCGTTGGCTGTGGATTGCTTTATTTCTGACACTCGGCTTCTCGGCTGTTGAGTTGGTAGCAGGTTTGTGGTCAAGCTCTTTGGCCTTGATCTCTGATGCTGGACATATGGTGACCGATGCGGCTGCTCTTGGGCTGGCTTTGTTGGCTCAGTACATTGCCAAACGCCCACCCTCAGCAAAACATTCGTTTGGCTTTGGTCGTGCCGAAGCACTGGCTGCTTTTGTGAACTGCATGGTGATGTTGGGCCTTGTGGTCTGGATCATTGTCGAGGCAATCAGCCGCATTCAGGACCCGCATCCAGTAGCAGGCGCAACGGTGACCATAGTGGCCGCCATTGGCTTGTGCGTCAACTTGCTGGTAGCTTGGGTGCTATCGCGTGATAAAAAAAGTGTGAACACGCGGGCTGCTCTCATTCATGTGATGGGCGATCTTCTCGGATCAATTGCTGCACTGGTATCCGGAGTGGTGATTCAGATGAGTGGTTGGATGCAAATCGATCCATTGCTCTCTATTTTTGTCTCTCTGCTCATTTTGAAGTCCACGCTATCTATCCTCAAAGAGTCCTATCACTTTCTAATGGAGGGTGTGCCTCTACATATTGATTATGTGAAGGTTGGTCAAGATCTCATGGCAATTGACGGCGTTGTGACCGTTCACGATTTGCATGTTTGGGAGATGAGTCCAGGTCATCCCGCTTTAATTGGTCATGTTGAAGTAAAGCAAATGAAGCAATGGCCACGTATCTTAGAAAAAATCTCAGCCATGTTGCGCGAGATACATGGTATCGATCACATTACCTTGCAGCCGGAAGAGGCGGGTAAGCAGGAGTTGGAGCCAGTCCCTGTAAATGTGGAGAAAGCACGTCATACGGCATTGTTGACTAAAGAGCATCATGGTCACACGGAGTATGTGTCATGCACCAGCCCTGCGGGCCCTCATCGCATGGCATACCATGCTTGGGGCGATCCACGTAATCCCAGCATTTTGTATTGCGTTCATGGCTTATCGCGACGCGGTAGTGATTTCAGGGTAATGGCGGAAGCCTTGTGTGATCGTTATTACGTTGTATGTCCCGATATTGTTGGGCGTGGAGATTCTGACCATTTAGCAAACCCCATGTTCTATGCGGTACCGCAATATGTGAGTGATATGGTTAATTTGACCCAGCAATTGGGTGCGGGGCAAGTGAACTGGTTTGGGACCTCAATGGGTGGATTAATTGGCATGGTGTATGCCGCAATGCCTGGAAATCCAGTAAGGCGCTTGCTCCTGAATGATGTCGGCCCCCGAATTGAAGCGGCGGCACTTATTCGTTTGGCCAGTTATGTAGGTAAGCCCTTTTCCTATGGTGATCGTCAGGAAGCATTGCAAAAGCTGAATACGCTATGCGCGCCATTTGGGATGCATACCGATAGTGAGTGGGAATTGCTCAATGGTCCAATGCTTGTCCAAAAAAATGAGCAATGGATTTTGCATTACGATCCCGCAATTTCAGTGCCGTTTGCCTCGGTAACGCCAGCAATTGCCAAAGCAGTTGAAATAGCCATGTGGCAAAGCTTTCAGAACATCACTTGCCCGATATTAATTGTGCGTGGTGCTGACTCTGATTTGTTATCCCGACAAACGGTGGCCGAGATGTGCGAGCTTAATCCCCATGCCACTAGCATTGAAATTGCCGATACCGGACATGCCCCTGCGTTTATCAAGGCTGAACAGATTGACATTGCTCGCCAGTTCTTCCTATAGTTCTAGAAGGTATTGCTAACTTTTCGTAACGTGTCCACTCTAGATCGCCCATCCAAAGCCGCCGGTACAAGTTCTCTAAACAAGAGCAATGATCCCTGGTTTGGTGAAGGGATGGAGCAACATGCCTTAGGGGTGGCTGCGATCTTACAAACTCTGCGTTTGGATGAGGCGACACTTAAAGCTGCAGACCATTTGCATAGCACGCTTGGCAAAGATGCCTTAATGAAACACGTGGGTCAAGAGGCGGCCAATCTACTGATTGGATATCGTGGTTTGCGACAAGCGCAAGCTAAGCTCATGAAGCATGATGGCGTCACCAATGTTGCCGGGCAAGAGGAGATCTTGCGCAAGATGTTGCTAGCCTTTGGCAATGATTTGCGCGTGGTTCTGATTTATCTTGCATCGCGTCTACAAACGCTTCGATGGATTGCTAAAAATCGTTTGCCCGCATCACCTGCTTGGGCTCAAGAGATCTTGGATATTGATGCCAGCTTAGCCAATCGCTTGGGTATTTGGCAAATGAAATGGGAGATGGAGGATTTGGCCTTTCGGGTTCTGACCCCTGCAACCTATAAAGAGATCGCTGGATTGCTGGATTCAAAACGGGTGGAGCGCGAACAGTTTATTGTGGACGTGATTGCGCGTCTGAATCAAGAACTTCAGGCTGCCCAGATTCATGCGGATGTGCAAGGAAGGCCCAAACATATCTATAGCATTTGGAAGAAGATGCAAGGCAAGTCTTTGGAGTTTGCCAACTTGTATGATGTGCGCGCTTTTCGGATCTTGGTCGATGATGTGAAGGCCTGTTATGCCACACTGGGTTTGGTTCATAACCTGTGGCAACCTGTTCCTCGGGAATTTGACGATTACATTGCTCGTCCAAAGCCAAACGGTTATCAATCCTTGCATACAGTCGTGATTGACGAACAGGGCATTTCATTTGAGATTCAGATTCGGACGCACGAGATGCATCGACAGGCTGAGTATGGCTTAGCAGCTCACTGGCGCTATAAAGAGGGTGCTTATGCCGCTGGGGCAAATGATTTGGGGACGCATAGTGCAGAAGTGGCTTATGAACGCCAGATTGCCTGGGCGCGACAACTGATTTCGTGGAAAGAAGATGCTTGGGAGCAACTTAAGCACCATGAGATCGATGATCACATTTACGTACTGACCCCCTTGGGTAAAGTGATCTCCTTAGAGAAGGGCTC
>JACCEA012086039.1_pt1 | contig 11125 bp, 8 predicted proteins | sample 7449851 | NCBI WGS metagenome assembly JACCEA01 (sample SAMN15323453, study PRJNA562643) | freshwater metagenome | isolation source: river surface water | place: USA:Blue River Watershed | collected 2017-08-18 | reverse complement strand
GCTTTAAAATATTGAAATAATGCCAAAGGTATTAAAATTTCAAAACAAACAACGGGAATGGTATAGAGAAAACATTGACGATGTTATTTCATATTTTGGTTCTACAAAAAATGGTTTAACTGATTATAGGTATGCAGAGAATGTTAAAAAATATGGTCAAAATATTTTAAGCGACCAAAAACCAATTAGTTACTTTGAAATATTTATTTCTCAATTTAAGAGCCCGCTAATTTATGTTTTGTTTTTTTGTTCGGGTGTAGTTTTTTATTTAGGAGACTATGTCGATGCGTCAATTATTCTAGGTATAGTTTTTTTGAATGCGATAATTGGAACTTTCCAGGAAGGAAAAGCTCAAGACACATTACTTGCCCTTAAAAAAGTAATAAAAAGTTATGCAAATGTTATTAGAAACGGATCACAAAGCAGGATTCCAGATTATGAACTTGTCTCAGGAGATATTATCGTTCTAAAAGACGGTGATTCTGTTCCGGCAGATGCACGAATAATTTCCGCAAATAGTTTACAGGTGAATGAGTCATCCCTAACTGGTGAGTCAGAAACTGTTTTGAAACATGCTGAAAAAATATCTGCAACAAGCCTGGCAAACCCAGATCAAAAAAATATGTTGTTTAGGGGGACTTACGTAGTTTCTGGGCTTGCCACTGCAATAGTTGTCAGGATTGGAAATGAAACAGTGATTGGACGTATCGCGGCGAAACTTTCAGAACTACACGTTAATGTTCCATTGAAAAAAAATATTTCTAACTTATCAAATCTACTGGTTGTTAGTATTTTAATTATTTCGATTGGTTTATTTTTTATAGGTATAAATACTGGCAAGTCTGCTTCAGAAATGTTTGTAACTGTCGTGGCGCTCGCTGTTTCTGCTATCCCTGAAGGTCTGCCTGTAGTTGTGACAATGGTGCTTGCGTCGGGTGTTTGGCGGATGGCAAAACAAAATGTTTTAGTTAAGAAATTACAGGCAGTAGAAGCGCTTGGTCAGGCAAAAATTTTGGCGTTAGATAAGACCGGAACAATTACCCAAAACCAAATGATGGTTGAAAAAGTTTTTGTTAATGATAGATATCTCAGCGTTACCGGCTTTGGTTATAGCCCAACCGGAAAAGTGTATGAAAACAAAGAGGAAGTTAAAATTTCAAAAGATCTTGATTTGGAATTAGTTTCAAAAATTTCAACTTTAACATCAATCGCTAAAATTGTTCAGGTAAAATCAGAAAATAATTGGAGGCTCGAAATGGGCGATCCAACCGAAGGGGCGCTAATGGCTTTTGGACAAAAGACTGGTTTGGATAAAAATACTCTGCTCCACGAACACCCTCTGATAAAAGAATTTCCTTTTGAGTTTGAAACCAAACACCATACAACAATAAATGTTTTTGATAAAAAAGAATTTTTAAGTTGTGCAGGAAGTCCAGAGGTAGTTCTGTCAAAATGCACAAACATTTGGTCACAAGGAAAAGTTAAAAAAATGTCTGAATATGATTTGGCTAACATTCATGAAGCTATGAAAGAATTTGCGAATGATGGCTATAGGGTTTTAACACTTGCTTGTGATTTTACACCAAACAAAAATGTAACATCAAAAAACATTAATGATCTAACTTTTGTTGGTCTAGTTGCAATTGCAGATGCAGTTCGTCCAGAAGTTTATGAGTCTGTGAAAATTGTGAAGAACGCCGGAATTAAACCAGTTATGATTACAGGCGATTTCCGCGAGACAGCAATTGCCATTGCAAAAAAAGTTGGAATATATGAAGAAGGTGATGAGGTTATAACAGGTGTAGAGATAACTGAACTGCAGGACGATATATTATTATCAAAACTTGAAAAGGTCAGTGTGTTCGCAAGAGTTTCACCAGAAGATAAGATGAAAATTATAGAATTATACAAGAGGGCTGGTCTGTGTATTGCGATGACTGGTGATGGTATTAATGATGCACTTTCCTTAACTGCCGCAGATTTAGGTGTTTCTATGGGCCAGGGAGGCTCTGAGGTGGCAAAGGAGGCGTCTGACATCGTTTTGCTTGATGATAACTTTGCAAGTATTGTTCAAGCTGCAGAAGAGGGCAGAAATATTTACCTAACTATTAAAAATGCAATTTTATATTTGCTCTCTACTAATCTCGGAGAAATACTTGTGATTTCTGTAACAGTTATTTTTGGATTACCCTTGCCAATTTTGGCGTCGCAAATTATTTGGTTGAATTTGGTGACTGATGCGTGTCTTGTCGTGATGCTTGCTTTTGATAAAAGAGAGAAAAATATTTTAAATGAAAAGTTTGTAAAGCCAAATAAGTTTATCGTCGATACTGAAATGTTATTTAGAATTGTTTCGATTTCGCTTGTAATGCTTGCAACCTCTCTATACATATTCGCAAAATATTTGGATCAAGACCTGATAAAAGTTTGGACGATGACACTAACAATGCTAACAGTAATTCAGTGGTATAACATCTTTAATGTAAGGTCAAAAAAGAAAACTGTATTTTCAAAAGATACGTTTAATAATAAATATATTTTGTTTGGACTTGCGCTTGCCATAACGTTGCACCTATCTGTGATGTACATACCGCAGTTTGGAAAAATACTGCAAATAACACCGCTAAATTTCGCCGAATGGGGATTGATATTAGTGTTGGGCTCTCTAGTTATTTTTGTTGAGGAAATAAGAAAATTATTCTATAGATTAAGGATTGTGCACTAATTTACTTATTCAGTAAGTCCCTAATTTCAGTGAGTAGCTTGATATCCGCAGGAGTTTCTTGTTCCTGTGTAGGTTCAGGTTTTTCACGTTTTAATCTGTTGATTTGTCTGATTACGAAAAATATTGCAAATGAAACAATTAGAAAATCAATAATATTATTAATAAATAAACCATAATTAATTGAAATTGCAGATGCGCTTTCGGTAGCTTGCTTGATAACAAATGACTTATGAGAAAAATCCACACCACCTAGAAGTAAACTAATGGGTGGCATAATAATATCGTTTACAAGTGATGTGACGATTTTTCCAAAAGAAGCACCAATAACAACACCGACAGCCAGATCTACGACGTTGCCTTTTATGGCAAACTCCTTAAATTCATGTATTACTTTCATTTCTTAATTCTAAACCCTTTGACAAGCCTAGGCAAATTTAGGTTTTTTAATAACTTGAATTACTTTTCCATTAATCATAAAGCTATCGTCCTCGTGAATATAAATAGGTGGAATATCGCGTGTTGATTGGGAAACCAAAACAACCTGATTATTGTCCTCGTCCCAGACATATTTTTTGATATTGGCCATGTCATCAATTACAGAAAGGATAACATCTCCGTTTTTTGGTGATTTGTATTCACTGTCAATAATTAGATAATCACCGTCCTCTATGGTTTTTCCATCAATGATTGCCTTGTTCATTGAGAGACCTTGTGCGCGAATAGCAAAAACGTTTTTGAATTTGCGCAGGATATTTTTTGAGATTTTTATATACCCCTCAATGTTTTCATTGGCGAAAATAGTTGCGGGTCCACAGTTTGCAGTACCAACAATTGGAATTGAAATTAAACTACCTCCTATATGCATTGAAACGCTATCAGTTTTAGTTACAGTTTTATTTGTTCTATCAATTTTCAAAAAACCTTTTTTTTCAAGTTGGTCCATGTGATGTTTAACCTTTTGAGGGAAGGTCTCGCCGACAAGTTTGCCGATCTCGCGAAGTGTTAAACCGCTGATGTTTTTTTGTTCTATTAACTTTAAAATTTGTTCTTGTATTTTATGCATATATTTAATAAATAACCCATTAATAAATATAATATAGCACAAATTAAAATTGTTTCTAGAAAGTTATCCACAGAAAATTAAAACTAGAAAACTTGACAATAAATAAATCTGAAATAAAATTAGTGCAGATTCGATTATTAACTTAAAACAAAATTATGTTTCAGGATTTACAAACAAGAAAAAAAAGATTAGCGAGAACAAGAAAGAGTTTTATCAAAAAAATTATTTCACACCTACGATTGGGTAGTAGTTTTAGATTGATAATGTAGTCATCCACTTTCATATTGTCTATAAATTGATAAAATGTAATGGATGGATTCAAATAAAAAAATCATTGATTCGCTTAAAAAGTACGTTAGGGCAACTAATTACCTTAGTGCTGCACAAATTTTCCTGAAAGATAATGTTTTACTCGAAAGATCTATAAAACCTGACGATATTAAACCTCGTCTACTTGGACATTGGGGAACTTGTCCCGGTATAAACTTTGTTTATGCAAACCTAAACTATTTGGTAAAGAAATATAACCAAGATTTATTGTTTGTAATTGGTCCTGGTCACGGTTTTCCTGCTTTGCAATCAAATCTCTATTTGGAAAAAACTCTCGTTGAATACTATCCGCTTGCAACTGCAAATGAAGAGGGGATGAAATACATTATCAAGAATTTTAGTTGGCCATATGGATTTCCAAGCCATTCTCACCCTGGTAGTCCTGGTGTTATCCTGGAGGGTGGTGAACTAGGATACGCACTATCAACATCATTTGGTGCAGTTCTAGATAATCCTGATTTGATTGTTACTTGTCTTGTTGGTGATGGTGAGGCTGAAACAGGACCAACTGCAACTGCCTGGCATTTAAATAAATTCTTGGATCCAACATTTAATGGTGCGGTTTTGCCAATTCTGCATTTAAACGGTTATAAAATTTCTGGCCCAACAATTTTTGGCAGAATGAGTGATACTGAACTTGTAAATCTGTTTAGTGGTTATGGTTATGAACCAATTATTGTAACAGGTGATGATAATTCTATTTATGAAAACATGCTTGCTTCGATGGATGGTGCATATAAAAAAATCAAAGAAATTCAGGATGGTGCTAGATTTAAAAATGAAAAAGTTGAATCTCCAAAGTGGCCGATGATTATTTTGAAAACTGAAAAGGGGTGGACAGGAATTGATGAGTTCAAGGGTAAAAAAATAACAGGAAATCATTATTCTCATCAAGTGGTTGTGAAAAACCCACGAATCGATGAGGAAGAATTAGAGGCAGTAGAAACATGGTTGAGGTCATATAAATTTGATGAATTGTTTGATAAGGAAACTGGATTTATTCAGGAAATTTTGGATTTGATTCCTGAGGAAAAAAATAAAATTGGAAAAAATAAACATGCGCTCGGTGGACCGCAGGTGTATAGACCTTTGGTTTTGCCAAGGCTTGAGGATTTTGAGGTAAAAGTTTCAAAACCGGGAACTTTGACATACAGTTCGATGATAACGGCAGGTTCATACTTGTCAGAAATAATAAAAGAAAATAACAAATTCAGAAATTTTAGATTTTTCTCTCCGGATGAAACCTATTCAAACAAATTGGATGGAATGTTTAAAAATACAGCGCGCGCGTTTGTTTGGCCACACAAAGAATGGGATGAGGATATTGCAAACGACGGCAGAGTGATCGAAATGCTTAGTGAACATTCATTGCAAGGTTTAATGCAGGGCTATGTTTTGACTGGACGACATGCAATTTTTGCTTCATACGAAGCGTTCATTCAAATTATTTCTAGTATGGCAGATCAATATGCAAAATTCCTAAATCAGAAAAAGGAATATTTATGGAGAGGTCAGGTTCCGTCAATCAATTATATTTTAACTTCATCTGGTTGGAGGCAAGACCATAATGGATTCTCTCATCAAAACCCAGGATTTATTGATGACATGTTGCAAAGGCAGGGTGATTTTATAAATGTTTATTTTCCAGCTGATCAAAACTCGATACTTGTGGTTCTTGAAAAATCTCTTTCCTCGACAAATGGAATTAATGTTATTGTGGCTGATAAATATCCAGAATATGCTTGGATTAATGTTGCACAAGCGAGAGAGGAAATTGATCAGGGAGTTTCAATTTGGAATTTTGCTAGTGATGAGAATCCTGATTTGGTGTTGGCTGCGGCGGGTGATCACCTGACAAATGAATCGTTGGCTGCTTTGAAAATCATCAAAGAAGAGATGCCACACATTAGAATTCGATTCATAAACATCATGACCTTGTCGTGGAGCGGTTTTGGTTCGGGAGGAAACGTCTTGAGCAAAGAAGAATTCAAACAATTTTTCACAGAAGACAAACCTGTAATAATAAATTATCACGGTTACCCTCAAACAATCAAACAAATTCTTTTTGATTATGTTCAAGACCCAAGTAGATTTGAAATAAATGGATACAATGAAAATGGTTCAACAACAACACCGTTTGATATGCAGATTAGAAATGGAACAAGTAGGTTCAATGTTGTGATTGATGCTACTTATCAATTGCTAAAAAATAATATCATCACTAAAAACGAGGCGGATCGAATTGTACAAAAATATCAAAATAAATTAAATGATCACAGAGAATTTATTAAAAAATACAGTATTGATCCTGACGATATAACTAATTGGAGATGGCAAAATTAATTATTGTAAACAGTGGTAGTGCTTCTGCAAAATATGCCTTGTTTGATAATTTGGAACAAGTCGCCTTTTATCATTACGAAAAAAATAAAAACGAATTTAATCTAAACGAAGTTATTGGTGACAGAGTTTCAAGAACAATGTCCATAACAAAAGATATATACAACAAATCATTTGATAATTTTATTGAAGATTTGAAGGTTCACAAACTTATAAATTCTTTTTCTGAAATTCAAAGCGTAATTTTCAGAGTTGTTTCGCCTGGAAAATATTTTCAAGAAGACAGATTAGTGGATGCAAACTTTATAAAAAAGGTGGGCGAACTTAGAAAAAAATCACCAATTCATTTAGATCATTTGCAAAATGAAATTACAGAGGTAAAGAAAAAACTGCCCAACATCAAAATGGTGGCAATTTCTGACAGTGCGTTCTATAAAGATAAACCTGAATGTAACAGTGTTTATGCTTTGCCAAAAAATTTGGCAGAAAAATATGAGATATATAAATACGGATATCATGGTTTATCTGTCGAATCGGTTTTGGATAAGGTTGCTCGAAAAATAAAGTTGCCGGAGAAAATAATTATTTGTCATTTAGGTGGAGGTTCAAGTGTTACCGCTGTTCTAAATGGAGAACCGATTGATAATTCAATGGGATATTCGCCGGTGTCTGGTGTTCCTATGGCTACAAGAGTTGGAGATATTGATGCTGAGGCATTGATCACAATTTATGAAAGTGAAAAGTTATCATTGGATAAGTTGCACAACTTAATATACAAAGAATCTGGTTTGCTTGGGACAAGTGGTATTTCAGATGATGTTCGATCTATTATTGATGCTTATGAAACAGATGATGATGCAAGGGTGGCAATGGATTCATATATTAACGCGGTGAAAAAATATATAGGTTCTTCTTATGCTCTTTTGAATGGTCTCGATTTGATTGTCTTTACCGGAACAATTGGAATTAGATCTGTTGAAGTTAGAAAAAGAATTTGTGCAAACATGAGTGCTCTTGGAATTAAGATTGATGCTAACTTGAATATTAAAAATGTTGAAGGAGAATTTTTGAATGAACCTGGTTCTGATGTTTTGATTTTGTCGGTAGAGACAAACGAAATGGTTATGATGGCCAAGAGAGCGGTAATGTTTTTTGATGAAGTAGGTGTGTAATTCACAGTTGAATTTTTTTTCAGTGCTATAATTAGTGAGTGATTAAAGTTAAAAATTTAATCATTAATTTTTTGAAAAATGAAAGTTATATATAAAGTTGCATCATTGTTGCTAGTAGTGGGGGGTCTTAATTGGGGATTAGTTGGATTGTTTCAATTCGACTTGGTTGCAGCTCTCTTTGGTGGAAACACAAGTATTGTTGCTAGAGTAGTATACTCATTAGTGGGTGTATCTGCATTAGTATCAATTGTAAGTTACTTCACCTGTAAAGATTGTTGCAAAGTTAACGACTCAAAACCTATAAGTAACACTCCTGTTTCAGGAATGTAATTTTAGTCAAAAGGCCACCCTCCAGGTGGTTTTTTGTTTGTGGGGGTCAGACCCCATCAAAAAACACAAAATTACTTCTATCAACTAGACGTTCGGGTATGAGAGTAATATACTGGTGATGTTGTTTATCCCTTTGGGGGACAAAATTGAAAAATTTTGAGGAAGTGAGGTGAAATTCCTCCGCTGTGCCGCAACGGTTAAAGCCCGGTCATTAAACAACATTGTAGTTTCCGAGCAGAGACAGTCCTAGAACTTATTGTTTATAGACTTCTGCTTGGCGCAGAATTTTTTTATGCTTAAAAATAGAAAAAAAATAATATTCGCTTTGTTTTTCTTGATAATTTCAATTGCATTTTTTGTGCAAGCTTTCGGAAAGAGTAATTCCAAAAATGAAAACAGAATTGTGATTGGTGATGTAGCTTCAAATAACGAAATTGTTGAAGTTAAAAATGTTGAAGTGCAAAAGGAACCAGAGATTAAGGTAGAATCCCGAGCTAGCGCAACATCAAATGAAATTATCACCAAGACACAAAATGCTGAAATAATTATTTTTGATAAAAAAATCGAATTTTCTTTCAAAGAAGGAGATTCACTTTTTGATGTGATGAGCGAATTAAAAAATTCTGGCCAAATTAGTTTTGATGGTAAAGAGTTTAATACCATGGGTTTTTTTGTAGAAGAAATCAATGGCTTTAAGCAATTACCTAGAGAAAGGAAGTACTGGCATTATTATGTAAATAACATAGAAGCGTCAGTTGGAATTTCTAATTATAAATTAAAAAATAATGATTCCATTCATTGGAAATTAGAAGCCTATAAATAATTGATATGAAAAATAAAATAATCCTTTTTGCATTTGTGTTTTTGTTTGCTATTCAAACAACCAATTTATTTGCTGAAGATGCTTTGCCTGGCGGTAATCCGCCCGTAGAGGTTCCTTTAGTAGTAGAGCCTGCTACAGAAATACCTGCTTATCCATTGTCTCCTATTGATGAAGAAGAGGAAGAAGTTTCTGATATTGATGAAACAAAAATAAAAGATCCTGAGATTGTGTCCAAATCAGAAGAAGTCGCGGAACCACAAAGTGCATCTGAACCAACAATGACGATGGCAAGTTTTTCTGCGGAGTCTGAATCCGCTACAACTACTAGACTAATTATTAAAAAGAATTCACAAATAATTTTTGATCAAACTATTGAAATTATTGATGAGCCGATTAATTTTAAAGCTTCGGGTGAAGATAAAACAATTTCAAGAAATACTGCGCTTGGTGTGATGTTGTATGCAGACAGTCTGTCTGATGATTTTGCTTTTACTAATATTGATTATTATTCTTCGTGGGATTCATATTATATTAATTGTCTTAATATTCCGGCAATTCAAGAATCGGATTTATGTGTTGATTGGCAATATGTAGTTAATAATAGTTATCCTGGTAAAGGTGCTGACAAATTTAAAGAGTTTGAGAATAAAAATATAATGTATTTATATTTTGGAAAATCTGAAAAATTAACTTTTCCAACGAATGTTCAATTAAATGAAGAGTTTGCTGTTGTGGCAGAATCTTATGATTATGTTAATGATACATGGGATAAAATGGTAAATAGAGTTATTGGTGTTATAAAAATGAATGGTTTGAGTCATGTTGAAATTGCCACTTCGACAACAGATACTAATGGTGAAGTAAAATTTTCACTTGGGCAAGATGATAGTTATGTTGTTGGGTTTTATAATGAAAGTATATATGGAGATTATTACGATCCCACATACAATTTAGTTTTTGGTACAACCACAGTTAGTGTTGCAACAGGCACCGCGACAAGTACTGACGGAGGTTCTTCTGGTGGATCAGGTAGTTCTGCAAAAACTTTTGATGTCGAAAAAGCTTTTAGTTTCTTAGTTAAAAATCAAAAAACAAATGGTTCATTTGGTGAGGATTTATACACAGACTGGGTAGCAGTAGCTTTTGGTGCAAATAAAGAATCAAATGCGTCTCTAAAGGAACTTATCAAGACAGATTCTGTGTCTTCAGATTTGATGGAGTATTTGAGAAGAAGTATGGCTTTGATGTCTCTTGGTGTTAATCCGCAAACGGGTTTTAAAAATGATTTGATGCAAAAAATATTATCAGAATATACAGATGAACAATTTGGTGACTCTGACTTATACAATGATGATATTTTTGCTGTGCTTGTATTATCTAATTTTGGATTTCAATATGAAGATGAGCGAATCAAAAATTCAATTAACTTTATTATTGAATCTCAATCGGGTGACGGGTCGTGGGGAGGTGTTGATTTAACCGCTGCAGCAGCACAGGCTTTAAAAAATTATTCTGGTAATGATAAGGTGGATAGTTCAATTGAAAAAGCTAAAAATTATTTGAAATCATCAAAGAGAAATGACGGAAGCTGGAATGATAATGTTTATACTACAGCTTGGGCGATGCTTGGGGTTACTTCATTTGGTGAAGACTATGGAAGTTTTGGAAACAGTGGTGATCCGTTAGAATATTTTGGTAAAGAACAAGCGGAAGACGGAGGATTACTCGCTGGTGAATCAGATGATAATAGAATTTGGGCTACTGCTTATGCAATTGCAGCTGCTAGTGGAAAAGATTGGAATGATATTTTAAAGGATTTCAAATATGTTGTGCCAAAGGATGAAGAAAAAGCGAACGGAGATTCTTCAGATAGTCCGGCAATTACTAATTCAACTTCAACTGTTGAAACAGCTTCAAGTACGGCGATCGTGGATGAAAATTTGGAAATTAAACCAGTGTTGTTGGGTCAAAAAATGCTTGGGCAAAATTCAGATATAGAATTGAGTGTAAGTGCTGATGTTTCTAATGATGAGACTGCTACAAACACTGATCAATTAGACGAAGATCAACAAAAAAACGCTTTGCAAGCAAACGCAATAAATTCCACAACAGATTTTAATTATTGGTATTTGGCAGGTGGCGTATTATTTGCTTTAATAGCTTTACTAATTTTTAGAAAATAGATATGAAAACACACACAAAAATATTAATTGCGATAGCTTTGGTTGCGTTTGGAGTTGCAACCAGGTTTCTTCCTCACTTGTGGAATTTTACCGCGGTCACGGCTATTGCACTTTTTGCAACGAACTATTTGGGGGCAAAGTGGTCAATGCCAACTGTTT
>JACCEA010388276.1_pt1 | contig 11126 bp, 11 predicted proteins | sample 7449851 | NCBI WGS metagenome assembly JACCEA01 (sample SAMN15323453, study PRJNA562643) | freshwater metagenome | isolation source: river surface water | place: USA:Blue River Watershed | collected 2017-08-18 | reverse complement strand
GTGCGAACGCGATCCAGCAGAGTCGGCAACGAGGGATTGCCGGACACATCCATCCGGAGCGCCACGGTGTTGACAAAACAGCCCACCAGTTGTTCCGTTTCGCGTCCCGCGCGGTTGGCCACCGGGGTGCCGACGCAGAAATCGGTCAGGCGGCTGTACCGAGACAAGAGGAGACCGAGGGCGGAGATCAACAACATGAACGGCGTGGCGCGGTAGCGGGCCCCCACTTCATACAGGCGACGCGCGAGCTCCGGTTCCAGCTTCCACGGATGACGGGCGCCCCGATGACCTTGGATGGCCGGTCGCGGATAGTCCCAGGGCAGGTTCAGCAACGGAGGCGCCCCCTCCAATTGATTCGCCCAATATTCAAGCAACCTTCGATCAGCTGCGCCCTTGGGTCTCTCTCGCTGAGCGGCGATCAGATCGACATATTGAATCGGGAGAGCCGGCAGGGGTGACGGGCGACCATCCTTGAAGGCCTCATACAAGGAGGCCAATTCCCGCCTGAGCACATCCATCGACCAACCGTCCGCCACGATGTGATGCAAGGTCAGCGAGAGCACGTGATTCATATCGTCGAGCCGGAAGAGGCAGCCACGAATGAGCGGCCCATTGGCAAGGTCGAACGGGCGACAGGCTTCTTCTCCGGCCAAGCGCAGGATCTGCGCCTCCCTGTCAGGCTCAACCGATGTGCGCAGGTCTTCGATATCCAGAGCGAGGATAAGTTGGGGCACGATGATGTGTGAGGGACGGCCGTTGCGCAACGCGAAACATGCGCGAAGGATCTCGTGGCGCTGAATGATCTCATCCAGCGACCGGCGTAACGCCTCCACGTCAAGGGCACCGACAAGCCGCAAGGCGACCGGAATGTTGTTGATCGAACTGCCTGAAGACAACTGGTCCAGAAACCAAAACCGTTCTTGCGCGAAAGACAGCGGCAGTGTTTCGTCGCGTGACACCCGCCGGATCGATTCGATCGGGGAACCTGGATCGGCCGGCACACAGGTCACGACATGAGCCGAGAAAGCGGCAAGCGTCGGGTGATCGAACAGCGCGTCCAAGGGAACATCGAGTCCGCGGACCTCCCGCACCCGCGCCACCACCTGAAGCCCGCGCAAGGAGTCGCCGCCCAGGGCGAAGAAGTCGTCGCCCGACTCGACGTTGGGCCGCTTCAACACCTGCGACCAGATGTCCGCCAGCACCTGCTCGAGGCCGTCCTCGTCCCCGACTGTTGCAGGCTCCTCCTCCACAACGACTGCTGCGGAGGAATCCCTCAGAACCGACTCTTCGACCGCGATCAATTCCCGGGCGAGAAATTTGTCACGGCACAGACTTCGCTGAACCTTTCCGCTCGAGGTTTTTGGAAGCGTCCCTGCCTTGATGAGCACCACTGCAAAAACCGACACCTCATGCGCCTGCGCCACCGTCTGTCGGATGGCAGTGGTGATCGCTTTCAGATCGAGGGCCTGGGAGCGCGGTTCCACCTCTTGTACCACCGCAAGTTGCTCTTCATCCCCTTCGCTGATCGCGAACGCCGCTCCGGCTCCAGACCTGAGCGCCGGATGGCACTCCTCGACCGTCCGTTCGATGTCGTGCGGATAATGATTGCGGCCCCGGATGATGATGAGGTCTTTCAATCTGCCGGTGACGAACAGTTCCCCGTCTTTCAGGAACCCGAGATCTCCGGTCCTGAGGAAGGGCCTCTCTCCTGTCCCGGCAAGTGATGCCTGAAAGGTCTCCCGGGATTCTGCTTCCCTCTGCCAATAACCCTGAGCGACGCAAGGTCCACCCACCCAAATCTCCCCCTCCTGACCATCCGCACAGGCGATTCCGGAGTCGGGATGGACGATGCGGATCTGACGCCCTGATCGGTCGACACCGCAGCTCACCAGGAGATGGCTTGCCGCGCCGGATGCAGACGCCGTCGGCTCAGATCGGAGTCGGGAGCGCTCGAACGGCTGCACGAGGGGTCCCGCTCCACGGGTTCCACCCGAGACCAGCAGCGTCGCCTCGGCCAATCCATAACAGGGATAAAAAGCCTCCTTGCGGAATCCACGGGCTCGAAACCTGTCGGAGAACCGTTCGATCGTCGCGGCGCGAACGGGTTCGGCACCGTTGAAAGCCAGGGTCCACGAACTCAAATCCAGCAATTCCCGCTGCGCCTCGGTAATCTGCCGCACACAGAGGTCATACGAGAAATTCGGCCCCCCGCTGGTCGTCGCGCGGTACCGCGTGATCGCCGACAGCCACCGTACCGGCTTCTGAAGAAAGTGCACCGGGGACATCAAGATGCAGGAGGCGCCAAGGTACAGCGGCTGCAACACGTTTCCGATCAATCCCATGTCGTGGTATAGAGGCAGCCACCCGACGATGACGTCTTGCGACGTATGGCCGAAGGCCTCCTGAATCAGGCGCTGGTTATGCAACAGATTGGCATGACTGACCATCACGCCCTTCGGAAGGCCGGTTGAGCCGGAGGTGTATTGCAGAAAAGCCAGCGTCTCCGCTGTAATGTCCGGCTCACTCCAATCTTCGTCGACACCCGACGGCACGTTGTCGGTATTGAGCCACTGGAGCGTCGCCAGACTCCCGTACCCGTCCTCCTTGACGGAGAGCCGGTCGATCACCCGCGCGATGCCGCTCGTCGTTAATGCGTAGGCCGCTTGCGAATCTGCAAGCATCGCTCGAACTCTCGGCCAGCCGCGTTGCCGCTGCGGCGGATAGGCCGGCACGGCCACCACTCCGGCATAGAGACAACCGAAAAACGCGGCCAGATAGTCGAGCCCCGGCGGGTACAGCAACAGCGCCCGCTCTCCTGCCGCGCCACACGACTGCAACCACGCGGCGATGGCCCTGGCGCGGCGATCCAACTCGCCATAGTCCCACGTCAGCGCATCCGTCTCACCGTCGCGAAGATACGTATACGCATGTTTAGATGGGGCGTCCGACACCCGCACACGAAGGAGCTCGACGAGTGTCTGGTATTGACAAGCGTTGCGCAGCATCTCGAATCCACCCTGCCTTCCCGACCGTTGCGTGAATGTGTGTCTACTCTACAAGACGCCCCTCATCGAAAATCTTGCATGTTCACTTTCCGGATCCTGCTGCTCGATCACCAGATCCGCCCCATCGATGGAAACAATTCGTGCTGGACGTCGAAGATGAAGGGCCTATGGACGATGACGGAAAGATGGGGAGGGTCCGCGAATAATCCAGTGCAGGAGGTTGGAAAATCGGTCTGCAGCCGCCGGTTGAATCATCACGCGGCTGCGAGTGCAGTCGTCATGAGTTGCTCACAATCCACGGCAGCCCCCCATTCGAGGGACACCTCTCGCGGAATGACATCGTTCGATCCCGGCATATACTTGGACCATAACGAGACATGAGGGGCTCACCTAACCAGGAGGCATTGTGAAACAGCGATACACCAAGCGCGAACCGGTCCAGAGCACTTGTATCCTCTCCTGTGAAGGAATGATGGGGCAGGGACAGCTGCTGAATCTCTCCGTGCCGGGTTGCCTGCTGAAAACCAGTATGAAACTCAAGGTGGGGCAGTATGTGGACCTGCGCCTATCCTTCCCGACCAGTGCGACGGCCCTGCAAGTCAAATTGGCGGCTGTTCGATGGGCGAAGAACGGGCAGGTCGGGCTCGAATTTATCCGGATGTCCGAGACCGACCAGACCCGGCTCCGTTTCCTCTCCGGCCATATCGAGAAACGGACGCCTCAACAGGCTTGGAGTGAGCGGGTTGTCTGCGTGGGCACCACCGCGGGATAGCCAGTTGGAGCCCGATCAGCATCCGCCATGGGAATGGTCTCCACTCTAACCGTCCCGCATCAAGAGGCTCCTCTCCACGATGGGAATGCGCCCCGGAGGTGCATTCCCATCTCCCCCCATATCTCCACCTCCGAACAACTACGGACTTGCACGACCACCTGACGGCATGGTTGACTGAAAAAGGGTGAAGGTGTCTGCTTTGGTTGTGCCCACCCAGGGCGGCAAGAGGTCTCGACATCCTCCTGGCGGGATCTGCCTTCACCCCCGAATTTATCTTCTATTCTCTTTGCCCTCCCGGCGCTCCCAGGACCATCCCTTATCTTCAGCTTCCTGCTCCTGGCAATATCTCCCAAATCACATCATGTACATCGCATATATATTTGATATTTAAAGATTACTATCTACATGCACAAAGACAATATTTCCGCTTCACCGCACCCCCCTCCTTAGATCACAACCCCTCCCCTCCTCCACGGTATTCTCAGCATCCCGCTTGCTGGGTATTGTTGAGCATGCACGAGTCATTACAAACCCTGCCCCAATCCCCCGGCAGGCTCCCCCAAATGACTCTCCCCTTTCACCGGAGGCACCATGCATAAACAAGTCGGAAGAATCGGATCCGTGCGCCGAGAACTTCATGGCAAGGCCTGCCCGTTCTGCGGAGGGCACAAGTATCAATTGGTACTCCGTTCTCAGACCTCACCCGGCACCGACGGCCTCTTCGCCCGCTGCAGCCAATGCCAACGAGCCAAGGAACTCGACGAAGATCTGGGCCGTATTCTGTGGATGTAGCGATCTTCATCCACCCGGTGTCACGACCCACACACACTGCACCACGAGGATTCATGGCCAGTTCGAAAAAGGTGATACGCAAATCATCCCAACAGAAAGCGCATGCGCTGCGAATGCTTCTGACCAGCGGGGTGATCCGATCCGCCGAGATCGATCCCCCGGGCATGGGAACTTCACACGCACAGATGAGTCCGTCTCGAACCTTGTCTCCGGGGAGATCAGTGTACGGAAAGCGCGTTCACACCACAGACCACAAACGACACATGGGCCTGCTCGCCCAGTGGCAGACCACTTTTCTCGATATCCTGAAGGAATTTGGAAAAAGATAGTTGAAGATCGCGGCACGTCCCCACGTCCACCTCACTCCGCTAAAAGCCGGCCGCTCCGGCGTCAAAATCATTCGCGAGAATTACTTGAGTGCGCTCCATGCTCTGGGGTATGATCCCACCTCTTCTTCGAGAGGGTTCGTATTCGAAGGATCTAGGCGCGGGAACTCAATACAAATTCTGCGGGTAGCGACTTGCGGAGAGGTGGCCGAGTGGCCGAAGGCACCGGTTTGCTAAACCGGCACAGGTCAAAAGCCTGTCGCGGGTTCAAATCCCGCCCTCTCCGCCACGTCGAACATCAAGAGTTGATTTTTCTTCGGTGATCCTGTAGACAGAAACGCCCTCCATGCATCCTACCGAAATGCCGAGGTAGCTCAGTTGGTAGAGCACAGCCCTGAAAAGGCTGGTGTCGACAGTTCGATTCTGTCCCTCGGCACCATATCCCATTCAAAATGTTAGTGAAATCCAGCCTCATTCTGCCTCTTCAAGCAACCACGATTTCAGCATTTTTCAGCCTATTTCGCCCGAATGGTTGTCCAAAACCAATCTCCGCAAACTGGTGCCGGAGGCTCACAGACAGCCATGTTTTCCTCATGAACAACCCCGTTTCAAGCCCCGATTCATTTTTTCAGTTCCCACCCTCCCCGTCACTCCCTTATTGCTACACAGCGCGCTGTAGCCTCCCGAGTACCCTCTGAAATTCCAGGAAGTGCTGCGATTGCCCCCCCGGAGGGTTCGAACGCTGAAGGATTTCAGGCAAACTGCCGGAACTTTAAGCCTTGGAGACCATGGTCATTGCATGCAGTGAACAGGGCGCGGATCAAGGCGAGGCCGGCGGGAAAGGAAGAGTTTTAAAAATGGGCGCCAGAGGGTGGACGCCAGGATTTCGAAGAGTGTGTACCTATGGAGCGGGAAACGGGATTTAAATTCTCGACCCTCGCCTTAAAAGGACCATTACAGTTTCTGACTCTTGCGCTGATTCAGCAAAATGTTAGAACGGTTTCTTGCTCGTTATAAATCCACCGACACCTATCAGGAAGTGCCAACTATGATTAGTGATTCACATCTATACGACAGTCGGCGGCCGGTCGACTGGCCCCCCTCTTCTGAGCCGTTTCTAGACGGAGACGGTCACAGTAATCTCATGAAGCCCAGTCGCACCGTCTGGAGCAGGATCTTGCTCCAGCGACGCTTGGACCTTTCCCGTTCCATCGGTCGCACGGACCAGCATCGTGTAACGGCCCGGCGCCGGCACCGCACAATCATAGCTCCAGAAGTTCCACGCATAGGGAGAACTCGGCGGCTCAAGTGTCGCTGCAGTCCAATGCCCACCATTATCTATGCTGATCTCGACCAGCCGGATTCCCCTTGTGCCTGCAAAGGCGAGTCCTTGCACTCTATGGTGAAGACCAGGAATGGTCGTTCCATGACCCGGCAGATCGATTCGAGACATCGTCTTCACGATGGCGTCATCGGTCCAACCCTTCCGCTGATAGTAGCCCTTATAGTCGTAATTCACGACCTCGATCTCAGTGAGCCACTGCACGCTTTTCATCCCGTAGTGTCCGGGCACAACGACGCGGGCCGGAAACCCATGGCCCTGTGGGAGCGGCACGCCGTTCATCCTGTGCGCGATCAGCACATCCCCGGCCATTGCTCGTTGAAGTCGAATACTGTCCGAGAATCCATCGGCGGCTTTAAAGACGACATCATAGGCACTGCCGTTTACGCCAGCTTCATCAAGTAGTGCACCCAGAGAAATACCTTCCCACTTTGCCGTGCTGATGAACTCTCCGGCAACGGTATTGCCAACACACTCCAATGTGACAATGCTCGAGACTGTCGGCTTCTCGAGCAGCTGGTCATAGGTCAGTGTGATCGGTCGCTCCACGAGACCAGTGACCAAAAGCGCCCACTCGCCGATTCGAATAGTTGGTGGACTCCGATACGACGTGACATAAAACTCCTCGTTGGGTGTGATAGACGGGGTACGTCTCGCCTGCTGAGGGCGAAAAATACGATCGAGGAGACCCGAGAACGCAGACCCTGGCCAGTCTGCCACGAACGCCAATGCGCTTGCCGCCTTGAGAAAGCTGCGACGAGTGAGAGATCTCATGGTCAAAAATGATAGGCAATGCCGCCCATGAACCAATTGGTCCGAAGGTCGGCCTTGAATTGATTGTCAGAGAACTCGACGGAAGCGCGGACAGGCTTGTACTCGCTCAAGAGCGTAAGAGCAACTGAATCAACCGTTCGGTATCTTGATAGCCACCTTCCCCGACCCGCACGTACCGAACGATGCCTTGCTTGTCGATGAGATATAGCGCCGGCCAGTAGCGATTTCTATACCGGTTCCAGGTTGAGTAGTCGTTGTCAATCGTGACTGCGTAGCGGATGTCGTGTTCAGCCACATACTGTCGGACCTTATCAATGTCGCGCTCGTCGGCAAACTCTGGAGAGTGGACGCCGATCACGACCAATCCGTGCTCGGCATATTTCTTGTGCCACTCCTTCACGTGCGGTTCGACGTTCCGGCAGTTGTAGCAGCCGAATGTCCAGAACTCGACCATGACGACCTTGCCCTTCAGGTCCATCAGTTTCAGGGGTAGGCTATTCAGCCACAGTTCATTCATGATCTCCGGCGCCTTCATGCCAACATCCCCTTGGGCGATCGCCCATGGGGCAGAGATGCTGAGCAGGAGAACCCCGATGATCGTCATTACCCGCTGAATCATGGTCAACCTCTCTTTGGGGATCGAAATTATCGGTGTCGTGACTTTGGTCGCTGTCGGACAGCCGCAGGGACAAGACCGCGATTGCTTCCTTGTTCAAGCTCGGCCTCCGCCACTTCAAGTGGTCCGACTGGAAGCTTTCTTGGTCGTAAGCGACCATCAGCCGCTTCTGAAGCAATGATCTGAATGGACCAGGCACGACATGTCAGCTTCAGGCGTCGTTGGCAACCGCGCATAAAACATCGGGAACGCTGTGCAAATGGCGGATGTACGCATTGCAAGCGAGCCAGGCGAACCCTAGCGTTTTCGCGTCCAAGCGAACCACTTCGTGAGGATGTTCTTTTGCCCGTTCGTAAAGTGTGCTTTGCGCCAGAGGTTTACCACCTTCTTGTTCGCCTCTGCCTGCGTGGGATAGGGATGAATCGTCCCGGCAATCGTCTTGGCCCCGGCCCCGGCTTTCATCAATACGGAAAACTCATTGATCATGTCACCGGCATGATGAGCCACAATGGTGGCACCGAGGATCTTGGGCCGCGCCGCTGACGCCGATTGCTCCCACCACCTTGCCCTCCCATTCCAACGGAATGCCGCCTTGCAGGGGGGTGAAGTTTTGAAGGTCGCCCCCGAGCGTCACCATCGAAGTCCGGCCGTTCTTGATTGCGTCTTCGAATACCTTCGTCGATTTCTTGAACAGTGCCGCAGTGCGGGCCTTGCCGATCGCGATATTCGCGCTGGCGGCAAACGTGTGGTCCAACCGTTCAAGCGCCAACAGATTCCCGCCCTCATCGACCACCGCAATGGATCCTCCCGGCGCATCAGCCTTGCGGGCCGCGTCGACTGTTGCCGCAATGACTTGCCTGGCTCCCTCGAGCATGAGCCCGCGCTTGTCGGCGACCGATTCGGCGTAACCGGTGGAAGCCGACATCGCAATGGCCGCTGCCGTCAAGGTTGTTAGGAGGTATCTCATGGTCGTTCTCCTCTTCCTGAGAATGAGCGGTCAGCCGCCGATGGGTGTTTCTGAACGGATCGCCGAAAGCCGGCAGTTCCTACTTCGTAAACGACGCGGCGACCGCCGCACCAGCCAGGGCGATGTCTTCATCCTGGTCCGGCGTCTCTCCGCTCACCCCGATGGCGCCGATCACCTGTCCTTCGACGACGATCGGCACGCCCCCCTGTAACGGCACGGCTCCATGCAACGCCAGTGCGGCCACGCGCCCGTTCCGGACCTGCTCCTCAAACACTTTGCTTGGTCGCCGGAAGATCGCGGCGGTTCTCGCCTTGTCGATGCCGACGTTTACGCTGGCCACTTGCGTGTCATCAAGCCGCTGGAGCAACAGGAGGTTACCGCCTTCGTCCACCACGGCAATCACGACCCTGGCACCCTCCAGCTTTGCCTTGGCTTCCGCGACGGCGACAATCTGTTTGGCGCCCTTCAGGGTCAACGCCTGCTTCTCAATCAGCTGAGCCTGCGTGGTGCCGACCATCGCACCCAGAATGGCGATTGCGAAGACCATCGAGTGGATCATGATATCGCCCTCCTCCGCCTGAGCGGAAAGCGCTCAGCCGTCGGCGGCCAGCCTCACTCTCCCGAAGAAGCTGAGGGCTGATCGCCGACAGCTGATGGCTATCCCCTAACGGCCCATCGCCATACCGTCATGCTTCATCCCGCCGTCCGCGTGCATTCCGTTGGCGCGGGACTCACCCGCGACCGTCATGATCGGCCTGGCAAAGGACGCTTCGCCAAGCAAGGCTTCGGCCCAGGCGCAGTAAATCTGCACCTTGGCTACATCGTGGATATAGGCCGGTATCGTGATCGTACGGTTTTCTTTTTCTCCGCCGAGCAGACCGCCTTTGATCTTCAGTCGATTGAGCAGATAGACGTTGCCCTTCGAGTCCACCACCTGCCAGTGCGGCGCCGGGGTATCCGGAATCTTGAACTCGTCGGACCAGGTTAAGGTATCGTTGTTCCCCGATCGGCCATGTGTCGCCATACCACTGTTGGCCTTTACACCTTCAAACTTCGTCGTACTGTGGGCATCGGCAGCCAATCCGTTGGACGCCACGAACAACCCTGCCGCAGCCACCATGGACAGGAACCCCATCTTGAATACGTTCGTCGCACGCATAACGCCTCCTTCTTCTGTGAATTGTGTGAGTGACTTGCGGGGCCGAGGCTCTTCAGTCCTCCGACCTCTCGCATCTGCACGTCTGTCGAGCGACGGAGTGAGACCTTACAGGCGATGCGCGAAGCGACTCTGGATGGAAATGTTCAACGATGAATTTTCAATTGTGCATTGAGAACTGAGTAGTAAACAGTCCCGAGCACCACGAGAGACGTGTAAGGGGAAAGGAGATCCGAACGACGAGATACCGGAGGTCAGGCTTTATAGTCGCAACGAAAGATGCAACGTGTGTTGTTGTGATGATGCAGTTTCGCGCAGAGGACCCGATGCGCGCCGTGCACACGCACATAGACTTCCGCGGCGAGCAACATGCCGATGAGAGGAGCGGTGAGGTAGATCCAAAAAGCGGTCCAGAGATGAGCCGGCAGGGCCGAAGCGAAGGAGCGCGCGGGGTTCATGCTCATGCCGGAGAGGGGCGCTTCAATCGCAATGTAGGTGGCCACGAGCGCGCCGGCAACACAACCGGTCCAGGCATTGAGCGACGTCGTATTCGACACCATCAACACGACGAGCATGAGCCCAAACGAGATAAGCGCTTCGGCCACAAATGCCGTGCCGGACCCGGCCGGGCCCGGTGTGGTGACGACATAGTTGACGGCGGGATGTTCAACGGCCTTTCCAATCGCCCTGGACACCAGCCAGAGTCCGAGCGCGCCGCCGAAGAACTGAGCCATAACGTAACTGCACGCGTCGATTCCTCCGATCTTTCCGAGCCGGTAAAAAGTGAGTGTGACAGCAGGATTCAAGTGCGCGCCGGATCGCTTGCCCCAAGGAGAGTAGATCAATCCGATCGCAGTTGCTCCCATGGCCAGTCCGATCATCAGGCGCCGGGTCGCTTGATCAGCGAACAGGCCGTGCAGCGGCGAGTGCGGATATTCGAGCAGCGTCGTAACAACCGCCGCCGAGATCATGAACAGACCGAGCCCGGCCGCTTCCATGAGATACTCAGGCCAATGCTTGCGCACGACGTCAGGGACCGCCTGCATAGACCTCTGTTCCTCTCGTCGCCGCCGGACGCCTCGCAACCGGCACGCTGCATCGCTGCAGACGCGTGGCAGGATTTTGAACCCCTGTCCGGCCCGGCCCCCGATACCCGGCGCTCGACCAAATCTCTTCCGCCGTTTCATGGCAGGACCGACAGCGCCATCGCGTGATCGTCATGGCGCCCTTCTCCTCCTCAAACACTTGGCTGCTAATGCTGAGCATCGCGCGCTGGCATGTTACACAGACCATGACGTTCTCCTCGGCAATCGGCATCCAACACCTAGCCCGGATTATTCATGAATGCCGTCGCGAGGCGCTCCAGACGGCAGCCC
>JACCEA010973138.1_pt1 | contig 11127 bp, 8 predicted proteins | sample 7449851 | NCBI WGS metagenome assembly JACCEA01 (sample SAMN15323453, study PRJNA562643) | freshwater metagenome | isolation source: river surface water | place: USA:Blue River Watershed | collected 2017-08-18 | reverse complement strand
TTAAAAAGAGTATGCTTATAAAGGTTATGACAAATAGATAATTTAAATTAGTCTATAGTTTTGAGTTAAATACTATTTTCAATTAATACTGTGTAGAGTCCTCTTTAATGGATTAAAGGATTAAAAGTATTATGAAAACACTGCAAAAAGCATTTGAATCAGTCGAAGAACCTGCAACAGTTGAGTTTAAAGGTCCACTTGCAAGTATGTGTGTGGATGCGCTTAGAAAAGTGTATGCAAAAACAACAGGTGAGAACCTGGATGAAGACGGTGACAATGTTGTCATTATGGAAAGTGCTGAGATGGATGCTACTCTCCTTTCCAGTATTTCTAGAATGATTTCTACAGGTACTCCAAGCACTCCTGTTACGCCAGTTAAAAATGATGTTATTTACACTGTCAATAAAGATGAAACCAATAACGAAACACTGGTTGATTTGACTAAAGAAATGGTTAATCATACCGATGAAAAAGGACGTTTCATTGTTGTGATTGATGGTACACGCCCTAGTGTTAATGGTCAAAACTTTTCTAAACCTAGTGAACGAACCGAACACGTTAGTGCTATTGAAACAATTGCAAACGCATTTAACGTTCCTGTTTATGAGTCACTTAAGTCGTTCGTTTTGAATTATCGATAATAAACGTACTGTGTGGAAAGGGACTATTAACCCTTTCCACACAGAGCACACAATAAATAATTGCCTTATTAAAGGATAAAGTAATATGAGTGTCACACTTAAAAACGTGTTTGATACGCTTTGTGGTCATGTTGACATAAACACTCAGTTTCTTAAAAAAATAAAAGCATATCAAATTAGTTTTGTTACTAAAAATGCTGATCACATTCGTTTCTTTGGAGGCAACTTAACGGGTGTGGATGTTGTTAGATTTAAAGACGAAGATGTAAATCGTTGGTTTGATGAAATTATCGAAACCGACGAAAGAGATCTTGAAGAACAAATTGCACTAGTTGAAGATGTTAATCAAGACTTTGCTGTGGCAGGCAATACGTTTAACATTTCATGTGCTTGGGTAGCTTATGCTATTTCTTCAAGCAAACATCTTAATGACACTCAAAAACATGATGGGCTTATTGATTTGTTTTTGATTCTTCAGTATAAGTTTATTACGAGCTTACTTTACCATTATTTTAAATATCCTGCTTCTAAAGAGGTCGCCGAAGCCACATACGCCGAGCTCAATTACCGTTTCGCCTTAAAACAACACGGGAGCTGGTCTGCTTTACTGAAAGCGCGTGCTGAAGACATCATTAAGCCAACTGGTATTCATCACAATACCATTAAGACTTTCTCACCTGATACTAAGGTCGTGTATTTACTTGGCGATACACAAGGAAGTTTGCGTAGTATGTTAAAGTGTTATTACGCAGTTTTTGATACGGTTGTTAAGAGTGGTCGAAGAATTGATTCGGTTAATGCTGTTGTTGAACATGATGGCGTAGAGATTCTTAGAGATCGTACTCACGCACTATCACGTTATGTTCGTTATGTACATTCGATCATTGGTGATCGAAATAGTTTTATTAAAAATGAATTATTGACTGTTATTGAAAAAGCTGTAAGTACCATGCCAGTTAAACTCTTTACTGAAACACTTAACTGGATGAGTGATAATGCCAAGGTGTCTAGATCAAACGATATTGAAGACGTGATTAATGAAACACTTATTCATGCCTTTGATTATTTTAGTCAAAACAGGTCAGTAATTCAAAATACCTCTGATTTACCAGCTATGCTTTTTAGACTACGTGGTGTTTACATGAGTAGTCGAAGCACAGATGCTGCACTCCTTCAGTTACGGGCGAAAACTGAAAAGCTTGTCCAAATTGCGACAGGTAATAAAAACCAATCTAACTTAGCCAGCACTCGAACAGGCGTTTTGCTTTATATTGTTTTACGTGCTTTTACCATGAAGCATTACGCAGGAGGTGGCTGATAAGAGGTAAAATGTCCGCAACGTTATCTTATTCGCTTAGCTTAAGTTTAATCTCATTAGTAGGCTGTTTGTTTTTTAGTGGTTTTATTCGCTTTCGAGCAAGTAGGACACTTTATGAGACAATAGTCGATCAGGAGATTAAGTTTGAACAAATAAAAGGTTTTTCTTTAGAGGGTTATTCGATTACAATTTCGTGTCAACGTAAATTGTATCGAAGAAAGTACGCTAAGTGGTACTTACCTGATAAACAATATTTCATCTATTACTTTTATGGTGAAACAACTGAGAATGCACCTAGCAATCTTAAGTCAGTGTTAAAGGATTGTGTCTCGGTTCCTACCGCAGCGCATAATCCTCTTTTAAACACCATAGTTGAAAACGAAGCACTTTTAGCGTACTTAGACGTTATTGCTTCTAGATTACGTGTGTTTAAAAAGTAAAACTATTAAAAGTCTCTTTACTGAGTGAGGGGTTACCCCTCACTCAGTAAAGATTAATTACTAGTATCTTCTAAAAATAGCGTTCTTAGGTGGAGCATCACTAATAGTGGTTTGTATAATCGGTTCTAATGCGTTTAAACCACGCGTAGCGCCGTTATAACCATAACTACTTTGTCTTTCCCTAGACCTAGATCTTTTTCGCTCTGTAGCCCTTTTAATCATTTCATCCACACTTCGAATTTCACCTTCTTCTAGAACAACTTGTTGGTTAAGGTGTCTAAGTGTTCGCTCGTAGATTTTTGACACATGCTCATCTTGCTCATTGGCTAAGAGCTCAGCAACTTTGTCAATCTCTAAACGAAGTGCTTTTTGAAACTCTCTAATTGCAAGCTCTTGAGGAGATAGATGAATATCGTTTCCAACGCGCTGCATAGCACGGCGAGTATCGACTCCGTAAAAAGAAAGATTCTTAGCGTTTCTTAAGAACCACTGAGTAAGGAGCCAAGAGATAACCATGTCATCATGGGAATTATCACTATGGTCAATTCTTCCTCCTTTATCAACAAGTCCACACAACTGACCAATTAGAACCTTGTCGTTTAAAACATCAGCACAATCTTTAATTGCAACTTGCAGTGTGGTAGAATAAAGTTCACTACGCGAATATCGACCAGACCCTGAGGTAGCAAAACCAAAAGCTCGTTTGTTTTTAACGTAAATTTCAGGATTTCTACGATTAAGCGGAACAAGGATTTCGTTATATCGGTCTCTATCGATTTCGTAATCGTTTACAACACTATTGTACAATCGTCTAAACGGATCTTCTCCCTCAGCAGGAAGCATGTATAAAAGGTCATCAATAATAGATGCTCCAGTAGATCGTCTTTCAATTACAGCCGTCGTGTTTTTATACTTAACTAAAACACGACAAAGGTAGTTTGAAAACGAACGAATGTTAACAGTGTTATAGTTAGCAGCAGCAATGACTTCTAGTGTTTCATCATCAGTAATATCGAAACCAATATCATCCCCACCACCAGCATCACTGGTGTCTAGTCCAATTGTCCAATGATCTCCACGTCTAACTCTTTTTTCTATTTCTTCTTCGGTAATGTACCAGCGAATGATAAACTTTTCTTGTTTATCAATTTCAGTGTAAAGAATATCCTTACCTGATTTTTCTACTCTACGAAGAAGATGTGGGGGAATGGGATTACCGTTACCGCCTGTTACCCAAGTATTAAAATAATCTTGGTTAGCAGTAGTGCCTTCTTGTTCTGCTGTTTTAAGCTTCTCCATTAACCATTCGTCAGTTTTACCTAACTGTTTGTGAGAGAAAGTTGCATTAACACGATAGTTGCCATGGCCTGCTTTAGTAATAATTTCTCTAAGTTCTTGTTCGTTTTCAGCATCAAAGAAACGCTCGTCCCAAATAGCACTAGCACAAAGCATTTTGTGGTAAAACTCACCTTCTTTTTCAGAAAGGTTACCCGCGGTGGTAGTATGGATAATTCCGTAATCTGTTCCTCGTTCTCTAGCAATGTCAATAGCTGCACCTAGAGACGGAAGCGCCGCCGGAAGAGAGATTTGTACGTTACTTTGGAAGGGCCCTTCATCGGAGTGAAAGATGGGAGAAGTAAAACCACGTCCCACTTTAAAAGCGGCTTTAGGCGACGATTGAGGAAGGTGGGTATTGTATTGATTAGATAATGAGCCAATAGAAATTGTTTCAGTGTTGTCAGTATCTCGTTTTGTTCTTTGATTAATGTAGGATGGTAGAAAACCAAAGATTTCTTTAATTCGCTCAATGTTTTGTTTTCTAAGACTTTCATCTTTTGTCAGAAGGTTGATTTTGGTATTCTGACAACGTATGTTAAGAAGGAGTACCATCAGCTCATCTGTCGACATTGACTTACCGGTTTGTCGAGGCTGAATTAAGAAGATGGTAATGTGATTAAAGAAAGACCACCATAGCGCGACGTTCCCACGATTCGCCATCACTCTAGAAGGATCAGGAGAGCCTTGCGTAGGCGCTCTTGCAACTTCTCTGAAGAAGTACCAAGGATTAATCTTACATTCAGCTACAACAGCTAACTTTAATTCTGGGGAAAGATTTGGATCTGTTGGATCTACAAAACGTAAATCTGGATTTACAAGGGCTAAAATAAATGCATGATTCTTAATACCCATTTCACGGTACTTAGAAGCAAGTTCTATGAATGATTTGTTTTTTGTTTCGTAATGAATTGTTGCTGTTGGGTATTTTGCCCAATCTTTAGCAAATAAAATAGTCATGGTTACATAGGCCTTAATAATAGTGCTAGGAGGATTAATCCTCCTAGCACTAGTGCATTATTAAACTTGCCTAACAGTTAAACCTGCAATAGACAAGTGTAAATCGTTTGCTTGAGTTCTCTTAATAAAACGAACAAAGAGAGTCGAATAATTCGGAATAGCTGAGTTAATGGTTAATTCAGTATTCCAAAGCGCAACATCAAAATCGTGCCATTGACCATTTACCAATACTTGGAAGTGTGTCGGCACAGGTAGTTCGACTTCAGTGTTTGCATCAATTAGCGGAATTGTTGCATAGTAGACTTTATTAAGCCAATCAGTCAGCGTAGCGGCACCACTATCTAAATGAAGCTTAGTTAAGTTTTGGTTTACAAAGTTAATGGCTGCAAAAGTATTAACACCGTATCGAGGTGTTTGATTGTACTCGTATGCGGTTGTCCAACACGTCCCTGCACTTACACCGTTTTGAATAAGTGTAATGTCAACATTTTGCGTAAACACATATTGATTGTTGTTACCATTAATTTGTTGTAAATCAACACTAACAACAAACGATTGATTTACACCATAAGCCTTGGGTTGGAAACCAATCGTGTTAGGCGCAACTGTCACGTACTGTGTAACTAACAGAGAGCTATTTCTATCCATGTTGTACATAAACCATTCCAATCGATAACCGTTCATGGCATCGATCCAAATAGGATAGTAAAACAGTTTTACGTTAAACGTTCCGTCAGTTGGGACAGTTTTAATGGTGTAAGGTTTAGTCTTTTCAGTGTTAGTTCCACCTAAACCACCAAAGACCACCTCATCCGTTGAAAGACTGTATTTTAAAACAATAGGCTGTTCAATGTTTTCAATTGTTGGAACAAAGGAACGAAGTCCCATCAAACTAAACTTAGTGCCATCAATAGGAAGCTGAACGTTAGAACCATCATTGTAACTTACAACACCCATCATTGAAATACTGCTAATGGGTACGTTGATAGGGACAAGGAGTGTATTGGGATCAGTTGAAGACATGAACGGAGACGAAATGCTAATATCCGTAATGTACTTTGTAGACTGACCCGGCACTGGAATAAAACTAGTGTTTTCAACTAAAAGTTGTTGTTTAGAAATAGGAACACCCGTTTCAGAATAAATCACAACAACAACAACTTCGTTATCCAATAAGTCATACGTAGTGTTACACGTAGGCACCACTTTACACTCTACTTGATTGCCATCAGGCATCATTCGATAAGCTGGAATAAGCGGAATGGTAGTATCAATCATTTCACCATTACTGTTATATCTAGCGCTAATAATCGTTTGATTATTAATGATGCTGCCTCTAAAAATCTTAGCGTAAGAAGCTTGTGACCCAGGTATGTACAAACGTTGTTCAATTGAAAGCGAATAAGGGAGTGTTCGCTTATCAACATAGATTCGATAAGTGTCATTAGGTGTACCAGGCCCAACACCTAAAAGCATATCAATATCTGTAAGTGTACCAATCCCAATTGACGAGATTGGTGTCAAAGTGGGAATTAGTGTTGTGGCATCAATTGCTGTAACACGATACTTTTCATCTGTTACGTAATCAATCACATAGTCGTTTATTTTAGGAATGTATTTTTGCGTAGCTGGACCACCAATATAAATGTCATTAAGTGCCCAACTCCTCCACAAATTACTATCATCAAAAACTGGCGATGCACCATCGCTACCGATAACGCCGGCGGTAGTACTCATGTTTTGTAACTCCAAAATTAAAGTAAATTAACAAATCCAGAAATATCAAGTCGATTGTTAAAGAATACTTTCAATACTCTCAAAACAAATCGGTATTTGTAAATGTCCAAACTAATTACAGTGTTGGAAAGATGCGGATGTATAATTACAAAGTCAGGATCTGTTAATGATGGAGATTTGGCTAAATCAACATCAAGTAAGTAGGTGTAGTTTTTACAAATATCAACTACATCTGGATCGGAATAATTGCGAAGAATTCTTTGATCGACTAAAACATCATTCTTTAAGTCAAAGATAATCTTAGAAAGAAATGGGCTATAAAGCGTGTGAAGCTCTAAAACAGGATTTGGTGTAGTGATTACTGGTGGTGGAGTAATACTAGTTAAGTAATCACTTACTGCCGTGTCAATTACGTTAGCCTCATTTCTTAAAACAGTAGTCTCTATTCCTGTTTCACTATAAACAGGAACCACGATTTCTGTGATGGAGTAAGGCAATCCATTTTGAACATGAGGAACTGTCACACCCGCATCCTCTTCTGCAAACAATAAATCGTCCTTACTCTTTAATTTACCGCCTACAGCAATACGCAGGATTCGATTATCTCTTAAATCAAATTTATTATTGTTAGAAAGAAGACCATTAGTTACAAAACCAACGTCACTATTGTTTTCAATCTTTAATTCGCTATTGCAAAGTCCCGTAAAGATTATATTTAATCTTGGATCTTCTGGAAGTGTAAAGTATTCCTTACTGACAATATAAATTGTCGGAAAATCTAAAACGTAATCCAAGTTTTCAATAAGTAAATGACCATTTAAATAAACAGCCATTTGATTCATGGGTACAGACATGGACCTGTGTCCAGTAACACCATTGATTGTGCTAACGTATTGAATCTCGTGAGAAAGAACTCCGTTCGTGGGCGTTATAATAACTTGACTATGGAAAACATGTTTGTTGGTTCTAATCATACCAACGTAACTGTTTTTATCAATAAGCCAAGTAAATTGTCTATTAATAAAAGAATACAAACCACTGTCAGTTACGTCAACCCAATTATAATTAGGCTGTCCATTTTCTTTACCACAAACGTAAGCTCTAAACTCAACTCCGTAATCGATAACCATATCGGTATCGTAATACTCGTCAGGCTTATTTCTAGGTAATCCATAAAGAAATTCGACATACCCAGCATTACTGTTAGTAGAGATATATTCAGAGTTAGGTGTGGTTGCCGGATAAACACCCAACATGACACCATCTTCGTCGTATTCTACCGCTGAGAAATTCCAAATCATTCCAGGCGGTACTTTAAAAACTCTTGGAGAAGAGTTTGGGATAGGTTTGCTTGGTGTGTCAGCAATAACCTTAGCAACACCGTGGTATCCGTAAGCTGCGGTAACTAACGGTGTAGTAACGTGTTCATAATTAGCTGTGGCATCACTAAACCCGCCCTGCATGAGATCACTATATTCACTTTTTTCTAGGTTAACCGCTGACCAAAAAGGCACTGTTGCGTTAAGTCCAGATAAAGCAGAAATGATCTTATCGTCGCTTAATTTGTAAAGCTCATTAAGTTGATGTTTTTCAAAAACTAAAGGACGATTGGTTCCGCTTTTACGAACATAAATTCTAATGTAAATATCGTCAGGATTATTCCAATTACCTTGGGCACTAACCAGATTATCTACTAGACTCGTCATCACACTGTAATCACTGTGTGTAACTGTTCGTACAGCTGTATCGGTGTTCTTATGAAAAAACACACCTTTACCAATAGCTTTGTTAATTAAATAAAAATCTACGTCTTGTTTATAAATAATCCCGCGGGGGGTGGAACCACTATAGTGAACTAAATATTTAAAATTAGTATCGAGTTCACTTGTAAAGATCGGTAGTTCTGTGAGTTTATAATCCGCAATATCAACAATACTCGGATCATGAATAAATTCAACTGTGTCACCCACTACGGTATCAACAAGTCCAAATGTGTCAACAAGATATCCGTTCTTATAAGCAATGCAGTTTCCTTCAAGTCCCTTAACGCGCGCGTATTCGTTTTGCAGTAAAACTATATCAGCATTCTGATTGATTGTCTTACCCGTAACAGAAATAGGAACTGTATTAATAGCTTCGCTTAATTTAAAAAAAGAGTTTTTGTAAAAACGAATAAAAAGCGATTCAGTGTTTGGATTAAAATTAAATCCAGGGTATTTTTTGATTGCAATCAAAATGTTTTTCTGATCACGAATCATGTACCAGGATTGTGTTTTAGGAAGCTGTGTGCCTTTAACGCTATAAAGGTCTACAACCAAGTCGTTTAGTGCACACCCATCAGCAATGGTTGTCCAGATATTGCCTCTATCAAGTAGACCAATAAAGGTGGGACCTAAATGACCAATTTGATAATACTGAAAATAGTCAGTATTGTTAGGTGTTTGAATGTTATCCCAAACTAAAGAAAAATAAGGACCCTTAGTAAAATCCTTAGTGAGTTTAGCAGGTTTAAAAATAACTTGTAAGTCTTCACTTGGAGAAGTCCAAACATTCTCCAGAGCGTGTTTGACAATGATAGTTGACATAAACTTACTCCGTTACGACTTATCATGCCTTTTCTATCAGCATGATAAGTCGTTTAATTTATTCGAAATGGCTAAGCATCGAGACTACTGAACGTAAAAAGCTTGTTCTGGAGTCATCAAATTGTTTACGACTAATGATGCCACCAATAATGGTCTTTTTATAGAAAGCCTGGTTTTGAATTGCATCAAGCAAAATTCCCATCCAAGTAGGTGGGTGCTCAATTGCCACCGCAGCATTCTCAGATGCGTTTACGCCAAAGAAAGTGTTATTGATAACACTGATAAGCGTACCTTTATTAAGTTGCTGTAAACTTACAGAACCTGTAATAACACGTGCTGCTTCACAGTATTCGTCGATTGAGTGAATAACACTGTATTGTTCTAATACATTGTAAACATCTTCACCCGACAGTTTTAGTTGTCTAGACAAATAGCTAGCTAAATGTTGTTTGTCAGTACTAGACAAATCTTTATCGTCTGTAAAGTGAGAGTTGTAAAAAATGGCAGTAAGAATGCTGAGTTGATATTGAGCAGCACCGTCCAAAGCAAAACGTCTCGCAATGTTTTCACTAAGCCACGCAACATAAGCAGCCATGGGAAAAGAGGAAATATCTCTAAGATAAGCGGGTTTTTCAATAACCCAAATTTTATTAAGAGCACCTCGTAAACAAGTCAGTTTGTAGCCCGTTTGATTTTTAATAAAAACTTCTTGAGTAAACTTATCAAACCCAACATAAGGTCTAACATCTACAAAAATATTTTTCAACCGTTCGATATAAATCGGGTGAAGAAAACTCGGTATCCGGTCTTGACCGTACATCCCGTTGATTTCACCAATCCCGCAATAGCTGCTATTGGTCTTCCCATCAGAAAGTGTAATGGGTTCAATAATCTTAGAAATCATTGCGCCAGAACACGCAATTGTGTCGTAAGCGGTTTTGCGATAAGTCATTTTTTCTTACCTTTAATTTTTTAAAAGAATTCTATGCAGAGTAAAGTAGCACTAAAGCTACTTTATTTTTTACAATACATATTAGATGTGTTGACATGGACTAATAAAAAAATACAAATTAGTATGATGCCACACATCACTAGACATACAATCCACAGGAAAAAGGAAACACCATGACTGATGTGATCACAAATGGCGCTCCGAAAACAGTATTCATGGGTATTGATGATCGCAGTACGCGACAACTCCCAGCTGTTTCTCAAGCCATTCCGTCGCACTTACCGATCTTCCCGCTTTATACTCAGAAAGGCCCCACCACTCCTCAGCTGGTAGTGGGTTCTGCAATGACCAATATGTACGGTGCAGATTCTTTTAATCTGCAAAGCGCATATGCCAATCATAGCACTGTTTTTGCTAACGCTACAAACGCTGGTGCTAACCAAATGTTTGTTTGGCGCGTTAAGCCTGATGATGCAGCGCCGCCGGCTACACTGCGTCTTTCTATCGATCTGCTTCCCACTCGTCTTCCCGTTTATCAACGTGGCACGGACGGGATGATTCAGTATGACTCAAATAATTTACCGCTTGTTGTGGTGGGTCAGACTGTTGAGGGTTACAAAGCTAAATTTGTGGTTAGTCAAATCATTCCGGGGGTTAATGACGCTAATGGTTTTGGTGTGGGTGCCCAAGCTATTGGCGATCAGACTGACGGGACCACTCAATCGACTGTTTACCCGCTTTTTGATTTTGAAGTCTCTTCGTTTGGTGCGTGGGGCAATAATGCTGGTGTCCGTATTTGGGCACCGACCAGTGCTTCAGTAACGGGTCCCAATACTCCCTACATTTCGAATCTGAAGTGTTACCCATTCCGCATTGCGTGTATCAATCGCGCTGATGCAAACAGCACTCCGACGATTGTCAATACGCTTGATGCGTCGCCCTATATTGATTTTGTTCTGAAGCCTGACACCATTGATAAGACCTTTGGTCAAGTGGTTTCCATCCAAGACACTTTCTTAAAGGCCTATCAATCGCTTAATGTTCCGGGTGAAGTGGATGTTGTGGGGCCGTTTGGTCGTTTCCACACCTATGACCAAAACATTACTGATGTACTTGATCTGGTTTATAATGCTGAAAAGCCCTATCTTGATGCCTTTAG
>JACCEA010746157.1_pt1 | contig 11130 bp, 7 predicted proteins | sample 7449851 | NCBI WGS metagenome assembly JACCEA01 (sample SAMN15323453, study PRJNA562643) | freshwater metagenome | isolation source: river surface water | place: USA:Blue River Watershed | collected 2017-08-18 | reverse complement strand
GGTCTAAAATATTCATTTCAGCAAGCTCATTGTATTCGAATAATTTACTTAAACTAATTTTTTGTTGGTTTGCAATGGCAAGAAGTGAACTTCCTTTGGTGGCAACAATGGCCTTGGTATGATTGATAGTTACTTTGGTATTTTCAAGTAAACTTACAGGAGTAGGTGTCACGTCTTTTGTTGGTGCAGGTGTTACTTCTTTAGTTGGTGCAGGTGAAACTTCTTTGATATTAGATGGGGTCACTTCTTTGGTTGTAGTAGGCGACACTTCTTTGGTAGGAGCTGGTTGAACAACTGCAGCCACCGTGTTGGTTGTTTCAGGTTGTTTTGCTAGCGGTTGTGTGATTTCAAAATCAATCCCTTTTTTCTTTTGCTCAATGGCGATAAGCGTGTACTGCGCTAAATCATAATCATTGATTGCTTTAATTAATTGAGCTGGATAATTTGGATTGGTAGCATATCCAGCTTGTTTGAGTCCAAATGCCCAGCTTGTAAAATCTCTAACATCTAGTTTAAACAAAAATGCATAGTGCGTTCTTGTTTTTAAAAAATTAGAGTGATCAATATAGGAAGCTTCTGCATTATCGTATACTCTAAAACATTCACCGTTGGCGTCATCATTGTGGTAAATTTTTGGTCCTCTCCATTCTGTTTTGCATTTAATGCCAAAATGATTATTGGCTTCAGTGGCGAGCCTGCTTTTTCCTGTTTGTGACTCTAGAATGGCTTGACCTAATTTAATGGCAGCAGGAACGCCTGTTCTAATTTGCTCCTGCATGGCAATGTTTTTATACTGATTGATATAGGCAGCTGTTTCTGGGCCAATTGTTTGTGCAATACCACTCACTGACAGGATGGTAGCGGTCAAAATGATGCATATAAATTTTAAGTTCATAGTTCGTTTTTTTGGATCAGTAGCATGCCATCTCTAACTGTTAATAAGACTTGTGTGGTTCGCGGGTCATTTTTTACGTGTTCGTTAAATGCATGAATGGCTACTGCATTTTTTCCTGAAATAGTTTCTGCTAATACTTCTCCATGGAAAAGTACATTGTCAGCAATCATGATCCCGCCTTTTGCAAGCTTTGGTAGTAACATCTCATAGTACTCGGTATAGCCCGTTTTGTCGGCGTCTATAAATACTAGATCTAATTCATTTGGAAGGGCTGGTATAAGTTCTTTGGCATCACCAATGAGTAGTTCAATTTGATGTGCAAATTTACTTTGTTTAAAATAACGGTTAGCAGTTTGAGCGTCCTCTGTTCTGTTTTCTATGGTGTACAGCTTTCCTTTTGCATCCAGCCCTTTGGCTAGACATAGCGCGCTGTAACCAGTAAATGTTCCAATTTCTACAATACGCATGGGCTTTTTAAGGCAAGACAACATGCTTAAAAACTGCCCTTGTACTTCGCCACTCAGCATGTGAGCTTTTGGATGCGTCGCCCTTGTTTCGTTTAATATCAATTGCAATAGAGGATCTGCGGGTGTTGTAAAAACATCCGAATAGGACACCGCTTGATCTATGATAAATGGAACTGACATTAAATTATTAAATCGCGGTTTCTTTTTTAGAAATAAGCAGAAGACCTATAAATGTAATGAGTCCATTAATGATAAGTAGCTCGAGGCCAATTTCAAAAGATCCAAAGAGTGCCTTTTGATTGATATCAATTAATAAACAAAGTAATGGAGAAAGTATACAAACAAGTGGTACCCATTTGTCTAGCACGTTTCTTTTTAAAATAATACCGAAGGTAAAGAGTCCTAATAGTGGGCCATAGGTATATGCGGCTACTTTTAATATAACCCCAATCATGCTCGGATTGTCAATCCATTTGTACACCATTACAAATAATAAAAAAACGAGTGCAAATCCAATATGTATTCTTTGTCTAATGGTTTTCTTTTTTGCTTCGTCCCAATCTTCTCTGCGCTGCATTCCCAAAATATCAATGCAAAACGTAGCGGTAAGTGCTGTAATGGCGCCATCGGCACTTGGAAATAATGCGGATATTAGTGCAATGATAAAAATAATGGACATAGCAGGTGGCATATGCTCAAGTGCAATACTTGGGAACAATTTATCGCCAGTAACGGATAAGCCATTTGCACTTGCATACAAATAGAGTAGCCCACCTAAAAACAAGAATAGGGTAATAACAACAAGCATGGTAAAGCCTAGCGTGATTACATTTTTTTGCGAATCTTTTAAGGTCTTTACTGAAATGTTTTTTTGCATCATCTCCTGATCCATGCCGGTCATGGTGATGGTTACAAAGGCTCCTGCTAATATTTGTTTCACAAAAAACAACTTGCTAGATGGTTCCGTAAAAAAGATTTTAGTATAGCCTTTGTCTGCCATAGTAGATAAGCTTTCAAAGAATCCTACATGTAGTTGGTTTAGGATATAAAACACACATATCAAAAGTCCCAAAAGCATGCAAGATGTTTGTAGTGTATCGGTCCAAACAATCGTTTTAACACCACCTTCATAAGTGTATAAAAGAATCATGAGAAGGATAATAAGCGTAGTTGCCCAAAACGGCACATGAAAACTTTGTAGGATGGCGTCTTGTAAAATACGCACTACTAAATAAAGCCTTGCAGTTGCCCCAAGTGTTCTTGATAATATAAAAAAAGAAGCACCTGTTTTATAAGAAGCAACACCAAGACGGGTGCTTAAGTAATTGTATATCGAGGTTAAATTGAGCTTGTAATACAAAGGAAGAAGTACATAAGCGATGGTTAAATAACCAATTACATAACCGAGGGTAATTTGTAAATAGGAAAATGCATTTACGTAATTGGTGCCACCAACAAGGGTGCCTACTTGCCCTGGAACGCTAACAAAAGTAACGCCGCTTAATGAAGTGCCCACCATGCCAAATGCCACAAGCATCCAATTGCTATTTCTATTGCCAATAAAGAAGGAATCGTTGGTGCTATTTTTACCTGTAACTTTCGCTACGACAAGTAAAATAAGAAAGTAAACTATTACAAAAGAAAATAAAACAATGGGCGACATAGCAATCGTTATTTTTTGTTAAATTGTAGGCCTTAAAGGTAAGGATATTGAGCCTTTTTCACGCATAAGAATCTGATATATGTCTATACAAACGGTGGCTGTTTTTTGTGGTTCTAAAGATGGGCTAGACCCTCAGTTTTTACAGGAGGCAACGACCTTTGGAAATTTACTAGGTGTAGCAGGGATGAGCCTTGTTTATGGAGGAGGAAACAAGGGCCTAATGGGTGCAGTAGCGAGTGGTGCTATGGCAGCCGGCGTAAAAGTGATTGGCGTCATACCTGAACTCTTAATTGCTTGGGAGCATCAGCACGAAGGCATTACAGAATTACATGTCGTTTCTGATATGCATGTAAGAAAAAAGATGATGTATGAACTATGTGATGCTGCACTTATTATGCCAGGTGGCAATGGAACGCTAGATGAACTTTTTGAAATGCTAACTTGGAATACCTTAAAAATCCATGACAAAAAAATTATCTTGCTTAATTGTAATGGATTTTATGATAACCTGATGGCGCATATGCGCACGATGCAAGCGCAGGGCTTTTTATATGAAAATGTAGAACACCGCTTAATGGTAGCGAGCACAGTAGAGGAAGCAATGCAGCTACTACAAAGTTTTTGATACAACTCCTTAGTCAAAAATTTTACCCACGTTTAAAATATTATTGGGGTCAAATGTTTGTTTAATTGAACGCATGAGTCTTAGATGCGTTTCTGAAAAAACAGTTTTCAAAAATGGCTTTTGAATAAGTCCTACGCCGTGTTCTCCACTAATGGTTCCACCCAAACGCGCAATGAGTTGAAATAGCGGCATCAGTGCAGCTGTCATTTTAGGATTGTTGTAGCTATTTTTAATGGTAGGGTGGTTGATACGAATATGTAAATTACCATCACCAGCATGACCATAACAAACTACTTTAAATCCATTAGTTGCCGCAATTTCTTTAACACCTTTAATCAGTTTAGGTAGTTCGGCTCTTGGTACAACGGCGTCTTCTTCGATGGTAAAGCCAGCCATAACAGCTGCTTCATTTGCTTTTCGGCGAATTTTCCAAAGTTCATTTTTTTGTTCTGCGTCTTCTGCAAAATAAATTTCACCTACTTCGTAGTTGTTTAATACTTCTGAAATGGCTTCCATCTCATTCATTAATACGTCTAGGTTATTGCCATCTACTTCTATAATTAAATGTGCTGCTAGGCCGTCAGTTAATTGCACGGCGGTGCTGTCTAATAATTTAGTAGCAAGGGTAATGGCGTCAATTTCCATAAGCTCCATGGCACTTGGTGTAATGCCCGCTCTAAAAATGGCACTTACTGCTTCACTTGCTTTTTCGAGGTTATTGAAAGGAGCAAGCATTAATAAATCATACTTTGGATGTGGTATTAGGCGGAGTACAATTTTAGTAACAATGCCTAGTGTGCCTTCGCTACCAACAATTAATTGGGTAAGGTTATATCCCGTTGCATTTTTTAAAACATTAGAGCCCGTCCAAATAATTTCGCCGGTAGGTAGTACTACCTCTAAGTTTAAAACATAATCTTTTACAACACCATATTTTACAGCCTTAGGGCCGCCTGAGTTTTCAGAAATATTGCCGCCTATAAAACAACTCCCTTTACTTGCAGGGTCGGGCGGGTAAAAAAGTCCTTTTTCTTTAACAGCATTTTGCAATACTTCAGTAATAACACCAGGCTCGGTGGTTACTTGTAAATTGCGTTCGTCTATATCAAGTATTTGATTGAGTCTTTCGGTAGATAATAGTACGCCACCTAAGTGTGGGAGTGCACCGCCTGTTAGTCCAGTACCTGCTCCTCTTGGTGTAACGGGTAATAAATGTTCGTTGCAGATTTTTAAGATCGCAGCAATTTCATCCGCAGTTTTAGGCTTTACAACAACGGCTGGTAGGTACAATAAATTTTCGGTTTCGTCTTTACCATAACGGTGTAAGCTTTCTTCATCAGCTACTACAAAATCATTTCCAATAAGTTGCTTGAACTGATCTACAATTGAAGCAGTTACGACGCCGGTTGCAGTTGCCATGGGTATGGTATTTAGAAAGAGGAACTAGAAGAGGCCAAATAAAGTGCTATCAATTTTTCCAATGATATCACCAAGGTCAGCTTCGTTTTCGCCAAATTTATTTTTATCACAATCAATGACAAGTAATGGACCTTCTTGGTAACCATCAATCCATTTATTGTAATATTCGTTGAGGCGTTTTAAATAATCGAGTCTGATATTTTCTTCATATTCTCTACCTCTTTTTTGTATTTGTGATACGAGGGTAGGAACAGATGCTTTTAAATAAATGAGTAAATCCGGCGGTTGTACCATGGTTTTAAGCGTGGTAAAAAACGCATAATAGTTATCAAAGTCGCGCTTACTCATAAGTCCCATTTCGTGTAAGTTGGGCGCAAAAATATTGGCATCTTCGTAAATGGTTCTATCCTGAATAATGGTTTCAGTTCCTCTTGCGATTTCTAATAGTTGATTAAGTCTACCATTTAAAAAGTACACTTGTAAATTAAAACTCCATCTAGGCATGTCTTCATAGAAATCCATCAGGTATGGATTGTGGTCTACGTCTTCAAATTGAGGTATCCAACGGTAATGCTTACTAAGCATTTCTGTGAGTGTTGTCTTACCTGCGCCGATATTACCTGCGATTGCGATGTGTTTGGGTTTCTTAGCTTTTGCCATAGGGGTTGAAAATACGAAATGAGTATCTTAAAAAGATAATTAAAGTTTGTTTTTTTTAATAATGGTTCATGCCAATAGCGCTTCTAACAAGTGTTAGGGTTTTAGAGGCGCTTTCACCTGCTTTTTCGGCACCTAGTTTCATGATTTTTTGAAGTGTAGCCGTGTCTTTTTGCAAATCAGTGGCTTTTTCACGAATCGGTTTAATAAAAGCGGCCATGTCCTCTGCAAGTTGCTTTTTTAAATCGCCATAGCGGATAATGCAATTGCCTTCACTACTATTGTTATAATCGGATCTAAATTTCTCTACGGTATCTGTACTACTTACAAGACCCATGAGGGTAAATAAGTTTTCGATATAAGCAGGCATTGGTGCGTTGGGTGTTAAAGGGCCACCATCTGTTTTTGCTTTCATGATTTTTTTACGAATCACATCATCTTCATCAGCTAAGTAAAGTGTGTTCATTTGATTTTCACTTTTACTCATTTTTCCTTCGCCATCTAAACTCATAATTTTTACAAGTTCGCCGCCGTAATTAAATGCATAAGGTAATGGCAAAACCTCGCCATACCTATGGTTAAAGCGTTCTGCGTAATTGCGCGCCATTTCAAGGTGTTGTTCCTGATCTTTACCAACAGGCACTTTTACAGCGCGGTGAATTAAAATATCAGCTGCTTGTAATACCGGATACGTAAGTAATCCAGCGTTTACATTTTCTGGTTGTAAACGAACTTTTTCTTTAAATGTTACCGTTTTTTCCAACTCACCTTTATACGCCATCATGTTTAAATACAAGTATAGTTCCGCAATTTGAGGAACGTCACTTTGAACATATAAAGCCACTTTTTCTGGATCTAAACCGCAAGCAATATTTTCTGCAATTACCCTTAACACATTTGCTTGTAATTCTTTGGTATCGGGGTGGGTGGTAAGGCTATGCCAATTGGCTACAAAAAAGTAACAATTGAACTCATCTTGCATAAGCACATAATTGCGCATGGCACCAAAATAATTGCCTAAATGAAGGAATCCTGTAGGCCTAATGCCACTTAAAACCACCTCTTTTTCCATAGCCGCGAAGATAAGGCGCTTTTTCATGATATTTGCTATACAAATACCCTAAAACTGCCCATTATTCAAGGTTCCAATCACATATTAGGCTCACCCATCGAATACCTGAAAGGCGTTGGCCCTTTGAGGGGTGAATTATTAAAAAAGGAGCTGTCGATTTACACTTTTTCGGATTTATTAGAACATTATCCGCACAGGCACATCGATAAAACCCAGGTGCACAAGATAGGCTCCATTAGCCCCGCCACCGACTTTGTGCAGGTAGTAGGTATACTACAGCCACCCGCTTTAATGGGGGATAAAAGGGCAAGGCGTCTTATTGCTCAGCTAGTGGATGATACGGGTACACTCGAACTTGCATGGTTTCAGGGGGCTAACTGGGTGCAAAAGAACCTGGTTCCTGGTCAGAAATACCTTGTTTTTGGAAAAACAGGCTTTTTTAATGGGAAGCCTCAAATGGTGCATCCCGAAATTGAAATTTTTACCCCGGCCAAAGAAGGGGGCAAAGATTACCTCGAACCCGTATACCCGGCCACCGAAAAATTAAAAGCAAGAGGGCTTAATGGAAGGCAACTGGCAAAACTTACGTACCAGCTATTTTCCATGATCAAACCCGCAGATATACCTGAAAATTTACCTGCTGGCATCATCGCTGATTATAAGCTCATGAACCGGTATGAGGCTTATTCAAACATTCATTTTCCAGTTTCAGACAAAGCCTATAAAGCAGCGCTAAGACGCTTAAAATTTGAAGAATTATTTGTGGCACAAGTGCGCCTTAATTTGGTGCGCATTTCTAGACATCAATCAAGCAGGGGCGTCATATTTGAAAAAGTTGGCGAATTCTTTAATACTTTTTACAACAAGTATTTGCCTTTCGAATTAACAGGTGCTCAAAAAAGAGTACTCAAAGAAATAAGAACAGATACCGCTAGGGGCCGTCAAATGAACCGCCTTTTACAAGGTGATGTAGGTAGTGGTAAAACCATCGTAGCGTTACTTAGTATGCTCCTTGCAGCAGACAATGGATTTCAAAGTTGCTTAATGGCACCCACCGAAATTTTAGCGCAGCAGCATTACCAAGGACTTAGTGAATTATTAAAAGATATGGGTGTAGAACTGGCTTTATTAACGGGTAGTACTAAAACAGCTGCAAGAAAAAAAATCATGCAGGGTTTACAAGATGGATCACTTCATTTTGTTGTGGGTACGCATGCGGTTATTGAAGAAAAAGTTCAGTTTCATAATTTAGGTTTTGTGGTTGTGGATGAACAACACCGATTTGGAGTTGCGCAGCGTGCAAAGCTTTGGGAAAAAGCGGTAGTACCGCCGCACGTGCTTGTAATGACAGCAACGCCAATTCCTAGAACCCTTGCTATGACTGCTTATGGTGATCTTGACTATAGTGTGATGGATGAATTACCGCCGGGTAGACAACCTATTACAACCGTGCACCGTAATGAAATGATGCGCGCATCCGTTATGGATTTTGTAAAAACAGAAATTGAAAAAGGAAGGCAAGCGTATTTTATTTATCCGTTAATTGAAGAGAGTGAAAAACTTTCTTATGAAGACTTGATGCAAGGGTATGAACAAGTAAAAAGTTTTTTTCCGGAACCAAATTATAAAATTAGTATGGTGCATGGAAGACAACCCTCGGATCAAAAAGAAACCAACATGGCGCGCTTTGTAAATGGAGATACACAAATCATGGTAGCCACCACCGTAATTGAGGTGGGCGTGAATGTGCCCAATGCCTCCGTCATGGTGATAGAAAGTTCCGAAAAATTTGGTTTATCGCAGCTGCATCAGTTACGTGGACGGGTAGGAAGGGGCTCCGAAAAAAGTTTTTGCGTTTTATTAACAGGTCAAAAAGTAAGCAACGATGCCAGGGAGCGCATCAAAATTATGTGTGCTACCAATGATGGCTTCTTAATTGCCGAAAAAGACCTAGAATTAAGGGGTCCTGGCGATATTGAGGGTACTAGACAAAGTGGTGCTTTGAACTTTAAGCTCGCTAATATTGTTAATGACAAAGAGGTGCTTGAAGTAGCTAAAATAGCTGCCGAAAAGCTAGTGGAAGAAGATCATACCCTCAAATTGGCAAAAAATTTAGAATTGAAAAACTATCTTCAGTCCCAAAAGTCTAGGTCGGGGTGGGGAAAGATATCGTAAATTATAAATAATTAAGATGTTGCTGCGCAGATTAGTTGGTATTGTATTGTTTTTACTTGTCGCCTCTTTTGTAGAGGTGAGCGCACAGCAGTATCTAGAGTTTACTGAAAACAAAGGGCAGTGGCCCAGTGCTATTAAATTTCAAGCTCAAACTGCAGCAGGTGCTTTTGCACTTCAAAATAATGGGTATCGTGTACTCGTTCACAACCCACAAGATTTAGCGGCATTAAACACGCACCCCCGCGAAAAAAATCATGTTTCAACCGTACCTGAAAATTTTGACGGCGTATTACATTCGCATGCCTATGAAGTTCGTTTTTTAAATGCCAATCCAAATCCAACCATTGTACCAGAAAAAATTCAGCCATTTTATAGTAATTATTTTATTGGCAATGATTCGTCCAAGTGGGCTAGTGATTGTAAGATTTACAAAGCTGTTGTGTACAAAGACTTGTATCCCGGCATTGATATCAGGTATTATACCAACGATGCGCAATTAAAGTATGATATCATCGTGCACCCAGGAGCCGACGTTTCAAAAATTGCTTTATATATTGATGGTGCAGATGGCATTAAAATAAAAAACCGGGCGCTCGAAATTAAAACAAGGGTAACTACTGTTTCTGAATTAGCACCTTACACTTATCAGTTAAAAAAAGAAGGTAAAAAAGAAGTGGATTGTAATTATACAGTCAAAGGAAATATTGTAAAGTTTACAATTGCAGGAGATTATGATAAAACCGAAACATTGGTGATTGATCCGTCGATTGTATTTTTTGGATACACTGGAAGTACTGCCGATAATTGGGGCTTTACAGCCACGTATGATCCTCAAGGTAATTTTTATGCAGGAGGCATTGTATTTGGCAGTTCTGGTACTTTTCCAGTTAGTAATGGAGCTTTTCAAACCACTTTTGGCGGTGGCGTTACAGAGGGTGATATTGGTCCCTTGGACATAGGAATTATGAAGTTTGATCCTAGCGGTGTCAATCGAATGTATGCCACTTATATTGGGGGAAAAGGAAATGAACAACCCCATAGTTTAGTTGTAGATGCAAGTGGTAATTTAATTATAGCTGGAAGAACGTCATCGGGTTCGGGATATCCTGTTAAAGGATTGTCTACCTATGGTCCACTTGGCGGATTATTTGATATTGTTATTACAAAATTAAATGGGACTGGAACAGCACTTATTGGATCTGTGCGTATGGGTGGCACTGCCGACGATGGCGTAAATATTAGACCCAATTATATCAAGCCACAGGTGTCTGAGTCTACTAGGAGAAATTATGGTGATGATGCCCGAAGTGAAGTAATTGTGGATGGCGCTGGAAATATAATTTTAGCTTCTGTAACACAGTCCGAAGATTTTAGAACAACACCTGGAAGTTTTCAAACAACGCCTGGTAAAAAAACAACCACACGTTTTCAGGATGGTGTGTTGGTAAAATTAACACCCAATTTAGATGCGGTAATTTTTAGTTCTTTTTTAGGAGGAGATGATGATGATGCTGCTTTTGTGCTTGCGATCAATCCTCTAACAGGCTTTATTTATGTGGCAGGTGCAACGGTAAGTTCTAATTTTCCAGGAAGTAAGGCGGGTGTTTTATTTGGCACCAATCAGGGTAAAGTAGATGGTTATGTAACTTTTATAAGTCCTGACGGATCAAGACAAATTGCCACCAGTTATTTTGGTACATCAGGGGATGATATTATTTACGGAATTCAATTTGATAAATTTGGTTTCCCTTATATTATGGGTACTACAACAGTAGCATGGCCAGTTATCAATTCGCCATTTAATAGTGGAGGCAATCAGGCTTCGGGAAAACAATTTATTTCCAAATTGCAACCTGATCTAACACAGTTTTTATACTCTGCAAATTTTGGAACATCCACTGGAAGTTTTCCGAACATTTCACCTACTGCTTTTTTAGTGGATCGTTGTGAAAATGTATACGTATCTGGCTGGGGAGGTACACTTGCACCGGGGTTCCCTTCTGCGGGCACTAAAGGTCTTGCCACATTTGGATCGGGCCAATTAAGTACCACCACAGATGGTGAAGACCTGTACTTTTTTGTGCTTGAAAAAAGTGCTAAAAATATTTTATATGCTACATTTTTTGGTTCTATTAGTGGGGCAAATGGGCCACTTGG
>JACCEA010140510.1_pt1 | contig 11131 bp, 10 predicted proteins | sample 7449851 | NCBI WGS metagenome assembly JACCEA01 (sample SAMN15323453, study PRJNA562643) | freshwater metagenome | isolation source: river surface water | place: USA:Blue River Watershed | collected 2017-08-18 | reverse complement strand
CTAACAGGTTGGTCATGCGCGGCGTCATCTTCAATTCGCCCGAGCCACCTTGGCGCTTGTTCTCCAGCGTTAGACGTGTCTCGATTTCCAATAGACGTGCATAGTACATCCGCAGGGCCGTTACGTAGTCTTCCAGTTGTCCCGACATGGTCGGAGGTAGACGAGGGTTGTCGGTGTTCTTGATGACTTGGATATCGATCACACGGCCAGGCTCTGTCGAGACGAAGCCATTAGCGTCAGTCGTAGCCTCACGGCTATAACGCTTGGTATCAAAGATGCGATCCAGCTTACTAAGGTCGTGCTTACCCATGGTAGCTACACCCAGGCGCTCCATCACGGGGCGGACCGCCATCAGCAAACCACTCTTAAGCACGCGCTCCCCGATGTCGGGGAAGATCTTGTAATTGTTCTCGTCGCCAAAGAGGTTCAGAGGCACGTCAGACCCACCGAAGCCGATGTCGATCTCTTCATACACGGTAAAGGCCAGCTGGGGTAGATAGCCTCGGCGTACGATAACGGCGTCCTCGGCGGTGCCTGGCACGTCCAAGAAGCACACCATGGGCTCGACGCCTGTAGCGTAGCAGCCATCGGGCTGTACGGCCGGCGTATCCGTGAACGCGAAATTCTTGGGGATACGTTCCTTGGGGTTCAGCTTGGTGGACAACTCAGGATGAGGTTTGTTACGGAAGCCGAAGTGCTGGTGGTAGCTGGTGTATTGCTTGATCGGGATCGCATCAAGCGTCATGTAGCCTGGCTCGTCACCTTCGGGCTCCACGTAGTACTCAACGATCACGGTCGTCTCGGGACTGAAGCCGATGCGGTTGTTGGCGCCAGCACGAGGAGGGTAGCGAGGCACCACTGCGATCACTGTGCCGTTCTCGGGCATACGTTCTGCGATCGTGTATTTGGACAGCTCATACTCAAGTCCAGACAGGATGGTAGGAGGCTTGATGCCCTCCACGATCAGACGCTGGGGCAAGTGCTGCGTAGTCATCACGGAACGAGAAGGGCTGTTCCAGGGCGCGAAGGAGTTCTGCGCGTGGATGCCAATCATCTGCGGACGCAGGTGCTTCCCGTGGAACACACGGAGAGCTTCAAGCTCTTCCAATGTTTTGGGATAAGCAACGCCGTGTTGGGGTTCCGGCATAGGAAACGGATAGCGGTTCATTTGTAAATCCTTTCAGTTAGATCTCAAGAGAAGTATATATGTCTTATTCGAAAAGGAAACAGAATGCGCTTGCTGGATATTCTCCCGTCTGAAAACACAGACTTATTTGACAAAGGTCTGAGGAACATGCTCATTGCACATTTCCCTTGGATCAAAGAGAACAACTACTACGACGCCACTCCGGTATCGGCAGTGACGACGGAAATCTACAGAGGCGACTTCCACGGGCTCTTGAAGTCCCTTGGGGTAGCTCCTGCAAACTGGCAGCTTTTTACGCTGTTCAACGGTTATAAATGCTCGACAGACTTTAAAGGTCTTGGCGATGACATCGTTTTGTTGCCGCAGTTACGTTACATCAGTCAGTTGACCGATATCTACCAAACAAAAATGTGAAAGAAAGAAAACCCAAGGGCTGCCCTCACGGGCGGCTCTTGGGATCTTTAATGCTACAGTTTAAGGCCGACCGTAAGGTTGCTGATATCCATAGCCTAGTTGAGGAGGTTGAGGATACCCATAGCCTTGTGGAGCTGTTGTGTAGACATAGGGCGCGTTAGGCGCAGGATAACCGGCCGCCGGGTAAGCAGCTGCTGGCGCGGCCGGGTAGCCGTATCCTTGTTGTGGCGGCTGGGGATAGCCGTAACCCGGAGGGGTTATGTTAGGTGGTTGTTGAGGATAGCCGTAACCCTGTTGAGGAGGCTGAGGATAACCATACCCTTGCTGTGGTGGTTGTTGATATCCATAGCCTGCTCCTGGCATCATTGGCGGACGCGCTACCTGTTGAGGATGAGGCACGCTGCTAGGATGCTGGGGAGCCAACTGACCCGGAGGGATCAGGTGCGGCGCGGGCATGTTCAACGGAGGAGCACCAAACTGGCGGGTCTGGCCCTCAAACCACTGGCGGTAGCTTTGGTTCCAAGCTTCGACAGCGCGTTTCCACGCTTCGGCTTGGGCCATCGCTGCACCTTGAGCACCCATCTGGGACGGAGCACCGAACTGACGGTTCCACTCGGCAAAGCTGTCGGCTGTCTTTGTCAGACGCTTCTTGTCTTCGGCTTCGCCACGACCGTAACCTTTAGGCTGCTGTTGCTGCGGCGGTTGATACTGCTGTTGCGGCTGATAAGCCGGTGTTGGTGTAGGCGCTTGTTGTACAGGTGCCGGCGCCGGAGCTTGAGCGGATGCCCGTGGCTTAGGAGCGTCATCACGATTCGGCTCGGCCTCGGTGTTTGACCCGCCTTCCATGATGAGCCGATGCACTTCCTTGTTATCGCGCATGACTTCCATAAACGAAAAGTCTACTTCGCCTAGCGATGACTCAGCGTCAAGGATGCGGCTGACTTCCTCCATCCGGGAACGGAGTGTGGTCGTGGCATCCATCAGGACTTGAAAGAACGGTGCAGGCACGCCGTAAGCGCTGGCACTGTAACGATCGCCGTCTGCGATGCCGGGGAAGATGGCCTCGTGAGCCATCAGCACCAGACTCACTTGGGAAGCGTTCTTCAGACCAGGGAACTTGGTTTCCTTCCGCGGCAGCTTGATATCTTCCTTGAGTGCCTCATACAGCGGGAACGTCACGACAGCTTGGCGGTTAGCCTTGCCCGTAGCGGAACCCTTGATACGACGCAGCTCCAGTTTGATGAACGCCGACTCGACGTTGTTGCTCATCTGACGTGTCAAGAAGCTGTGCACCTGACCCAGCGACTCTTCCGACCGCAGTTCTGTGGTGATGGTAGAGATCAGCTTGATCTTCTCCTTGGTCATGGAGCTTTGGCTTGCTTCGCTGAAAGCTGCCGACGTCAGTGCTGCCAACAACTCACCGGCACGAACGTTCAACACCATCGCCACGCGCTCAGAGAAGTAGTGCATGACATCGCTGATGCCGTTCAGGTTGTTCTCGGACAACGGATGGAAGATCTCCTTGCCGTCGATGTCACGGTGATGCTGGCTGATCGGCATTACCAGTTTGCGGCCGCAGACTTCCACGATCCGCTTGTCTTTGAAGATCGTGCGGATGTAACCTTGGTCATCGGGAACCAAAGCGCCCTGCGCCAGGACTTGCGTATAAAACTTGACGATGTCCATGTTGGACTCCTTAGATGTTGGTGTTGATACGAGGAGCGTTACGGGCGCGGCTCACGACAGCCTCGAGGCCATCGGTCACGAAGCCAAGACCGTCGCGCAGGCGCTCAAACGTTCCCTTGTCACCAGTGAACACTGGGTTGAGCACGCCGGAGCCGAAGGCCGGAGCCACGAAGCGTACGCTTTGACGAGCACCGATAGTGATGTCAAGGTTGATATCGCCCATGATGCTGCCGGTGATACCGACTTCGAAACCGATCTGGTTGTTCATGGAGATGTCCTTGGCGACCACTTCGGTCAGGTCATGAACAAAACGCTCCTTCAGCTCAGGCAGAGCCAGCTTGGTGAACTCTTGGATGCGATCGGCCAACAACGTGACACGGCCTTGGCCGAGCTTGTTGTTCATGCGCAGCGACACCATGCCGATGAAGTTTTGCCACATCAGGCCAGGCAGAGCGTTCATCAACTTGGTAGCAATGATCGTCTCGGCCTCGCCGCCAGTCCAGGTAGACTCGACGCCACGAGCAGGCAAAGCACCTGCGTATTGTTGCGAGATCGGGTTGTACTGGATACGTGGGCCCACTGTCGGGTCCATGTCGAAAAGCTCAGCCATCGTGAAGTGAGCGCCATTCACCACCTTGTGGGCGCGATGGAGCCAATGCAGGAACGGAGAGTCATTGATCGTAGGCTCGTTCGCCAACGCTGCCGAAGCAGCACGATCGATCGGAGTCTGGTGACCGTGCCCGTTGGCTGCGTCACGAGCTGCCATGGCCGCCGGGAGTACCAAACGGTTCAAGTAGCTTGCTGCGGTGTTGTTTTCATGGCTGTTGAACACGGAGTTCTGGCCACCGAAGCTCAGATGACGGAAGTCGGTCACCTCGAACGAACCAACGTTAGCGTCGGTATGTACTTGGAGACCACCATGTACGTCGGCAGGACGCAAGAACAGCGTAGGCGTGTTGGCGTTGGTCTGCTGGAGCAGCTGGCCATTTAACAATTGACCTGAACGCTCGACACGGTGGAAGAGACGAGGGCCATTGGGAGTAGGCATCATGTCTTCTTGCACACGAACGAAGCTGTTCACAAAGAACCGCATGTTCGGGTCAATACTGCCCTGTAGTGAAGCGCCGACGTGACTGGTGAACCCCTGGACGATGGTGTAGTAGGTAGACCCAGCACCAACGCCCACGGGACGCTCGCGGACTTCGAGCATGAAACGCATCCGCCGTGTATCCCAGCCGTTGGGGATGTTTACGATGCCTTGCTCGCGTCCGACGAGGCTCAATACGTTAGGCGCAATAGACGCCATCACAGCGGCAGAGGGACGAAGGTTGGCTTGCAACGTTATGTCAATAACGTCGTGAATGTTGTCCGACTGGAGTTTCACCTCGTAAGGACGAACTACAGCGTCGTTGTAAGTGCCGGTCTCTTGCAGCAACATACGCACGATTTCCACCTGGTGGTGGTTGGACATGACGGAGCCGTAAGGCGTGTCGGAGCCCAGCACCATTTGGCCGGCTTGCAGATGACCATGGACAGGTTGTTGATACATGACAATTTCCTTGTGAAAGAGAAGAATTAAAGCCGATTGGAACCCACATCGATGGCCAACTTGGTCAGAGCGATACGGATCTCAGGGAGAACGGGAACAGCTCTGGTTTTGGAATCACCAAAGACTTGCTCCAGGTAGCGAGGGCTACAAGTAGCTCGCCAGTTGTAAGACGACAGTTCTGCCGTCAACAGTTCGATGTCGTTCATCACAGGGCACTCTTCACGAGGAGGAGCTTTCCGTGACTGCAACAAACGGACATGCGGAAACACTTGGCGGAGTTCAGTCAAAAGTGCCTCAGGCACACGAGACCGGCCTACACCAGATGCTACGCGATGACTGCTTTCGTCCACGTCGGCTACCGACGTAGACAGAAGAGCCAAGTAGTGGTGGCCGCGTTGCCACAGCCGGGCCTGAGTCAGAGCCAAGCACTTGATTTGTGTCGGCATGTCCAGGTAGTCAAAGCCAAACGGTGTCAAGCCGTTCTTCAATACCCAGGCTGCCAACGTGCGCTGCGGCGGCAGGATGCGCACGGATGTGTCGCTTTGCTTGATCTGGATGATCTCGGCAGTAGCTAACGCATCGTTGAACAGATCCATGTCCAAGTCAGAGAACTCGTTACGGATCAGGTTGTAGATGTCTGCAGCGCTGAACTTGATCTCCTCGACCTCCTCGATGGAGATCTCGGTGTTGACACGGAAAGCTTCCATGACGGAGGCTTTCATGTCGTTACCGTCAGTGCTACCGCCGTCCACGCGTTTCTCACGGATGGTCGACGCCAAGTCAGAGTCCGGGAACACCGTCTTGGACTTGATGAAGTTACTCACCAATGTCACCAGGTTGGCGCGATCGTTCTCAGGAGACAAGTCGCCGATCGCCAACTTACGCACCGACACCATCGTCACCAGCAGGTAAGGATAGTCCTCGTCAGAGATGAAGCTCTCAGGGGACAAGGCCTGGCTGTCGTCACGCAGGTTAGCCCTAGCATATTCATGCAGCTTTTCCACAGCAGAGCACAGCGACATTTCACTGTCTTCCATGAGACGGAACGCTTGTAGTTCCCGGAAGTTTTTGCCGTAGTGAGACTTCACTTGGCGCATGTAAGCCGTCCAGATAGGCACCATCAGACGCAAGACAAAGCTATACGTGAGCAAATCGCGATAGTCGTCTTGGACGTACGTCTTGATCCGAGACGTGTTTTTGTCAGGGTCGTCGATGTAATCCTTGCTGAATCCCTTAGGCACAGCGTAGCCAGGCGTGTTGATGAGCCATTTGCGCATGAGCGCCATTGGGTGCAGCTTGCTCAGTTTGGTCACGACACCCTTCAGCTCCTCGTTAAGCGCTGAGCGCTTGAATACGTCGTTGAAGATTTCTTCAGCCTCACGATAGAGATCGAAGACTTCTTGCTGGAACACAGCGGTTTGCTGGGACCAGAACAGATTGATCGCGCCAAAGACATCGCCCTCGGCAACGAAGTTCTCACGGTTGTACATGGAGAACCCAAAGCGAGCGGTTTGCCCGTTGTGCTCGGCGATGACTGAGCCTTTGGCTGTTTCGGTAGCTGGAAGGTCTACAAAAAGACGCATGAAAATTCCTTTCAGTGGGAGAATACCTCAAGAGAAGTATATATGTGCCAGTCTCATTACGAACGGTCTCAGCTAATCGGATCGTCTAGTAAAAAATGCTAGATTATATATGTTTTCTCTTTTTTAACTTGCGTACTGACTCTCCACTGGGTGTGAGCCCAGTGGAGAGAGGTTTGTCAACAAAGTTTACAGTGTGAACTCGTCATACCCACCGTGACGTGGGGCTCCGCCGCCCTGGCGGCCGCTGCCGCCCTGGCGGTTGCCACCAGCACCGCCGGCGTTGTCACGAGGAGGATACATCGCGGCATGTTCGGCGTTAGTCGTTGGCTTAGCGCAGTCCAAAGCGGCTTGACGGAAGATAGCGGCATAGTTGCGTGCCACTTGCTTGGATGCCTCAGACTCAGTGACGGGCTCGCCGTTGTACTTGACCAGGTCGTTCCAACGAGACAGAGCAAACGGGAACAAGATTCGTGGACGGGTCTCGTCTGCATCGAACACGCCGATCTGGATGATCCCTTCAGATGTTTGCACGACACGGATTGTGGACTGCAGTACGCGTTCGCGGTTCTCGCCGGTGGTGCGACGCAACGTGTACAGGGGGAAATCGCCATAGAACTTGCCGGGCGCCGAGGTTACCTTCTCGATCATGTCGCAAACCGTCAGGGTGTTCTCGTAGTTCAGACCGGCACGGATGGGTGGTTTACCCTTTTCACTGGGACCACGCGTCCATACGACCAACTCGAGGTTGTCGTTCTTGACCTGCCAAACAAACTGTGCACGTTCGTTCTCAGCAGAAGGATCAGGTGCCCACAGACTGAGGCGACGCAGGATTCTTGGTTCGGGATAAATCGGTTTGTCAGACATAGGAAGCTCCTTTTTGCTCTTCACGTTATTGCGTTGTGAAATTATTTAAAATACAGGAATCTTTCTGATCTCGGCCACGAGGGCTGGATCGGGAAGCCGGTAAACGATGTCGTTAGCCACACGCTGCGCGGAGGTCACAGGCGTCCAATGGGCTAACTTACCGATCTCCAGGATAGAGCGTCGGATCTTGACAGACATCGGGGTGATGCTGACGTTGTCGCCGAAGATATACAGGAGTTGCCTACAGAACGGAAGTCTGTCAAGACTGTCTTCACCAAGCTTGTGGTACTTGGTGTTCCATTCGGACTTGGTTTTGATCTTGCCTGTATGAGACTCCAGCAAGGCAACGTAACGGAAGCGGTTGGCGGACAACAAATCCAGCGGCAAATGCGTCAACATCAAAGCCTTCTGTTGCTCACCTCCTTTGAGTTCGTTACGGAAGTTGAGGATAGAACTATCGCTCTGGTTGATGACCTGTTTCGACTTGTTAAAGACATCCCTGGTTCTTAACTGGATGTCCGACTTGTCGATGCGCATCTTGAAGATGTCGGGGATCGACTTGAACAACGTTGTGTAGTCGGCAAAATAAAAGACAGGCTGGCAAAACCCACCGCCTTCTATCTTGAGGAGATCGCGGATAACGCCCATCTCCTGTAGAATCACTTCGGCCATGTCGTGTGAAGTGACCGCGTAAGCCTCTTCTCGGCCCACAGCGTTGTAGGCGTTACGGATCAACGTAAGCACGTTTATCCACAAGTGAGAATAGTCGGCGATATTGATCCGGGGCGGGGCTACCCGCTCCGGATCGAATACATCAGTTCGAGGCTGGAACAGAGTCTCCATGGCGAGACCCGTCGAAATACTCAGGGCGAACCCCGAAGTATTCCGAGAGTGCAACGGATTCATTAAACGAGTCCTTGTAAAGTAGAAACGATGCGAATCATGGTGGGCGCAGATACGTCTAACGATGGCTTGGCTTCAGTCATGATCATATCAACGATGTTGCCGGCGTGGATATTGACGGGCACATAGTTGGTGTCTAACACCGCCTGCGTGTCTATGAGCTGATTGCGCTCCCGTTCCTCTTCTTCCGTGATGCGGTCAAAGATCAACCCAGGGTATTTACGCTCTAGGTGTTCCAGCACATTAAGTACTGGATGACCCTTAGCCGCCTTGATACGGACGTGAGAACCGTCGGGCAATCCAGCGATCCTCTTCTCCACTCTGGCCAAAGCTTCTTCAAGTTCTTTGATCCGGACGTGCACAGTGGTAAACACCATGGCAGACTTATTCTCGATAAAGAAGAAGTTCCTGTCGCCCGAAGGATCCCAGGTCACCATGATGCCGCCTTTGGCAGCTTCCTCGCCATGGCAGATGCGGTCGGTTGATCCTTGACACAGGATGCGCCCAAACGTTGTAAAGACATGGACGTGTCCGATGTTGATAAAGCCTTTGACCCGATCAAAGAAGAATTGCTCTTCGTACTTGAACCGATCGCTGGCCAGCTCAGGGACCTGATACCGGAACATGCCGTGCATGATGGCGAAAGACACCTGGCGGATTCCTAAGGACTGAAACTCCTTGTCGATCAGCTTCTGGGAAGCTTCAGCAGACCCACCAAACTCGTCAGGGACATACAAGCAGGTCACTTGCAAGTCATAGAACGCCTCCACACACATCGTTTCGATATAGCGGAAGTCTAAGGTAGTAAAGGATTCAGCCATAGGCAAGAAAGCCCTGAATTGCGCTCTGTCATGGGACGGAGTGCCTTCCAATACTCTCAGTCGCACCTTGTGTTTAGCACACCAGCTCATCAGGTCTTTGAGGAACCTAAAGATGGTGTGCGTATCTTCACCACTCAAATACAGCGCTTTATCAAACAAGTCACCTGCAATAAACAGGATATCCAGCTTGGTAAAAGGGGAGTCGTCCCCGAACTGGTGGAAGTACGTCCGCAGACCGACCGTCATATGCGCCGGAGGGCACTGTCTGTTACCCAAGTGGATGTCAGACAGCACCAGGTAGTTCAGCTGCTTGGCCGGGTTTTCCCACTCGACGTTAGATCCCGGGGACAATATCGAAGAGGTTGCTGATATTGTTGTTGGTGTTGCCAGAGGCAGTGGAGGAATCGCTGGAACTGTCATGCGGGATCGGAACGTTGTAGTAGTTAAAGACAGAGGCCCACTTGGCGTAGTGGTCCTTCAGCGTCCGATTCAGGGAAAACGTCAGTTGAAGCTTCTCGCTGATGTTGCGCTCGTACTGCTGACGGCTCAAAATCGGGTTGTTGCGACCAGATTCTTCATGACGGTTGTTGATCTCGTTGTACCGCGTAGGGATACGGCGAGCAGCTTCAGCCAGGTTTAGGCCGTCCGTCGATGCCAGGGGAGGAACGATGAAAAGGATGTTGTTGGGATCGTTGTCGGCAACGACTTCCACTTCAGTGTGGATCGAACCCACCTGGCTGGCCCAAGCAGCGTAAAGGTTTTCACCTTCTGGCACTTTGTTCACACCGAGGAAGTACCCGGCGAAGTAGTGACGGAACAAGGATTCAGGGTACTTGGGACGGGAGTTCAGGATCTCAGTGACCAAGATCTTTTCCATCGCAGCTACTTCCCGATGGATCGTGGACGTGAAGTCCAGCGTGGCCATCGGAGAAGCGCCAGTTTTTTGCGGCGTAACCGCATTGCTATTAGCAGTTGTCATAACACACCTTCGTATTGATAGTCAAGGACTTCTCGAACGACGTTGCCTTGTCGTGTCATTACTTCGTGCAGCTCAAGTACCGCCCCTGTCTCTGGGTCGGTACACACGCCAGCAAGCGCAAGCTCACCTCGAAGTATCGAGTTATTTTCCACGACATATACATGCACGTTAATTTCTTGAAAATACTTAGCCAAGTAATTTTCCAGCATGCGCTTCACAGCTTCCGCTGCTTCGCCAAGACGACCTTGGTATTCCTTGACGACATGAGCCATCGAGGACACTTCATTTGAAAAAAAGAATGTCTGCGAAAAGTCGGAGCAGTACATGTGAGCCAGGATCGTGTCCAGCTTCTTCTTAGGGTCCGACACCCAGCCCTCGGGGCCCAATACAGGTACAAAAGTTTCCATGGTAATCCAAAGGTAAAAAAGAGAGACAGGCCCAGGAGCCGAAGCCCCTGGTCCCGTGCTTAGCAGTAGGTGTGACGGGCTGGCACGATTTGACGGTAATCCGTCTTATTGTGCTTGTCGACGTAAGGATAGAAGTTCGAATTTTTCTCGTCAATGAGCGACAGCACTGCTTCAGGAGACATCAAGATGTTTTTCTCCGAAACGACCCCTTCGCATTTAACACAGACATGTGCTTTTGTAACCCGGATCTTTAACGACATCCTTTACTCCTTTGCTTTACGCACCTTGAAGCCATCTATGCTGGTCGGGTCGTCGCCAGCACGGATGGCGGCGTTTTGAAGACCCCAGGCATTGATGATGTTGAACTTGTTGAGCGACGATAGTTCTACCGCGTCATCCACATTATCTTGGCAGGTGATGACGAACTCTTCGTCGACGCCCTCTGGGAGTTCGTCGTAAGCACCGCGGTTCACGCCAGAGATGACTTCACGATAGGGATCGTGGCTCATGCCGATAGCGTTGCCTTGGTAGTTGTAGTAAGTGTCGACATAGCCCTCGACACGATCCGCCAGATAGAGCTCACGGACCACGGGGTTGGCCATGAGGTATTCTTGGTAACGGACGGAGACTTTGCGGAGGCCTTCCAGGTCATAAACAGGGATGATTGCTGTTTCGGGATCCGTGGTTGCAAGACCAAGGTCGATGAGCGCTTCTGCTGTCTTGATACCCGACGTCTGGCTAAAGTTGTCGAAGTATTGCATAGAACGATTATAGAACT
>JACCEA011196659.1_pt1 | contig 11135 bp, 4 predicted proteins | sample 7449851 | NCBI WGS metagenome assembly JACCEA01 (sample SAMN15323453, study PRJNA562643) | freshwater metagenome | isolation source: river surface water | place: USA:Blue River Watershed | collected 2017-08-18 | reverse complement strand
TGCCAGTAGATCGCGTCGCGGTCGAGTTTGCCGCCGCGCAGCAGCGGGGCGAGGCTCCGTCCGTCGACGACGGAGGCCAGCGGCTTGATGCCGGCCATCTCGAGGACGGTGGGGTAGATATCCAGGGTGATGGCGGGGGTCGCCTCCACGGCGCCCGGCTTGTTCACGCCCGGCCACAACGCGATCAGCGGGACGCGCACGCCGCCTTCGTAGGCCGAGCCTTTGCCCGCGCGGTAGGGACTATTCTCGGTGATCGGCAGCAGACCGCCGTTGTCGCCCGTAAAGATGATGACCGTGTTTTCGTCGAGCTTCAGTCGCTTCAGGTTGGCGCGGATGGTGCCGAGGGCGTCATCGACGCTGCTGACCAGCGCCGCGTAGGTCGCGTTGCGCTGCTTGAGCGTCGCGTCGGCCTGCACCTTCGCCTTGAACTTGTCCACCACCTCGGGCTTGCCGGCGATCGGGGTGTGGACGGCGTAATGGGGCAGGTAGAGGAAGAACGGCTTGTCCTTGTTGGCTTCGATGAACTTCACGGCCTCGGCCGCTTCGCGGTCCGTGAGGAACTCTCCCTTCGGCCCTTCGGGGAGGGTGGGGATGTTGTAGGGCGCCACGTAGGCGGGCGGCTGGCCGCGGTGGTAGCCGCCGACGTTGAGGTCGAAGCCGTGCTTCTCGGGGTAGTAGGCCTGGTCGCCCTCCTTCAGTCCCGGAGTGAGGTGCCACTTGCCGATGCTGGCCGTGGCGTAGCCCGCGGCCTTCAGCTGTTCCGCCAAGGTGATCTCCTCGAGGGGGAGGAACTTCTGCCAAGCCGGGATCTTCAGCTTCGCCTTGGGCTTGTCGTGACCCGCGATCCAGTCGGTCAGGTGCAGGCGGGCCGGGTACTTGCCCGTCAGGAGGGCCGCTCGGGTGGGGGAGCAGACCGTGCAGGCCGAGTACCCATCGGTGAAGCGGACCCCGTCCTTGGCGAGCTGGTCGATGTGGGGAGTGGCGTAGAGGCGGCTCCCGTAGCAGGCGGCGTCGGTCTGTCCCATGTCGTCGACCAGGATGACGATGACGTTGGGGGGGCGGCCGGCTTCTACGGCCATAGCCTCAAAGATAATGAGAAAACCAAAGAAAATGGCCTTGAGCAGGGGGCGCCGCATGGGCGAGGGCATAGGCGGGGGGTGGGGCCGGGACAAGCGAAACCGTCGGAAAACCGTTTGCCTAGCACGAAAAGACCGCTAGTTTTTCGTCCATGGTTCCCCGCCTCCTCGCCGTCTGGTCCGCCCTTGCGATTTCCCTGGTTTCCTTCGCCGCGCCTCCAGCCAACACACCGTCGTCTTCGGCCACCAATAACGCCGCCGTGGCTACTCCGGGCACGGGCGCCAATCCTTCGCGTCGTGAGGCGGTGCGCACCTCCAAGGCCGAACGCGATCGCGCGGCCGACGAGTCGGGGGTCGAGCGGGTTGGCTTCGATCGAGCCTGCGGTAACCACAAGCACCTTTACTTCGATCGTTCCAATCGTCCTCACTTCATCTGTCTCGGCGCTCAGGCGCAGGTCGGTCCGGATACCACGCCCTACACCGCGACCGCGAACCAGCCGCTCGCCAATACCTTCCTGCTGCACTCCCGCCCCGGCGCGGCCAAGGTCATCTTCCTGGACTTCAACGGTCATACCACGACCGGGACCTCTTGGAACAATGCCTACGCCGCGGGAGCCCCGATCGTCACCCCCGCCTTCGACACGGATGGCGCTCCGGCGACCTTCTCCGATGCCGAGCGTGCGGTCATCCAGGACATCTGGCGCCGCGTCGCGGAGGACTTCGCTTCTTGGGATGTGGACGTCACGACGGAGGACCCCGGCATCGAGAAGCTCCGGCGGACCACCTCCTCGGACATCGCCCACGGCGTGCGCTGCGTCATCGGCGGTTCCAGCACGCAGTGGCTCGGCGCCTCCGCCGGCGGCGTGGCCTACGTCGGATCCTTCGGCGGACTCGTCTCGGCGACCACCACCGTCAACGACGTCCCCTGCTTCGTCTTCCCCCAGCAGTTGAGCAATAGCGGGCGCTTCATCGCCGAGGCCGCCTCCCACGAAGTCGGCCATACCCTTGGCCTGTACCACTCCGGTCAGACCACCGGCGTCGAGTATTACACCGGCCATGCCGATTGGGCTCCGATCATGGGCGTCGGTTACTACAAGAACGTCGTCCAGTGGACCCGCGGCGACTACCCCCTCTCCAACAATACCCAGGACCAAGTCGCGCTGATTTCCGGCCGCATCCCCCGCGTCCCCGATGAGCATGGTTCGACCGCCACCACCGCGGCCGTCGTCTCCGGGTCCAATTTCACCGCCGGCGGCATCATCGCCGACCGCGCCGACCAGGACTGGTTCCGCATCACCGCCGGTGCCGGCACCGTGAACATCTCCGGTCTCGTGGCCCAGCCCTCGCCCAACCTCAACCTCTCGCTCTCGCTGGTCGACGCCAATGGCCTCGTCCTGGCGCAAGGCACCGCGGCGGGCCTGGGCGCCAACCTCTCCGTCCCCGTGGTCGGCGGCACCTACTACATCGTCGTGGACGGCAAGGGCAGCACCAACGATCCCCTCACCGGTTACACCGACTATTCTTCGCTGGGTCGATTCAGCCTCTCGGGCAGCTGGCCGTCCGCCGTCGTCGTGAATCAGCCTCCGGTGGCCTCCACCGCCGGCACCAGCCCGGCTGTCTCCGCCGCCGGTACCATCACCGGCACCGCGCCCTTCACGGTGAACTTCGTCGGCAGCAATTCCAGCGACCCTGATGGCATCGTGGCCGGCTACCTTTGGGATTTCGGTGACGGCACCACCTCGACCTTGGCCAACGTCACCAAGACCTATCAAGCGGCCGGCAACTTCACGGTTCGCCTGACCGTCACCGACAACTCCGGGGCGACCGCCGTCGCCACCCTGCTTGTGACGGTCGGCGTCACCCCTCCGCCCTCCACGATGAAGTTCGTCAACGTGGCCTCGATCTCCATGGGCTGGGTGAGGTCCACCAATACCTCGGGCTACATCACCGGTACCGTCACGATCCTTGACCATGCCGGCAAGCCGGCCCCGAACGCCTCGGTGACGATTTCGGCCACGGGCCTCTTTACGGGCACCGTGACCGCCCGGACCAACTCCCGCGGTCAGGTGACCCTCAATACCCCTAGGCTTTCCTCGACGGTCAAAGGCACCCAGACCTACACCGTGACCAATGTGGTGTTGACCGGTTTCCAGTACGATCCGACCAAGAACAAGGTCACCAGCGCGACGTTGACGAGGTAAGGGGCGGTATTGGTTGACCCGTTGATTGGTTGAACGGTTGGCCAGAGGGGCAGCTTGGGCCTATGGATGTAAATGCATTTCCTAGGGCCTGACCCTTGGCGCCTGTTGCATCCATGCCTCTCGGTAAGGACCAGCGTCCCTGCTGGTCCGCGGTATGTGCAGGCCAGCCAGCCCACTCACCCTCCGGCCAACTGGCCAACTGTTCAACCCATCAACTCATCGACTCCTCAAGCCAACACTCCCTTGACGACGTGGGCTTCCTCGACGCCGGTGAGCTTCACGTTGAGGCCGCGGAACTTGAAGGTGAAGCGCTCGTGGTCGATGCCCAGGCAATGGAGGATGGTGGCGTGCAGGTCGCGGAGGTGCACCGGGTCCTTGGCGATGTTGTAGCCGAACTCGTCGGTGGCCCCGAATTCGAAGCCCGGCTTAACGCCGCCGCCGGCCAGCCAGACCGTGAAGGAACGGCCGTGGTGGTCGCGGCCCGCGCCCGGGTTGCCGAAGCCGCCTTGGCTGAACGCCGTGCGCCCGAACTCGGTCGCGAAGACCACGAGCGTATCTTCGAGCATGCCGCGCGCCTTCAGGTCCTTGATGAGGGCCGCCGTCGGTTGGTCGATGTCGCGGCACTGGTTCGGGAGCTGGCGGGTGAGGGCGATGTGCTGGTCCCAGCCGCGGTGGAAGAGCTGCACGAAGCGCACGTCGCGTTCGAGCAGGCGGCGGGCCAGCAGGCAGTTGGCCGCGTAGGAGCCGGGTCGGGTGACTTCGGGTCCGTAGGCCGCCAGGGTCTCGCGGGATTCCTGGGAGATGTCGGTCAGGTCCGGCACCGACGTCTGCATGCGGAAGGCCATCTCGTAGGCCTTGATGCGCGTAATCGTCTCGGGGTCGCCGATTTCCTTGGCCCGCTCCTCGTTGAGGGCGGCCAGGTCGTCCAGCAGGGCGCGGCGCTGGTCGCCGTCGACCGTGGGCGGGTTCTGGAGGTAGAGCACCGGGTTGGCCCCCGGACGCAGGCCGACGCCTTGGTGGCTGGAGGGGAGGAAGCCGCTGCCCCAGAGGCGCGAGAACACCGGCTGGCCGGGATTCTTGCCCGTGCCCTGCGAGACCATCGCGACGAACGCGGGGAGGTTCGCGTTCTCGGTGCCGAGGCCATAGCTCGCCCAGGCGCCCATGCTGGCGTAACCGGGCTGCTGGTTGCCCGTGTTCATGAAGGTGATCGCCGGGTCGTGGTTGATCGCCTCGGTGTGGAGGCTCTTGATGAAGCACAGCTCGTCGGCGACCGTCTGCAGGTGCGGGAGCAGGTCGCTGATCCAGAGGCCGTTCTTGCCGCAGAGCTTGCCGTCCTTGATCGCCGGCGTGCAGGGGTAGCTACCTTGGCCGCTGGTCATACCGGTCAGCCGCTGCGTGCCCTTGATGGAGGGCGGCAGGTCCTTGCCCGCCATCTGCTTCAGCATCGGCTTGTGGTCGAAGAGGTCGACGTGCGACAGACCGCCGGACTGGAAGAGGCAGAGCACCCGCTTGGCCTTGGGCGCGAAGTGCGGGAGACCGGGCAGGCCGGCGACGCGTTCCGTCCCGGCCTTGCCGGCGCCGAGCATTTCGGGCGCCAGCATCGTGCCGAGGGCGAGTCCGCCGACGCCGCGGGCGGTCTGCCCGAGGAACGTCCGCCGGGTCAGGTGATTCGAGAATTCAGCGCGGGGATCCATGGGTTAGTTGCGGGTGACGGTTTCGCTGAGGTTGAGGAGAAGGGCGCCGACCTGCATCCAGGCGGCGTGTTCGGGGGCGGGCAGGGCCGCGAGCGGGGCCTCGCCGACCTGCAGGGCCGCGGTGGCGCGGGCGGGATCGGTGGCGTAGCGTTGGCGTTCGCGGGTCAAGGTGCGCCGGGCCACGGTGATCTCCTTGTCGCTGGGTTCGCGGGAGACGACTTCGCGGAAAGCCCAGCGCAGGCGGGCCTCGTCGTCGCCGGCCCGGGCGAGCATGCGCGCCGCGAGCACGCGGGCGGCTTCGGCGAATTGGACGTCGTTCAGGGTGACGAGCGCCTGGAGCGGGGTGGTCGTGTTGCCGCGCGTGACCGTGCAGACCTCGCGGTTCGGCGCGTCGAAGGCCACCATGTTCGCCGGCGGCGCCGTGCGCTTCCAATAGGTGTAGAGGCTGCGGCGGTAGAGCTTGTCGCCGTGGTCCTGCACGAAGTTTTGGGCGGTCGCCGGGGTCGAGCCGTAGTGGCTGACCTCGCGCCAAAGGTCGAACGGCGAGTAGGGGTTGACGCTGGGGCCGCCGAGTTGCGGGACCAACAGGCCGCTGGCGCGCAGGGCGTTGTCGCGGATCAGTTCGGCCGGGAGGCGGAAGCGCGCGCCGCGGGCGAGCAGGCGGTTGGCCGGGTCCTGCGCCAGCATCTCGGCGGAGGCCGCGCTGCTGCGCTTGTAGGTGGCCGATGTGACGATCGTCCGGGTGAGACGCTTGAAGTCCCAGCCGCTCTCCACGAACTCGACCGCCAACCAATCGAGCAATTCGGGGTGGCTTGGCCATTCGCCTTGCAGGCCGAAGTCCGCCGCCGAGGCCACCAAGCCCGTGCCGAAGAGCGTCTTCCAGAGGCGGTTGACGGCCACGCGGGCGGTCAGCGGGTTCTCCTTCATCACCGCCCACTGGGCCAAGCCGAGGCGGTTGGCCGGGGCGCCCGCGGGGACGGGCGGCAGCGCGGCGGGCGTGCCCGGGCCGACCTTGGTCGTCGGCTGGCTGTAGTCCCCGCGGTTCAGGATGAAGGTCTCGCGCGGCTTGGCCGCGATGTTCATCACCATGGTCGACTGCGGTTGCGTCAGCGCGGCGAGCCGTTCCTCGGCGTTGGCGAGGTCGACGCGGGTGCGGCGCAGCGCCTCGCTGGTGCGGGCCACGTACGTCCAAAGTTGGGCGGTCTGCTCGGGCGTGCGGCTGCCTTCCGGGGTCTGGACGAGGGCGATGATGTCCTGGGGAAGGTCGGTGCCATCGTCATGGCCAGTGACGGCGAAGAGCTGGCCCTGCAGCGGCGGACGGCCGGTGCCGAAGTAGACCTGCGTGGTGATCGACGGCGTCTCGGCGGCGCTGATCGGCTTGGCGAAGGTCAACGTCAGGGACTGGTCGCCCGCGGCCTTCATGTCGGGCTGCCAGGCGAGGCGCACGTTCATCGCGCGCACGTTGCCGGGCGGGTGGGCCGCATCGACGGAGCTGGCGGTCACGCGGCTGAACTTCTGCAGCTTGTGGATGTTGACCTGGTCGCCCGGCACCTTGTCGACCGTCACGTCGACGGCGGAGACCTGGTAGGCCACCGGCGCGGGCGCCGCCGGCGGTTCGGCCGCGACCTTGGCGTCCTTGGCCGCGCCCTTCTTGGGCGCCGGCTTGCCGCCCGGCGTCATCTTGGGCTGGAAGACGAGGCGCAGCGCGACGATCGGCTCCGTGGTCTTGGGCAGTTCCCCGAGCAGGTCGTAAGCCGCGCCGCCGAGGCCCTTGAAGGTGTTCCCCTCGACGGTGAAGCCGCCGCCGCTGTTCGGCGTGGAAATCTTCGTCAGGTTGATCGGGTGCAGCCGGGTACCCTTCGTGCGGTCCGCCAGCCAGGCGCGCTGTTCCTTGATCCAGGCCGCCAGGACGGCGTCGTCGCGGGTCGCCAGCGTCTGGCGGAGCGCGGCGATCCGGGCCTGCAGCCGGCCTTCCTCGTCGGTGCGCAGCACCGTCTTCTTGGCGACGGCCGGACCGGAGTTGTTGCCGCCGTTGCCGTCGAGCCCCGCGTCGCCGAGCGTATTGAAGTAGGCGTAGAGCTGGTAGTAGTCCTTCTGGCTGATCGGGTCGAACTTGTGGTCGTGGCACTGCGCGCAGGCCAGGGTCAGGCCCAGGACGGCCTCGCCCAGCGTCTTCATGCGGTCCGCGTTGTAGTTGAGGAGGTTCTCCGCGGGGATTGTGCCACCCTCGTGGGTATTCATGTTGTTGCGTTGGAAGCCCGTCGCGATCAGCTGGGCGTCCGTCGCGTTCGGCACGAGGTCGCCGGCGAGCTGCTCGAGCAGGAAGCGGTCGTAGGGCTTGTTGTCGTTGAAGGCCTGGATGACCCAGTCGCGCCAGAGCCAGAGGTGGCGACCGCCGTCGATGGAGAAGCCATTGGTGTCGGCGTAGCGGGCCGCGTCGAGCCAGTCCAAGGCCATGCGCTCGCCGAAGTGCGGCGAGGCCAGCAGGCGGTCGACCTGCTTCTCGTAGGCGCCGGGAGAGGCGTCCTTAAGGAAGGCGTCGAGCTCCTCGGCCGAGGGCGCGAGCCCGGTCAAGTCGAGCGACACGCGCCGCAGCAGCGTCGCGCGGTCGGCCTCGCCGTTGGCCTTGAGGCCGCTCCGGCGCAGGCCTTGGTCCACGAAGGCGTCGATCGGCGAGCCCCGGAGATCGGCGGGCAGGGCGGGCCGACGCGGCGGCAGGAAGGCCCAGTGGTCCTCGTACTTGGCGCCCTGCTCGAGCCAGGCCTTCACCTTCGCCTTGTCGTCCGCCGAGAGCTTGAGGTGCGACTTCGGCGGCGGCATGACGTCGTCCTCGTCGTCGCTGGTGATGCGCGCCCAGACTTCGCTCTTCTTGAGGTCGCCCGGCACGATCGGGATGCCGGTCTTATGTTCCTTGAGGGCGTCCGCGGGCAGGTCCAGGCGCAGCTTCGCCTTGCGGGACTTCTCATCCGGGCCGTGGCAGGAGAAGCAGTTCTCCGAGAGGATGGGGCGGATGTCGCGGTTGTAGCGCACCTCCTCGGCCGCGAGCACGGACAGGGGTAGGGCGAGGAACGCGAAGGAGCGCAGGACGGGGGGCATGGGGCTGGCTTTGAGACAAGGGCACGGGCACGGGGTTTCAAGGCAAAGCCCAGACTGGGGCCAAACTTGGCATCGTCTTATTTGAGGGAGAATGGTGGCCGGAGGCCGCAGTCGGGCTGGACAGCACCGGGTGGCGAAACAGGATGAATTCCCTTTGCCATGACTACCCTCCGTCTCTGGTCCTTGCTCGCGCTGCTGGCCCTCGCCGTGGCCCCCCTCCGGTCCGCCGGTCCGATCGACCCGCCCGCCGGCTCCGTCATCGTGCTCGTCGGGGGTGGCCAAGGGGAGCGCCTGCTCCGCGACCCCGCCTTCGAGGCCGAGCTGCAGCGCCGCTTCGCCGGTCGGGATTTGACCCTCCGCAACCTCTGCGACGACGGTGACACCCCGGGCTACCGCGACCACTCCGGCCGCAACTCACCCTATGCCTTCCCCGGCGCCGAGAAGTTCTACCCGCTCTCCAAGGCCAAGGACTTCTGGGGCTCCGGCCACGCCGGTTCGGGCTTCGCCCAGTCTCCCGACCAGTGGCTCTCCGGCCTAAAGGCCGACGTGATCGTCGCCTGGTTCGGCTATGCCGAATCCTTCAAGGGGCAGTCCGGCCTCCCCGCCTTCCGCGCCGAGCTCGAGGCGTGGCTCGACCACACCGCGCAGCAGAAATACAACGGCAAGGCCGCCCCGCAGGTCGTACTGGTCACGCCCCGGGCGCTCGACGTCGCCACCGCTCCGCAAGGGGCCGCCGCGGCCGCGGTCGTCAACGCGAACGTCGCCCTCTACGCCCAGGCCATCAAGGACGTGGCCGCCGCCCGTAAGCTTCCGCTCGTCGACCTCCACACCGTCGCGTCGGCCGACGTGGCCAAGGCGCTGATCGACGGCGCCTTCGCCGCCGGCAGCTCCGCTCAGGTCGACAAGGCCGCGCTCGTCGCCGCGGTCGACGACAAGAACTGGTACTGGGAGAAGCTGTACAAGGTGCCCAACGGCGTCCACGTCTTCGGTCGCCGCCACAAGCCCTTCGGCCCCGACAATTTCCCCGCCGAACTGAAGAAACTCGACGAGCTGGTGCTGATCCGCGACCGCGCCGTCTGGGCCGCCGCCAAGGGCGCGAAGTTCGACGTCGCCGCCGCCGACGCCAAGACGACCCCGCTGCCGGCGGTGAAGACCAACTATTCCGCCGGTAACTCCAAGAACGGTTCGCCCAACTACCTGCCGGGCGACGAGGCCCTGAAGACCTTCACCGTGCCCGCGGGCTACAAGGTCGAGCTCTTCGCCTCCGAGGAGAAGTTCCCCGACCTCGCCAATCCGGTCCGGCTGACCTTCGACAACCGCGGCCGGCTCTGGGTTGCGACCATGCCCAGCTACCCGCAGTGGTGCCCCGGCGACGCCAAGCCCGACGACAAGATCCTGATCCTCGAGGACACCGACGGCGACGGTAAGGCCGACAAGCAGACCATCTTCGCCCGCGGCCTGCACCTGCCGCTCTCCTTCGAGTTCGCCCCCGAAGGCGTCTACGTGCCGCAGAGCAGCCACCTGGTCCTCCTGCGCGATACGGACGGCGACGGGAAAGCCGACCGCTCCGAGGTCGTGCTGTCCGGTTTCGACGACCATGACACGCACCACGCGATCAGCGCCTTCCGGGCCGATCCCTCGGGCGCCTTCTACCTGGCCGAGGGCACGTTCCTCCATAGCCACGTGGAGACCGCCTACGGCGTCGAACGCAGCACCAATGGCGGCTTCTTCCGCTACGCCCCGCAACGTCGTCAGCTCGAGCGCACCGCCCGCGTGAGCATCCCCAACCCCTGGGGCATCGCCTTCGACGCCTACGGTCAGGATTTCTTCGCGGACACTTCCGACCCCAACCTGCGCTGGATGTCCCCGGCCACGCTCCGCGTGCCCTTCGGCGAGTTCGCCCCGCTCCCGCCCAACCTCGTGCCCAAGGCCCAGATGGTCCGCCCGACCGCCGGCCTCGAGTTCGTGAGCAGCCGCCACTTCCCCGATGACGTCCAGGGCGATATCCTGATCAACAACACGATCGGCTTCCTCGGCACCAAGCAGCACGCCGTCGCCGAGGAGGGCACGGGCTTCAAGCTGACCTTCCGCCAGAACCTCCTGCAGTCCAAGGACGGCAATTTCCGTCCGGTCTCGATGGAGTTCGCCCCCGATGGTTCGCTCTACCTCGCGGACTGGCACAACGCGCTCATCGGCCACATGCAGCACAGCGCCCGCGACCCGATGCGCGACCACTCCCACGGCCGCATCTACCGCATGACTTACCCGGGCCGCCCGCTGGTCACGCCACCCCCGATCGCCGGCGCCTCGATTCGCCAGCTCTTTGCCAACCTGACCCTGCCCGAGGACCGCGCCCGCTCCCGCAGCCGCCTGGAGCTCCGCAATCACCCCGCGAAGGATGTCCTCGCCGGTTTGGACGGCTACCTCGCCTCGCTCAAGCCCGGCGACCCCAACCTCGAGCGCCATCAGCTCGAAGGCCTCTGGGCCACCTGGGGCGTCGACCAGCTTTCGCTGCCCCTGCTCAAGAAGCTCCTCGAGGCTAAGGACCACCGCGTCCGCGCCGCCGCCGTGCGCGTGCTCCGCTACAACACCCACGTCGTCGCGGACCATGCCGCGCTCCTCAAGCGCGCGGCCGGCGACGCCCATGGACGCGTGCGCCTCGAGGCCGTCAATGCCGCCACGTGGCTGGGCAAGGACCTCGCCCTCGACGTGCTCGCCGAAGCCCGTCGCCAGCCCGAGGACGGCTGGCTCAAGCCCGTCTATGCCGCGGCCGAAACCTACCAGAAGGGCGGCTCCGTCCAGGCGCCCGAGCCAGCCAAGGCCGTGACGACCTTGACCGGGGACGCCAAGCGCCTTTTCGAGCTCGGCGCCGAGGTCTACCGCCGCGAGGCCCATTGCATTACCTGCCACCAGGCCGACGGCCAAGGCCTACCGGCGGCTCAGTTCCCGCCCATCGCGAAGTCGGAATGGGTCACGGGTAGCCCGCAGCGTCTCATCCGCCTGGCCCGGCACGGCGTCAGGGGGCCGATCGAAGTCAACGGCGTCAAATATCCCGGTCAGGTCCCCAT
>JACCEA012211543.1_pt1 | contig 11143 bp, 10 predicted proteins | sample 7449851 | NCBI WGS metagenome assembly JACCEA01 (sample SAMN15323453, study PRJNA562643) | freshwater metagenome | isolation source: river surface water | place: USA:Blue River Watershed | collected 2017-08-18 | reverse complement strand
TCACCCACACAAAAGGGTGCGACTTCAATTTTGTAATCATGTATCTCGCTGTGTGGGTTGTGGTGCAGCATTCATAGAGTACCCATTATATCCAGAAAGCTCACAAAGAGTTTGATATCGCCCTGTGGCATAACCGCTTTGATACCATGCCATCAGCATCGCTTGCATGGCGTCATCGACCATTGCCGACGAAATAGTCGTTGGTACACTGAATACGGATTGAATAGGGTGGGGGATCTCAGATGGGTTATCATCGCAACTTGTAGGACCTTGATCAGGGACTGGATTAGACGATTGAAACCCTCGCTTCAACAATTCCTTTGGTACGTCGTTGGTCACATCATTTGTGGTGATTGACGGAGCATGTTCGATGATGTCGTATTTTACCTCAGCGTCAAGACTATTCCCCGCACTGATATTGTTTTCAATACTTTTTGGGGATTTTTTTTTCAATGCTAAGAAATTGTTTAATGCAGCCTGAAATCCAACTGGTTTTTGTCTATTCGAATTTGGATATTTTGAGGAGTCATTATCAACGACATCATCCAATTTCCTTTTTCCCAGTGCTGCTGGATTATTTAATCTTTGTTTGGACCCCATATCAGAACTTTTGTGGTTATCAATATCAATCTCGTCCTGGACACGCTTTTCCCGCGTAGTGTGTTTTCTAAGGGAATCGTGAAAGACTTTTAGGATAACACTATCGTCCCAATCATCCGGCTCATTGTGACTTTCAATCATGATGCGTATATCAACAAAAGTAAATACCAAATATTAATTGAAAAAGTATTATGTATACTTGTATTGCTTGTATTTTTTAGATACATAAACTGCAATAATGGTCAAGACAAATTTTCCTCGTGCATAAAAAATGGAGTTTCTCTATAACCAAAGTCATTAAACCGACTTTTTAGGATAGGTGAGAGAAAAACTCCAGATTTTTACTCAGTCAATCAATATTTCCCTGTCCATCTTCCTTTCAACTAAAATAGGAACGATGAACATTTTATCTCCAATTTTAACAGACTCAAGGGTAAATTATGATTTTTCAAATTTATATTTTAAGCAGGATGCAAGCTATCAACAGGTAATTTTAACGGGGCTAACTTTAAGCGGTAGCAGCGGCTCTTCTCTTCATGATTTGGGTTCTCTCCTCCAAAATAGAAAGCTTGAGACCATTACCCTTAGGCAAGGAGACTGCAGGAGTCTCACCAGAACCAATAATGAAGACGTTCTCTTGACGAGTGGAGAAGGTGTGTCCAGAGGCATCACGGACAGTGACAATATCGAAAGAACCCTCGTGCTTCTCGACATGTAAGATAGTTCCGACACGACCAGTATTGCGACCCTTAGTGATCATGGCCAACTTGCCGATCTCGAACTTAATAAAGTCGATGACTTGACCAGTGGCGATATCAACCTTGACAACATCGTCGACCTTAATCAAAGGATCAGGATAACGGATGGTACGGCCATCATGGGTGACAATATATGGGATCTTCTTGTTGGTCAACTCAGCACGCTTGACCTTGCAAAGCTTAAACTTCTTCTCCTCATCACTGATGCGGTGCAAGACATAGCGACCCTTGGTATCGTAAACAAGACGGAACTGGTCATTGGACTTAGGAATCTCAACCACGTCCATGAATCCAGCAGGGTAGTTTGGATCAGTGCGAATCTTTCCATCAACCTTGACGTTGCGCTCAATGCAGATGATCTTCGTCTCCTTACCAGTCAAAGCATACTTTAGTCTGTTTCTGAGGATCAAGATTAATGGAAGACTCTCGCGGAGCTTGTGAGGACCTTGAGATGGGCGTGGAGCCTAATGTAAATTGCATAAGAAAAATGCTGGAAATCTTATCAATACGAAGCAAATCTCACCCAGATGCCATCCATCTTGGAAAGCATCCAATGCTTTGGAGCATTGAGACGCTTTAAGTGCTTCTTTGGACCACGAGCCTAATGCCAGAAAGAGTTAGTTGAAGTAAAATAAAAGGACGTAGTGACAGTAAAAAGTAGTCCTCAGGGAAGATAGGATGAACAAATCGAAGGAGATCGTACCATTTTGGATTACTAGTAGTTGTCCTGCTTATAAAATATAATTCGCACTAAATCAACACACAAGCTCGTTTTGCTGGTTGGTGGTTGGCTCACCACCACAAACCGATCGCCACACATTTTGTTAACTTCAGTTTACTGAAACTGCAGTTTGACCAAAGTCACTATTTGATTATATAGGTAATTGGACGAACCGTTTCCCCCAAATACCCAATTCTATTGGCACTTAAGCTTGCGCCTCTGAATGAAAAGTTGGCGAAGCATTGTTATTACTTATTACCGGTTGTATTCTCTCCGTTGTCTGTCTGGTATCGTCTACATCAAATTCACAATCTTGTTTCTGTCTGTTGTTCAGGAGCCTTATGTCGACCATCAATTTTGTGTTTGGCCAATAAGCCGCCCACTTTAGCACTAGAACATTGAAACAATTGTCCATGGCAACCAAACTACACACAGCTCCAGTTGCGAGTAAAGTGCAACCTGGTGCTTATGGAGGAGAGAGAACCTCGCCTGTAGCTTTGCAGAAACAAGGGAAGTCTTTAAACAAGCTCCAGTCACATTCTTCTGTAAACGGATCTTCTGAGATTGGTCGTCAACCGTCTACTAAACTGGTCGGTCCAAGTATAGATTTGGTGAGTAATATTCACTCAAATAATGTGACTTCTCACAATGATGTGGTTGAGCGACATCAAAGTGGATTGGTTTCTGCTCAGCAGTTTCAGCCTACACCGCCGAACTCTGTCGGAACGCAGAAAACACAACAACGTCAACAACAGCATCAACTGTACCAACAACAACAGCAAGGTCAGCAACAAATGCAACCGCATCTCCAGGCCCAAACTCTACCAGCGCATCAACATGCTGCGGTTGCAAAGGTGTTGAAGTACGAAGATTTTCGGATGGAAGTAGGGTTAGAGAATCTTGGCAATACATGTTTCATGAATTCTACTCTTCAATGCTTATTGCATATACAACCCTTGATTCATTATTTTCTGGAAGGTAACTTTGAACGAGAGCTAAATTCAGCCAGTCCCAAAAAAGGAATGTTGGCAAAATCTTTTCATAGCCTCATTCACGAAATTTTAAATGGACGAGCGGGGTCAGCGATTGCACCAATAAATTTCCAAAGAGCGGTGGGAATATTTGCGCCTTATTTAATGGACTATCAGCAGCAAGATAGCCAAGAATTTTTGCGCTTTTTGCTAGATGGAATGTCCGATGATTTGCTGAGACGAAAACCACAAAAAGCACCATCGCCATCAGAAACGTTGCAAATAACAGATGTTAGTACACCCGACACAAGCAATTCTCGGGGATCTTTCAATTTATCACCTCAAATAAATAAGATCCAATCTCCTGGTGTCGCATCTCAGATAGTGCATCCTGTTTTGCCACAGACTGCATTGAAAGTAAGTGGGGAAACCCCTCAAGAAAACAACAAGCTGGTTAACAAAGTACAGAAGCTTCGAAACGAAACACTTTCCATGCGGGATACTGCGGGCGCATTGAATGATGACTATTATGTTTTATCTGAAGAAGATGAAGAATTGAATACTGTTCAAAACGTACATACAAATCCGGCCTCGCGCGACTTGGAGCAGATCAATCAATCGAAGCTCCGGGTTATCAAGAATGTTGCGAAAGCCAGAGAGTTGGATGGGCATCAGAATATTACGGATGGAGGATGTGAACAGACAAAATTAAACTTGTCAACTTTATCAAATGTAACACCTGGCGTGACTACCCCCAATAGTGCCGGGAAAGCGTCGTACACTGCAACGTTGAGCAATACATTTCGTAGAATTAGGGGAAGAACGAACAGTGAAGCAGAAGATCATACCAGTGATGAGCAACCATCTGAATATGCGACTGGTGTCTATGTATCTGATCCCAAGAACTTTGATAAGTTTGAAAAAGAAGCGTTTGATGCATGGGATCGCTATTTGAAATTAAATGACAGCATAATAACTGACATATTTGGTGGTCTATTGCAGAGTACAGTTCAATGTTGTACTTGCAATCACCGTTCTTTTGCTTTCGATCCTTTCCTGGACCTCTCGATACCAATTTTTAAAGAAGGGGAAGTTTCGAGTTCTTCATCGCGAGGAATTTTCCCCTCCTTGACATTAAGATCAGGTGGTAATCAACCTACAGAAAACAAGAGTACATTAGAAAAATGCTTGGAAAAATTCACCGGTAAGCAATTCACATCTTTTAAGTTGACTACCATGACAATCCTATTTTTGCTTAGCCGAAGAAGTTTTGGATGGTGAAAATATGTACCATTGTGAAAAATGCAAAAAGAATAGAAAGAGTATTAAAAAGCTGTCAATATTTCGCTATCCGCGAGTTTTGGTACGTCTTTTGTGGGCTGAGTAACTTTATGCGGCGTGTTTCACTGATTTGCTTTGTTATTCCAGGTGATTCATATAAAACGATTTCGATTCAGTTCCACATCGAGAGAGAAGCTCTCCACAGATGTTCATTTTCCATTGTATGGATTGGACTTGAAGGCATACCTGAGTCCCGATCTCCAATACTTGCGACAATCTTCAAATGCATTATCGCTTTGCCCTGTACGCAATCCCAATGGAAATAATAATAACGAAGAGGATGATAGGAATTTCCAAATCGACAACCAGGATAATACCGGTCCCTTTTCACCGATATCATCACTACCGAAGGGTCAAAAGACGGTTCAATCTTCATCAATTGCATCGAGCACTCTTGGAATCGCTGAGATTGCGAATGGAGATATCAATGTAACCCCTATCAAACGTATCATACATGGGCATTGCGAGCCAATATATGATCTCATAAGTGTTTCAAACCATCATGGTAGTTTGAATGGTGGTCATTACATTGCCCACGTTGATACAAATTATGGTAGGAAAACGGAAAAGCTACCTCGTTGGATGTGTTTTAATGATGCACGTGTATCAAATGCGAATGCGAATAGCATAGCTGGCCCCACAGCGTATGTCTTATTTTATCGATTGCGTGAAGAACCATCCACTTACACCGAATCTGGCTCTGGTCCGAATGCTGCTGAAGAGAGTGACTTGTGAATAATTTTGTTTGGCTTCGAACAATGTAGATTTGTGCATAAGATTTATTATATTGTATCTTTTTTTGTATTTCATTACTCTATCGCGACTACGTAATAGCAAGTGTTTGTGTGGAAGCGCAGCAGAAAGTTATCATCGGATTTATTTCCCAAAAATTGTACATTTGGCCCAGATAGAATATTAAATTTTAATGAACATTATCATGATAACCATATAACTAACGGAACTCCATATCTCGAATTCAAGAACGGAGTCTCCTTGACCATGCATTTATGAACGACCCAACTACGAAAGCCATCACCGTACTCACTAAAGTCATAACATTATATGGCATCGAAGGATCAGGAATGGGTCGTAGCATCATAAAAGTTTCACTGAGATTGAAGGCTCCGCGAAGCCACACGGTGCTTGGCTGCAAAACGAAGCCAACTCCAGCATCTAAAGGTATGTTTGATATCGTGGGGAAATTTTTCTTCGCTTTATAATCAAGCAACACAACAAAATGACCCGGTTCATTAATGTGAGAAAAATCAAATGAGATCCTACTGGGACATACGCGTTGACGGGGCAAGCATTCCGACTCTAGCAATTGAAAGTTTCGCAATGAAGTGACCAACCCCCTTTCAATTACCAACTGATCCAATAACTTCATATCAGTCAGAAACAATTCATCCTTCATATCAACCACCACATAACCAAAGGTTTGCAAAAATATGTAATAATCATGTGAAAGGGGTTCAATAATTACAACGTCCTTCAGATTTCCAACTACATCCAATTTTAAGCGAACGTGAAAATCAATGCGATTCCTACTTGAAATAGATTTCTCCCATGATCGAACGTGGTCAAAAATGTGAGTTTGGTGATAGTAGAAAGTATGGGGAGATGCATTGAACTCAGTGATTTTTAATTGTGTCTGGTTATTTCTATTAAGTAATTGGGACAGATGAGAATTTGAATTGACCATGCACATTAAGTCGAATCCAGCAAAAATCTGAGTTGATAAAAATGATGGATATTTCGAAGAAGCTAACTCAGTTCCTTCGGATGCAATCTTCACTGTAATACCACTTGAAAACCATGGATTGTCCACTTCAATTCCTATCAAGGTCTCGATTAATCGATGCTGATTTGAGGAAAATCCCAACAACTGCCCAATAAAATATACTATTTCCAATGGAAGCAACTCTGTTGTAGCAGTGATATAGACTTTTGTGTATAAATAATTAGTTGTTTCCTTCCCAACTGCTACTGCAATCGTTTCATCGAAGACACTTATTCGCAACAGAAGCCCCAACTCTCGCAAAAAACTGTCCAGCAAAGTTTTCCACATACCAGTGCCGTTGTTAACACCATCAATCGTCATTAAAGCAGTCAGATAGGAACCATCTAAGAAAAAGGACAATTGGATTTTGTTGAAGTAAAATACGCAAGGACTAACCGTATGACACAAATCGTGAACTTTCCAATTGCATTCTACGGTGGTCATATTTTTCTATCATCTTGGAGTTGCAGTACCATGTAAACTCGCTAATGTTATGTCTAAGCAATAGCTGAAGGAAATGAAATGAAGTTCTACACGAAGAATCGACATGGCCTTCAATATTTGGATTACCGACCACATTTACCAACAAACAAGACTCATTGGTTCCAAAACGAAAGATTTTCATTTTTATCAGATCAACATCAAACTCCAATCATACATAGTTGCCTTTGCAAATCAGCAAATCGGATTCGAAAGGTGTGAGCTTGTCAACAATCCCAATCTGGAATCCAAAGCAAGCAACTCCAGACTGCTCCACAAGCTCAGCACCAAAATAAACAAAAGCCTACCTACAGCTGTACGGGGAAGGTACAATATTGCATTTCCAATTTGTGTACATAGATATAATACCATAATATTATTTCTATAAAAGAAGCCAGCAAACCCAAAGTCAGTGTCAGTTTTGACAATTAATATTTTAAGACATACGACATAGGGTAAATATAATTGAGTGTGGGCGTCCATGCGCAATTCTTAATTATTTTAAGGCCTAATTTATGAGCGCCAGCTAGCCCGGCATCAATCTGTCAATGATCTACTGCTGGTATTGTATTCCATATTGTATACAGCTGTATGGAATATGTGCTGGAATTCACAACATTGAGGCGTCAAGAATCCCAAATCTGCCCCTTCTTCCGACCCATTATTTGCTGTGAATATTCTTCTATGAATTTGATGGAATATTGTATTATTCTTTCAGTAATAATTTGATACGAACCTTTCTGTCGGAAACTCATGATTCTTCACGTCGTTGGTAATATTATATATTTGAAAATATCTCACAGAAGTATCGTATTGTACATTTTGGAGAGTCGGTTTCCCCTTGCATTGCCTGGGTTAGACATGTTGATAGGATGATGAATTATGGGAATATCTCTCGGTTCAGCCCCCAAGACGAATTAGATTTGGACATGAGTCCCATTCCTTTGGACGATTTCGATCAAACATGGGATGTGAAGATAGGAAATATGATGGATCGCATATTGCGTCGTATTTTTGTTTGTCTTGGACTTTTGGACCCTTAATACCATGAAATGTTCATTATAACCATCATTGAGACACGTATTATTTTCAGACTCGTGATTTAGAAAATTTATTGCCAACCACACAACAACCACAAAATTAGTTAATGTTCGGAATCAATAGTTCTGGACTGTCCGTGTAATTTAATCGCTTGGCTGAGCATGTTGATATGACTCGCTTGTTGTTGAGGTCCGGCCTTGTTAGATCGAATTGAATTTATAATTTCCCTCGTCTTTAAAATGTATAATTCATTTAAGTTAGATCGCATATCTGTTTCCATGTCTTCGATCATTCTTCCGATATTGGAGAAGTGGGTCTTCGTTTCATTCACAGCAGCTGTAATCTCATTCTATAAAACAGAGTAAAAATCAACTACATGCTGTCGCCAAAGAACAAACCTGTCTAGTGAGTGATCCAGACCATAATGTTTCGCCCACTTCTTGTTTATTGACATTCATACTGAGCATTACCGTTGTTGTCAATTTATAGGTCCATGACTTGCTATCATTTTCAATAGCTTCGACCACATGAATTGAATTCCATGAACCATTCTTCACGTAGCGGTCGCCATCACCAACGTCTGTTGGAGCAGTTTTGTTGAGATAAAATAATCGGACAACATGAATTATCCTTACTTTTTTTAATCAAAAAGCAACCAGCAAAACCTTGTTCTAAATCCCATAAGTAGACAGAAGATGTTCCACCTTCGAAATACAGTTCGCGGTAGGCATCAAAAAGCTCATTGAACTCAATCTCCATGGCACGAAGTTTTTCCGATGGAACAAATCCATCTTCTAGGGGAGGAAAATAGTGATTAGACCAAGGAGATCTGTGAGAATCTCCATCGCGATTATAGTCACAAACTAAATAATTTCTCCCCTAATAAATACAAATTATGTAATTCATTCGGCAAAAAATAGGAAAGATGGTGCTGCAACAATGTACCGTTTCAGGATCATGCTCTTCTTTTAATGGTTGATCGACTCTTTGAAGAAGTTCGTCAGTATCATTGGGAAGAAGATTCAATAGCCCATTGAGGTTTTGCTCAATCTTATTTGGTGGTAATCGCCGCATGAGCGACAAGCTGGCTTCAATCTATTCTCCAGTTAGAAAATCCTCGTCTCAACGGAAGCAGAAAATTTACTGACCTGATCCATTTTTAAGCAAGCAATAGTGCAATCAATCCAATATTGTATCCTAATGAATAATTGACCAAAAGTAAGTTTGTATTTGGGCCCCATTATTGTTTGTACAAAGATACGCGAACCATAATTATATGGATGGAATAGTTTTAAATATGTTTCTTGTATGTAGTCGGATGGAGGAGCAAATTATTTACAATAATTATTAATAACAGCAGGACTTCTTTCCATCGTGTGATCGCATTCATTTACACTTTGGTTCTTCATAATTAATGTCAAACTCAGAGAATTTGTCTGTGCTCAATGATCTTCCACACGATCAGCTGTACAATGAGCTTTTGCGCTGTTGTGGGTCACCTAAATTTGCTCTGGAGCTTACCAATAGGAGACCGTTTCAAAACTTCATTCAGCTAAAAGAGGTTGCAAATCAAATATGGTATTCTTTGACAGTTGAAGAATGGCTTATTGCTTTTTCTGCCCATCCAAAGATTGGTAAGATATGATTGCCTGCTTCTACTCCTGAATGAGTAGAGGATGTAATAGTTTATACATATTAATATTCTATGTTGTATAGGGGATGCAAAAGCATTGCACGCGAAATTTTCGAAACCTAATAGTTGGGAAGGCGATGAACAAAGTGGTGCTAATTCCGCAACTCTAGATGAATTGAGTGCACTTCACCAGTTGAACATTGAATATGAAATAAAAAATGGCTTCATTTTTCTCATTTGCGCGACGGGAAAATCAGCCGGTCAAATGTTGGAAGCCCTCCAAACAAGGATGCAAAATGATAAGGAAACAGAGGTATAGAAAATAAGATGAACTTTCCAAACAACTGAAATATAAGATTCATCAATGTTTTATCCAGCTCCACATCGCTGCTTCTGAACAAGCAAAGATAATTAATCTTCGGCTGGTGAAACTTTTGGATTCTCTTTCGTCCACTGAGCATATCTTCAAAGCAAAGTTGTAAAATTTCAACTGTCCATCATTTAAAAAGTTAATTGACAATTTATAGTTTTGCTTTCTTGTGCATAGTTCTGTATAATTAGATTAAAAATGAAAATTAACTAATCAGACTATTGCATTGCAACTTGCCTCATCTGCCGATTGGTTCGATGTTATGAGGGTTCGTGATGTTACCCAATGGACCACCTCTATATTTGTATAGTTAAACGACTCATCGGTTCAAATATATCCCCGCGAAATACAGCGACAATAATAATGCAGTTAAACAACCGACTATCTCAGCGCATCTTTGAAAATAAACATTGTCTTGGATTGTTGTGCTTTGTTTTGAATTAATCATTATGGCTCTTTTACTTACTCTTGCAATAACTTCCTTTTCCCAAGCATCTTCTTGGGAAGAACACAGCACTTGAAATACTCCAGATTTTGCATCAGGTTCAAGGATTGGATCATGTCCCATCATATCTTCTCTATTTTCGGAAACAAAGTCACATATGATCGGAAAAGAACTATAACCAGGTGCGACCTTTTCTATAAGATCATAACATTTTTCAAGACCTGGAAGTCCCCCTAAATTATCTGTTACGCCAATAACAATGTTTTGAATCCCTGTTTGCTGGTGTAACATACTAAAGACAATCTTAAGCTTTTCATGAAGAACTTCATTATCCCAGTCATCTTTGTTACTGATGTAACCATCGACAATAATGTACGTCGTTGAAGTGTCGTCGAGTAAAATTGGTTGCAACAACCGCCTGATTTTGTTGTAGAGGTACATCTCATCTTGAATCAACGGTCGCCATTTAGTGTACAGAATTGTAAGTGGATTTTTCAGTGCAATCGAAAGATTTGCTTGGTTATTCATGTCGTCTATAAGATGGAATGTCGATTTTTGTTCGATCTCTGACAACAAAAAAAACCTTTCTGCACTATATGTTGGGAGCGTCTGAATATTCATGAGAGATTCGAATGGGGAACAAACAAGTGGTAAATTATTAGTGAATTGATTGTCAAAACCATTATTTTATTACTTTCCAGGTTGTTTTAACTAAGGCCAGACAAATTACTGTAAAAATGCATGAGCAGCATGTCAGCATGTTATTACTAATAACCCGGGGGTAAGGCCTTATAGGACACCTCCTTCTCCTCTCTCCTCTGTCCCTGCAGAGCCACTCTGTTATTGTGCTTGTTGTGCGTTCGTTGCTTTTGTTGTTTGGTGTTGAAGATGCGCAGAGGCGCCGCACGCCAGAGCAGCGGCAGTCGGAGCGAATACACCAAGCAATATGGAATATTTCGCTGGCGGTAATCTTGTATTAAAGAAAGCAATTGCGTCTCTTCGC
>JACCEA010005095.1_pt1 | contig 11144 bp, 8 predicted proteins | sample 7449851 | NCBI WGS metagenome assembly JACCEA01 (sample SAMN15323453, study PRJNA562643) | freshwater metagenome | isolation source: river surface water | place: USA:Blue River Watershed | collected 2017-08-18 | reverse complement strand
CGTGGCCAAGGTCACCTCGGCAGTGGTGCGCATTGCCAATTCACGCAGTGGTGAAGGCTTCATTGCCATCAGCCCAGAAGCGCGCAAAAAGTTTTGGCAAGACCGCAAAAAAACGGCGGCCATCAGCCGCCACACCAATGCCTTCAAGGTGAACGAAGACGTGGTCATTCCTCTGCCTCGCATGGCAGAGTACACCGATGGCATTGAGCGCATCAACATTGAGTTGTCCATGCGCAACAAAATCAAGTTGTGCAACGAATTGGAATTGTTTTTAAGCAAAGGCAATTTGCCCTTGGGCAAAGACGACGACACCAGTGAGATTGCGTCTGCCGAATTGCTAGAAGACCGCGTGTCGCAAGCCTTGGCCGTGGTGCGCGATGTGCGCGATTTGTGGCAAGGCTGGTTGCAAGGCGTCGAAACCTTGTTCCCCCAATTGCAAGACCACACTTTGCGCGCCAGTTGGAAAACGCAAATCAAAGCGCAGTTCCAAACCATTTTCTCGGGCGCTGCATTCCAGCCCATTTTTGACGAATGCGTGGCCATTCACAAGCGCGTGCTCAAAGGCCGTGTGTGGGTGGCTTTGCACATGCACGCAGGCGACGGCAATGTGCACACCAACATCCCCGTCAACTCTGACGACTACGACATGCTGCAAACCGCCCACGAAGCCGTGTCGCGCATCATGGTTTTGGCCCGCAGTTTGGACGGCGTCATTTCGGGCGAGCACGGCATTGGCATCACCAAGCTTGAATTTTTAAGCGATGCAGAACTACAGCCTTTTGCCGATTACAAACAACGCATTGACCCCGAAGGCCGCTTCAACAAAGGCAAGTTGATGCGCCATGTGGCAGGTCCTGATGGTATGGAAATTCAGGCCGACTTGACCAACGCGTACACGCCCAGTTTTGGCTTGATGGGACACGAGTCGCTCATCATGCAGCAGTCTGACATCGGCGCCATTGCCGACAGTGTCAAAGATTGCTTGCGCTGCGGCAAGTGCAAACCGGTGTGCGCCACGCACGTACCGCGCGCCAATTTGCTGTACAGCCCGCGCAACAAAATTTTGGCCACGTCCTTGTTGGTGGAAGCCTTTCTCTACGAAGAGCAAACACGCCGCGGTGTGTCCATCAAGCATTGGCAAGAATTTGAAGACGTGGCCGACCACTGCACGGTGTGTCACAAGTGCCTCACACCTTGCCCGGTCAAAATTGACTTTGGTGATGTGTCCATGAACATGCGCAATTTGTTGCGCAAAATGGGCCAAAAAACATTCCGCCCCGGCAATGCTGCGGCCATGTTCATGCTGAACGCTACCAACCCCGAAACCATCAAGCTGGCTCGCGCCGGAATGGTGGGCGTGGGCATGAAGGTGCAGCGTTTTGCGCATGACTTGCTCAAAACATTTGCCCGCAAGCAAACCAAAGCGCCTCCTGCCAGTGTGGGTGCAGCGCCCATCAAAGAGCAGGTGATTCACTTCATCAACAAAAAGATGCCGGGTGGCTTGCCCAAGAAAACGGCACGTGCTTTGCTCGACATTGAAGACCAAGATTACGTGCCCATCATTCGCAACCCCAAGGCCACGACGCCCGAGACGGAAGCGGTGTTTTACTTCCCTGGTTGCGGCTCGGAGCGCTTGTTCAGTCAGGTGGGCTTGGCCACCCAGGCCATGCTGTGGCACACCGGTGTTCAAACTGTCTTGCCGCCGGGTTACCTGTGCTGTGGTTACCCGCAAAAAGGCAGTGGCCAATTTGACAAGGCTGAGAAGATCATCACGGACAACCGGGTTTTGTTCCACCGCGTGGCCAACACCTTGAATTATCTGGACATCAAAACAGTGGTGGTCAGTTGCGGTACGTGTTACGACCAATTGCAGGGCTATGAGTTTGACAAGATATTCCCGGGCTGCCGCATTGTCGACATTCACGAGTACTTGCTTGAGAAAGGCATGACGCTGAACAACAACGGCGCTTACCTGTACCACGATCCTTGTCACAGCCCCATGAAGTTGCAAGACCCCATGAAAACGGTGAAGTCTTTGTTGGGTCCGCAAGTTTTGAAGTCCGATCGCTGTTGCGGTGAGTCGGGTACTTTGGGTGTCACGCGCCCAGACATTGCCACGCAAGTGCGTTTTCGCAAAGAAGAAGAAATTCGCAAGAGCGAAATGCAAATGCGCGACAGCGGCATGGTGGGTGCCAAAGAAAACATCAAAGTCTTGACCAGCTGCCCAAGTTGCTTGCAAGGCTTGTCACGCTATGGTGACGATTTGCAAAACGGCTTGCTAGAAGCCGATTACATCGTGGTCGAAATGGCCAAGCACATCTTGGGTGAGCAATGGATGCCCGAGTATGTGGCTGCCGCCAATGCGGGCGGCATTGAACGCGTTTTGGTTTAAAGAAAGCATCGCATGGCCGGATTGACAGCAGGCGCACCCGCACCAGAAGCCCTGACCCTTCACGGCCAAAGCCGTGCTTTGGAAATCAGTTTTTCGGATGGTAAAACTTTTCGAATTCCATTTGAACTGATGCGTGTGTACTCGCCCTCTGCCGAAGTACAAGGACACGGGCCAGGCCAAGAGGTGTTGCAGACGGGTAAACGCGAGGTGGCAATTGACGAATTGTCGCAAGTCGGTAATTACGCGGTTCAGCCCACGTTTTCAGATGGTCACAGCAGTGGTATTTTTTCTTGGGACTACCTGTATTTCTTAGGTGCTGAGCAAGACGAGCTTTGGAAGCAATACAACGCGCGTTTGCAAGCCGCCGGGGTGCAGCGAGACGACCCGATGCCCGGGGCGGCTGCAAGTGCCTGCGGCCATTCACATTGATGGACAACAGATCATGAGTGCAACACATTTCGGTTTCAAAACCGTAGACGAAAAAGAAAAAGCCAAGCACGTGCGAGGCGTGTTCGATTCTGTTGCGTCCAAATACGATGTCATGAACGACCTCATGTCGGCGGGTTTACACCGTGTTTGGAAGGCTTACACCGTGCAGGTGGCCAATTTGAAAGAGGGCGACCAGGTTTTGGACATTGCCGGTGGTACGGGCGATTTGTCCCTGGCTTTTTCTCAAAAAGTGGGTGCCACCGGTCGTGTGGTGCACACCGATATCAACGAAGCCATGCTGCGAACTGGCCGTGATCGTTTGGTGAACGAAGGGGTGATCTTGCCCACTTTGGTCTGTGATGCCGAAAAGTTGCCTTTTCCCAACGATCATTTCAATGTGGTCAGCGTGGCCTTTGGTTTGCGCAACATGACTCACAAAGACATGGCCCTGAAGGAAATGTGCCGTGTCCTCAAACCCGGTGGAAAATTGCTGGTCTTAGAGTTCTCCAAAGTGGCCAAGCCCCTTGAAAAAGTCTACGACTGGTACTCTTTCAGCGTTCTGCCCAAGCTGGGCAAATGGGTGGCTGGCGACGATGCCAGCTATCGTTATTTGGCCGAGTCCATTCGCATGCATCCCGGTCAAGAAGAGCTGAAAGCCCTTATGAAAAATGCCGGATTTGGTCATGTGGATTTTCACAACATGAGTGCAGGGGTGGTAGCCTTGCATGTCGGCATTAAATGCTGATGGTTTTTTTTCTGAATTCTTCGGAGACAAAGTGAATAAATTTCTCAGCATCGTTATCACCCTGGTCATGACCTTTGGCGCCTTGAACGCTGAGGCTGCGCGTCGCATGGGCGGCGGCAAGTCGGTGGGTCAACAATCTAGCAATGTGTCGCAACGCGAGGCTGTCAAGCCTGCTGCGCCCGCTGCACCTGCGCAGGCGGCAGCGCCTGCAAAACCTGCGACACCTGCGGCTGCGCCAGCAAAACGCCCCTGGGGCGCCATGCTGGGTGGCCTGGCCGCCGGTTTGGGCTTGGCTTGGTTGGCACACAGCTTGGGCATGGGCGAAGCTTTTGGCAACATGTTGATGTTTGCACTGCTGGCCATGGTGGCCGTGGGTGTCATCGGTTATTTCTTGCGTTCACGCAACCGTGGCGCGGGTAGCGCCGCATCGCAACAAGGTGGCTTGGCTTACCAAGGCGCAGGCCAGAGTGCTGATGCGCCTGTCACCTTGCGTCAGTACAACCCAGAGAAGGTGGGCAACGATGCGTCAGCTCGCCCTTGGGAAGGCCAAAATACAGCCTTTGACAGCACGCCAGAAGCCAACCCTTCAGCAGGCGGCTCCATGATTGGCTCTGCCATTGGTGGCACTGCACCCAATGCGCTTCAAGGCTCGCAAGCTTGGGGTGTGCCCAATGGCTTTGACAGCGTCAGTTTTGTGGCGGCAGCCAAGCGCAATTTCATCACCCTGCAAGATGCTTGGGACCGTGCCGACATGGGCTCATTGCGCGCCATGATGACCGACAGCATGCTGTCGGAAATCAAGAGTCAGTTGGCTGAGCGCGAGTCCAATTTCCCTGGACAACCCAACAAAACCGAAGTGGTCATGTTGGAAGCGCAGCTCTTGGGCATCGAAGAATTGCCAGATGTGTACATGGCCAGTGTAGAGTTCAACGGCGTCATTCGTGAAGAAGCCGATGCTGCACCTAGCCCCTTCCGTGAGGTTTGGAACATGACCAAGCCAAAAAATGGCGACAGCGGCTGGTTGGTCGCTGGTGTGCAAGCCTTGCAATAAATTAGGCGCTATCTTTCGAAAGTGTCTGGCATCTGCCAGCCTTTCGGGAATAATTGGGGACTATGGCAACACAGTCCCCTTTTTCTTTGGTGAGCGATGCACTCACCCAATTTGCAACCCATGCACAGCCTCCCGCATGGGTGATGGATGAGACGCTCAATCGGGTGGTTTTGTTTCTCAACCATGTGATCAGTCGCGAGCCAGAAGCTCAAAATCGCTTGGCCCGCCAAAAAGGGCGGTGCATACAAATGCAGTGGCAAGACAAGCTGATTCAGCTGTCGCCCACGCCCGCAGGCTTGCTCGAGCGCGTGAGTGGCCAATCCACTGACCTGAAACTCACGCTCACAGACACCTCGCCATTGGCCATGGCCGCAGCCGTCCTGAAAGGCGAGAAGCCCGCGGTTCACGTTGAGGGCGATGTGCAGTTGGCGGCCGAAGTCAACTGGCTCATTGACCATGTGCGCTGGGATGTTGCAGAAGACCTTTCCTATTGGTTGGGGGACGCAGCGGCACACACTTTGGTGGGTGTTGGCAAACAAGCGGTGCAGGCGATTCAACAATTTGCACGCAAGTCTGCGCCGACGGCCGATCTTCACAAGGCTGCGCCATGAACCGATTCTTTCGGGGTGTCTTCATTGTTTGGACTGTTTGGCGATTTGGCCTGCACGAGTTGGTCTTGTCCAATTTCAAACAACCTGTGTTGCGACTGTTGTCGCGCGTGCTCAGTTTGGGGCGTGTGCACAACGTACCCCGCGGAGAACGTTTGCGGCTGGCGTTGGAAGGCTTGGGGCCAATTTTTGTGAAGTTTGGTCAAGTGATGTCAACGCGGCGTGATTTGTTGCCAGAAGACATTGCCGAAGAGTTGGCCAAACTGCAAGACCGCGTGCCACCTTTCAGCTCAGACATTGCAGTGGCCACCATTGAGCGTGCCTTTGGCCGTTCGGTGGCCGATGTCTTTGAGTCTTTTGACCATCTGCCTGTGGCCAGTGCTTCCATTGCACAGGTGCATTTCGCATTGCTTAAAAACAAAGAGGGCGAGGTTCAAGAAGTGGCGGTGAAGGTCTTGCGCCCCAACATGTTGCCCGTCATTGAGAAAGACTTGGGTTTGATGCGCATGATGGCCGTCTGGCTAGAAAAACTCAGCGCCGATGGCAAGCGTTTAAAACCCCGTGAAGTGGTCGCAGAATTTGACAAGTACCTTCACGATGAATTGGATTTGGTGCGTGAGGCCGCCAACGCCGCGCAATTGCGCCGCAACATGCAAGGTCTGAACTTGGTGCTCATTCCAGAAATGCATTGGGATTATTGCCATCCTGAAGTCATAGTGATGGAGCGCATGAAAGGCTTACCCATCAGTCAGGTAGACGCGCTGCGGGCTGCCGGCGTTGACATTCCCAAATTGGCCAGAGACGGTGTGACCTTGTTTTTTACACAGGTTTTTCGCGACGGATTCTTTCATGCAGACATGCACCCTGGCAACATTCAGGTGAGTGTGGCGCCCGAAACTTTGGGTCGTTACATTTCACTGGATTTTGGCATTGTGGGCACACTCACCGAATACGACAAAGAGTATTTGGCGCAAAATTTCACTGCTTTTTTTCGACGCGATTACAAACGTGTGGCCGAGTTGCACATTGAATCGGGCTGGGTGCCTGCCAGCACGCGCGTTGATGAGCTTGAATCTGCCATCCGCGCCGTGTGCGAGCCTTACTTTGATCGCCCCCTGAAAGAAATCTCATTGGGCATGGTGTTGATGCGTTTGTTTCAAACCTCACGCCGCTTCAATGTAGAAATTCAGCCGCAATTGGTACTTTTGCAAAAGACCTTGCTCAACATTGAAGGACTGGGTCGTCAATTGGATCCCGAGCTCGATTTGTGGAATTCGGCCAAGCCGTTTTTGGAAAAATGGATGGTGGACCAAGTGGGTCCTAAACGGTTTTTCAAACAACTGCAGGAACAAGCACCGCAGTACGCCAAGTTGTTGCCGCAGTTACCACGTTTGATGCATGATTATTTGAAACAAACCAACGCCACGGCCCACGAGCGCAACCAATTGGCCGCCTTGTTGGCCGAGCAGCAGCGCACCAACCGCTTGCTTCAGGCCATTGTGTATGTGGTGATAGGTTTTGTGTGTACCCTCATCGTGCTTCAAGCACTCGAAAGATTCCAGCAAATCTAAGGAGCGTTGTTGTGTTGTTGACTTTGGTCTTTGCCTATTTATTGGTCACCATTGCCATTGGTTTGGTGGCTGCCAAGCGCGTTAAAAATTCTGCAGACTTTGCCATTGCAGGGCGACATTTGCCTTTGGCCATGATCGTGACCACCACCTTTGCCACGTGGTTTGGATCTGAAACTGTGCTGGGCATTCCTGCCAAGTTTGTCAACAGTGGCTTGAATGGCGTGGTGGAAGACCCGTTTGGCGCGGGCAGTTGCTTGATTTTGGTGGGTTTGTTTTTTGCGGGCAAGCTGTACCGCATGAACTTGCTCACCATCAGCGACTATTACCGCGAGCGGTATGGACGCTCCGTTGAAATCATTTGCTCCGTCATCATCATGGTGAGTTATTTGGGCTGGGTCTCGGCACAAGTCACCGCCCTGGGCTTGGTCTTTAACTTGTTGTCTGGCGACGCCATCAGCATGCCCTTGGGCATGACGATCGGTGTGGTGTCGGTGTTGGCCTACACCTTGTTTGGCGGCATGTGGTCGGTGGCCATTACCGATTTCATGCAAATGATCATTTTGGTGGTGGGCTTGGCCGCACTGGCGGTCTTCGCAGGCAATCAAGCAGGTGGTGCCGACAAAGTGGTGGCGCTGGCCGTGAGCCAAGACATGTTCAAGTTTTTGCCCGAACCAAATTTGAAAGATATTTTGTTTTTTGTCGCAGCGGCCATCACCATCATGTTTGGCTCGATCCCCCAACAAGATGTGTTTCAGCGCGTCATGTCGGCCAACAGCATGAGTGCGGCAACCAAGGGCCCCATCATTGGCGGCATCTTCTACATCTTGTTTGCATTTGTGCCGATGTTTTTGGTGGTCAGTGCCTTGATCATCATGCCTGAACGCGCCGCTCAGTTGATTCAAGAAGACCCACAAAAGGTGTTGCCAAGCTTGGTCATGGAGCAAATGCCGTTTGTCATGCAGGTTTTGTTTTTTGGTGCGCTGCTCTCTGCCATCAAATCTTGCGCGTCAGCCACTTTGTTAGCACCCAGTGTGACCTTCACTGAGAACATTTGGCGCCAGTTTTTCCCGCACCAAGGCGACAAGCAAGCCCTGTTGGCCATGCGTGTCACGGTGTTGGTTTTCAGCGCCTTGGTACTGGTTTACGCCATCGCCATGCAAGGCAGTTCCATCTATGACATGGTGTCGGGCGCCTACCAAGTCACGCTGGTTGGGGCCTTCGTGCCTTTGGTGTTTGGACTTTATTGGTCCAAAGCCACTACCCAAGGGGCCATTTTTGCCATCGTTTTGGGCTTGTTGGCCTGGCTTTTGTTCCTCATGACCCCTGCCGGCGAAGAATTTCCAGCTCAACTGGCGGGTGTTTTGGCCAGTTTCACTGGCATGCTGGTGGGCTCTTTGGGGCCGCAAGCAATTACAAACAAACATGGTTCGCACCATGCATTGGCAGGGAGCCGCCTATAATTGAGGGTTCTGTGATTTCCACGCGAGAACCTTCAACATGCCCATCTACGCCTACAAGTGTGAATCCTGCGGCCATGCCAAGGATGTATTGCAAAAAATGTCAGATGACCCTCTGACAAAATGCCCATCCTGTGGCGCGCCCACCTTTAACAAGCAGCTCACTGCCGCTGGATTTCAGCTGAAAGGCAATGGCTGGTATGCCACAGACTTTAAAGGCGGTGCCTCTGGTGCTTCCTCTGGCACGTCCGCACCTGCTGTCGCTGCCGCTACGGGCGGTGCATCAACCGGTGCAGCCTCTTCGGACGCAGGGGGTTCATCGCCCTCTGCCGAACCCAGTGCCTCGGCTGCGCCAGCTGCATGCGGTGCTTCCTGTGCTTGCCATTGAGACCTGCTGAATGAACCTGAAACTCCGTCATTACTTTCTAACCGGCATGCTGGTGTGGCTGCCCATGGGCGTTACCGTGTGGTTGCTCACTTGGTTGGTTGGCACCATGGACGGTATTTTCTTGGCTGTTTTGGGGGCCATGGACGCCATCATTCCCGGCATGCACGCCTTGGCCGTCACCTTGCGCAATGTGCCTGGTTTGGGTGTGGCGTTGGTGGCGCTGGTCATTTTGGCCACCGGTGTGTTTGTGGCCAACATCTTCGGGCAGTGGTGGTTGCGTCAATGGACGCGCATCATCACACGCATTCCTGTGGTCAACAGCATCTACTCCAGCGTCAAACAAGTGGCCGACACCTTGTTCTCTGGCAGTGGCAATGCCTTTTCTAAAGCTTTGTTGGTTCAATACCCCCATCAGGGTTCATGGACCATTGCCTTTTTAACGGGCGCGCCCGGTGGCCAAGTGGCGCGTCATTTGCCCAACGACTGCGTCAGTGTGTACGTGCCCACCACCCCCAACCCAACATCTGGCTTCTTTTTGATGATGCCCAGAAGCAATGTGGTCGAACTCGACATGAGTGTGGACGACGCACTCAAGTACGTGATTTCGATGGGCGTGGTGGTGCCGGGTGGTCCCGATGCCTTGCCCGTCAAATTGGCCGACCCTTCTGAGCATTCCGGCCAGTCCGCTTCATCCAATTCTCTGTAAGTGGGTTTTGAACCCCCTTCATTTTTTCAACTGAAAGATCCTCTCCCATGTCTATGCGTTCACACTACTGCGGTCTTGTCACCGAAGCCCTGATGGGCCAAACCGTCACCTTGTGCGGTTGGGTCAATCGCCGTCGTGACCATGGTGGTGTGATTTTCGTCGACGTGCGTGACCGCGAAGGTTATGTGCAGGTGGTCTGCGACCCCGACCGTGCCGACATGTTCAAAGCCGCTGAAGGCCTGCGCAACGAGTTTTGCATTCAGATCAAAGGCCTGGTTCGTGCACGCCCTGAGGGCACCACCAACGACAGCCTGAAAAGCGGCAAGATTGAAATCTTGTGCCACGAACTGACGGTGCTCAACCCTTCCGTCACGCCTCCTTTCTTGCTCGACGACGACAACCTGTCCGAAACCACACGCCTCACACACCGCGTGCTGGACCTGCGCCGTCCGTACATGCAAAACAACCTGATGCTGCGCTACAAAGTGGCCATGGAAGTTCGCAAGTTCTTAGACGACAACGGCTTCATTGACATCGAAACGCCCATGCTGACCAAGAGCACGCCCGAAGGTGCGCGCGATTATTTGGTGCCTAGCCGCGTGCACGATGGTCATTTCTTCGCGTTGCCACAGTCGCCCCAGTTGTTCAAGCAACTGCTCATGGTGGCCGGCTACGACCGTTACTACCAAATCACCAAGTGCTTCCGCGATGAAGACTTGCGCGCCGACCGTCAGCCCGAATTCACGCAGATCGATATTGAGACGTCCTTCCTGGGCGAGCAAGAAATCCGCGACATGTTCCAAGGCATGATCAGCAGCGTGTTCAAGAAAGTCTTGAGCATTGACTTGGGTGAGTTCCCTGTGATGGCCTACTCAGAAGCCATGCATCGCTTTGGCTCTGACAAGCCCGATTTGCGCGTGAAGATGGAGTTCACAGAGTTGACCGACATCATGGGCGATGTCGACTTCAAAGTGTTCAGCACACCTGCCACCACCCCCGGTGGCCGCGTGGTCGCCTTGCGCGTGCCCGGTGGTTCTGACATCAGCCGCGGCGAGATTGACGGCTACACCGAGTTCGTCAAAATCTACGGTGCCAAAGGTTTGGCCTGGATCAAGGTCAACGAAGTGGCCAAAGGCCGTGACGGTTTGCAAAGCCCGATCGTGAAGAACTTGCACGATGCCGCCATTGCCGAAATTCTGAAGCGCACCCATGCACAAGACGGCGACATCTTGTTCTTCGGCGCCGACAAAGCCAAAGTGGTCAACGATTCCATTGGCGCGTTGCGCCTCAAAATTGGTCACAGCGAATTTGCCAAAAAATCGGGCTTGTTCGAAAACCGTTGGGCGCCAATGTGGGTGGTCGATTTCCCCATGTTCGAATACGACGAAGAGTCTCAACGCTATACCGCCGTGCACCACCCCTTCACAGCCCCCAAAGACGGCCACGAAGACTGGATGGTCACCGCGCCCGAGAAGTGCATTGCCAAAGGCTATGACATGGTCTTGAACGGCTGGGAAATCGGCGGCGGCTCGGTGCGTATCCACCGTGCCGACGTGCAACAAAAAGTCTTTGACGCCTTGCGCATCTCCCCCGAGGAAGCTCAGCTCAAATTCGGCTTCTTGCTCGACGCCTTGCAATACGGTGCGCCTCCCCACGGCGGCCTGGCCTTTGGTTTGGACCGCATCATCACCCTGATGACTGGGGCGGAATCCATTCGCGACGTCATTGCCTTCCCCAAAACCCAGCGCGCGCAGTGCTTGTTGACCCAGGCACCTTCGCCGGTGGATGAGAAACAGT
>JACCEA012442006.1_pt1 | contig 11145 bp, 22 predicted proteins | sample 7449851 | NCBI WGS metagenome assembly JACCEA01 (sample SAMN15323453, study PRJNA562643) | freshwater metagenome | isolation source: river surface water | place: USA:Blue River Watershed | collected 2017-08-18 | reverse complement strand
CCCAAGTAGAGGCGGTAACTTCACCACGTCTTTTATTAAGGGCTTCGCCGTTCCATTTAGGATATAGACCATCTGCATCTGGAGTATCTTCATCCCCGTCCCAAGGAATATCAGACCTACCCCACAGGGTAACCCAGTCTTCAACCTTCTCTTTGTACTCAAGGACTGCAGGCATACCCATATAAGTAAATGGGCTTTTGCCGTTAGACCAGTACTTCGGGTCTCTTAACTCTTTATAGAAATCTGTGGGCGCAATTCGCGTTCCCACTATAAGCAGTTTACCGTTCTTGCCCAGACGGGTAATAACTTCCTTCTGGAGCCAGTTAATCTGCTTCTCATACTCATGGGCGTTAGCCGTAGTGATGCAGTCGTCCAAGATAATCAGGTCGGCACGAGCGCCGTAAATCTGACCACCCATACCTAGGGCTTGGATAGTTGGGTCCTTCTCAGATGAATCACGCGCATCGCCACCAAGGTAGACGGTATCTACACGCCAGGTGTCTGCGTCACCCTTCCAGCCGCCTTCAGGACCGAACGTATTCTGCATCTTGGCGTAACGAGGGTGGGACAACCGATTCTTAATTGAGTATACAAACTCGCGTGCTTTATTCAACGTCTTGGAGACCACGATGATGCGGACATTAGAGTTGATGGCGATACGGTAGGTCGAATAGTTCACCGTGACCACAGTGGACTTGGCATGCTCGGGAGGCACGTTTACCAACAGGCGGGTCTGGTCGCCTGGGTCATAGGTCATAGAAGGGTGGAGCCAGGAAGGTTCCTTACCCTCAATCAAGTCAATCCAGTCTTGGTGGTGGGGGAAGACTTTCGACCCCAAAAACATCTCAGAGAACTGGGCAAAGGAAATCTCTTCCTTAGGGATTCCCAGCGCCTTAATGGAGTTGCTCTTGGCATCCTCTTTGGCTTGCTCCAACCTACGGGCAAAGTCTGGGTCTCGGTAAATCCAAATGCGGGCGGTATCGGGCTTTGAGCCCACCTTCTCCATCGCCTTTGCCAACGACATTCCTTCAGCCACATGAAGGAGAACTTGCTCCTTGGCTTGGTTGGTCTTGGCGGTCTTGGGGTTAGTCGCCCCCTTTTCAAACGTCATCTAGCCCCCTAGTTATGGACAGTATTCACCTGCCTTGTAGCAGTTTAGTACAGTCTATAGTAACAGAGTGAAGAAGGCTCTAAAAAGACTTCTGAACTATTTTACTATCTACTATATATTAATCCGTTCAAATAGGTCAAACGAACATTTTCTACAGAACTATTTACAAAACTGCAGGTCAGACAGTACTGGGGTCCTATTGTACAGAAATATTTTAGGTAGAGATACACCATATACATAACTGTCCGTTTAATAACTGTAGGGTCAAACAGTTACCGCTACAGACTAAAGACCACTACAGTACAGATAGTCTGCGCTTCTGACTGAAGCCTATCTGCCTAGGCACAGACTGAACCCTGCGCCCAGTATAATTTAAACTACATATACTGCGGGCAGTTGCATGGTCTGTATCTATAGGTCTCCCTCCTTGTCAAGTTCATAAGCGCTTCGCATTCCTTGACAATTCCTTCCGACCTATGATGGTCTGGTTGTAGATTGAATGGTTCAATCTGTTGTTCTAAGGAGTTGTTATGAAATGCTACGAAGTCAGTTGCTCCAGCAAGGTGGTTGCCTACTGCATTGTTGATGATTATGTAGCGTGCGAAAAGCACGCGGTATGGGATTACTTCCGTTACTTCGATGAGGTGTCAGCATGAGAACTATCACCGAAGTTCAGTGCTCATGGTGTGGTGGTCATGAAGTTACCGACTGCCTCACCTGCAATCACTCCGCATGTGACAACTGCGGAGCAGGTGGCTACTGCGATTGCAACACTATTCGCTTATGCCAAGACTGCAAGTTCGGTATGAATGCAGTGCCTGCAGTGCCATGTGCCGAGCACAAATGGCACAACAAACCAAACAGTGAAAGTTCAGACATGTGCTGTAACTGCGGACTAGATATGGAGATACTATACAAATGAGCGAATCAATAGGCATAACAGTCATGAATGACTGTTACGAATGCATGGTAATAGAACGAGATAGGCAAGAAGGGTTCCTGCCTATGAAGTGCCAAACCTGCATAGATGCAGCAGAAGCCAAAGCAGATAACGATGCTTGGAACCTGCACAATGACGATAGGTTAGGTGAGCCTGGCAACTGCCTAACCTACGATACCAGTGACGCTCCCAGTGCAAGTGACTGGGTCGCGTCAGAAACATATATCAAGCCACAAACAAGGAGAGCACAGATGGTAGAAAGATGGGACGAAAACCTCAAGTTAATAGAACTCGCTGTGAAGTTCATAGACACAGACGAACCAGTAACGCGTAGCGAGTTCTTGCCACCAATCGCACAACTCATAGACGGCGGTGTCTATGAAGAATATTGGGAACTAGACGACCAGCGCCAACGCGCTAGGGAAGTCCAATGTCACTGGTGCAATCTGCTTACCCCAAAAGCATTCAATGATTGCCAAGCATGTGACAAACCACTAGAATTGAATGTCAGATAGACATTCAAGCAGGCAAGCCCGTCGCCTTTGGCGGGCTTGCCAGCCAGTAAGTAATCAACTAACTAACTAAGGAGAAGCAAGTGAAGAACGAAATCACAGTAACAGGTACAGTCAAGAATGTAAGAGTCCATACTAACGACCGTGGAACCATGATTACGGGCTGGTTTGACCAGCGAGATGTGTCTCGAACATCAGATGGAACAGCAGACCGACAGATTTATGTAGTCGGTATGAATATCGTAGCACTAGATAATTCCACAGTAAGTGAAATCCTAGGTGCTACTAAGGCAGGAACAGAAACTTCCATGCCAATCACACTCTCAGGACGAATGGTTACTCGATTCGACCGACGAGATGTGCCTCGTGACAAGCAGTATCCACCAACACTCCAGTTGGAAGTGCATGCTGTAGAGGTTCACGCTTAAAGACTAGGTAGGTGGGTGGTTCTCCTGAGCCACTCACTTACCTTCTTTTTTCACGGCAGTCATGTCGTTGGAACGGCTAACTACAAGTCCATTATAATTCTAGGAGAGATTATGTATCTATCAGCAGCAGAAGTGCTAGGTATTACTATAGCCCTAGCCTCATCTATATTCATCATGGTACTAACTACCATTGCAAACTACAGATTGCAGCAAGATAATAAACTGCTGCGCCTCAGACTAAAAACTAATCGCAGATATTGGGAAGCGAGAGTAAACCACAGATGATGAATCTAAAAACAACAGTAGCAAACCTGCAAGTATCTACAGTTGCATTGCCATTTGCCCATGGTCTAGACCTATACGAGACCATGGTATTTGATGAGCGTGACATGGAAGTAGAACCATTTACCCGTAGGTATCAGACCTATGACTCTGCGGAAGCAGGTCATGAGGACACAGTAAATCAGATAGAATCTACTATGAGAGATGCACGACTATGAGTATGGACTTTAGAATACAGTGCACTACATGTTGGCAAGCAACAAAGCATGATGCTTTGGATGCGGGAGATAATCTAATATGCGATAAGTGTGGAGCAAAACTATGACACCGAATGAGACTATAAAGATACGAGCCAAGGCTGCAAGTTATGCGCAAACATTTCTTGCTAACAAATACTATGATGAGTACAAGGAATTGTATGACGCATACCTAACCAATCGTGGTATCAGTGTGCGTAGAAGTAAAGTTATAGTAGATGAAAGGACAGTTACTAATGAGTGAGCCACGAGAAGATGACGACATAGCATTAGACAAAGACCAAGAGTGTGAGGATTGTGGTTGCTTTATCTGGGAGTGCGTATGCAACGAACCAGACGAACCATTTGATGTAATATACGCAGACTAATACAAGTTAGGAGCGCCATGTTTACAGCGGCGAAGAAGTACCAAGCAATCATAAGTGCAGGTATATTAATACTTGCTACCATGTTTGGCATACCAATCAAATCGTATGTCAAGTATGTAGACAAGCAGATAGCAACAGACGAAGACTATGTTGAGAAGACTGTTGCACCTCACTACTGGACACCCTATATGTCAAAGACATATGCTCGTGGTTACATTGCACTTGAGTATCCACAATGGGGACGCGGTGAATGGTCAGCCTTGAAGAAACTATGGGGTAAAGAATCAGCATGGAATCATAAGGCAGACAACCCTAAGTCCACAGCCTATGGTGTAGCCCAAGTATTAAAGACCAAGCCTGGAACGCCCGCCCCTCTCCAGATTGAGAAGGGGCTGGCGTATATCGAACACAGATATGACAAGCCTTCAATCGCATGGTCACACTGGAGAAAACATGGTTGGTACTAATGAAATACATAGTGCAAGTAGAAATCTCAGTTCAAACAGATAACGATGACAATGCTTTGTTCTGGGTGCAAGATGCCATAAAAATGTATGGCGCAAGAATGTCTATCCACCGATGGATAGATACACGACTAGAAGGAGAGAGAAACAATGACAACTAAAGAAAACGAATACAAGACACTAGAAAACAATGAAGATGTCAGCATTCAGCGCGAAGGTGCTGAGTTAGTTGATGGATTCTTTTCATCATTCGTACCATTGGATATGGATGAAGTTACAACTACACGTGTGCTTTACTATCTGACAGACATTCAGGTACGTGACTTCGCACTCGGTATCATGGGTAAGTATGGCGAAGAGAAAACTCTCGCCGTACTAGAACACCTACTAGACAACGCACCAACCGACACACCATATGTCAATGCACCAGCAGCATTGCTTGCTCAGTATCAGTATGAACTAGGCAAGACAGCAGATGCATTCCTAACACTAACAAATGCACAGCCAAGTTACTCTCTTGCTAGATTACTTAGCCGTGTATTCCAAGTAAACTGGGACCCTAAATCGTTTGCTCGTATGCGTGAAGAACTACACCCACAGGTGGTAAAGAATATCTTCGGAGATGAGGCTAACTAATCATGGGATTAGATATGTATTTATATCGTAAAGATACAGAGCAAGTAGCATATTGGCGCAAGGCTAATGCTATTCATGGTTGGATTATTGAAGAGACAGGAGCAGTAGATAACTGCGACCCTATTCATATAAGCAAACCATTACTTATCAGACTACGTGATACATGTGCTGAAGTTCTACGAGTACAGACAGCAGACTATGCTGAAGAACTACTGCCACCTAGTAGTGGATTCTTCTTTGGCAGTCAGGAAGTTGATGACTGGTACTGGGAAAACATTAAAGAGACAGTTGAAAGATTAAATGATATTATAGATAACAGTTCGGAAGACCAAGAGTTCGAGTACCACGCATCGTGGTAAACAACAACAGAAGGAGAGAACAATGCAACAAGTAACAGAAGAATACAATAACAAATCACTGGCTAAACTAAACAGACAGGCTTGGACTAGAGCAGGCGTTGCAGTCAACGCTGGCTCAGCATCAGAGGCTGCTAAGCAGGCTGGTCTTGACTGGAATGTAATGCTTGCAGATATGCAGGCATATGTTTCTAATCAGGTCAATGAGTTCGAATCAGTAACAGATTACTATCCTGTCCCAAAAAAACAGGCAGTAATCAAACTTGGCAAAGACAATAACAACCAAGTCATTGGTGTAGTCGGCGACAAGTACAAGATTGTGCAGAACATGGAAGTATTCAGCGCACTAGATACGCTGGTAGATTCAGGCGATGCACGATACACAGCAGCAGGTGAGTACAATAACGGTGCTAACATCTGGATGGTTATGGAACTACCTATTGGTGTAAATGTAGCCAATGACCCACATGCTGCATTCCTGCTAGTGCAATCATCACATGATGGTTCATGTGCAGTACGCATTCGTCCTATCATTGAGCGTTTGTTCTGCTCTAATCAAATTAACAAGTTAATTAAAGGTAAGAAGACAAACGACTTTACTTATGTAATGAAGCACACAACTAATTCAGAGTTGTCTTTTCAAGACATTCGTAACATCACCCAACTTACATACCAGGCAATCGAAGAGTATGAAGTAACAGCAAGCGGTTTGCTCAAGCGTGAGGTATCAGCAGCGCAAGTACGTGATTACTTCAAGCGTGTATGGGCGCTGCCTTCTACTGTAGAGGACAAGCCATACCACCTACTCACCCAAGGTGAGCGCAGACAACAGACTATTGCTATCACTGCACGCGACAAAGCATGGCAGGTATACAATGAATCAGAAACACAAGCCAACATCAGGGGCACAGCCTTCGGTGCATGGCAAGCAGTAGTAGAATACGCAGACCATCATGCATCGGGCGGCTCCGAACGGCTCGCCGTTGCCGCCCTCAGTGGACGAAGTGATGGTATCAAGAACAAAGCACTAGAGTTAGTGCTTGCATAGTATTAGCATAGTGAACCAGCGTAAGGTGAAGTGAAGACCACCGAGATGCAGGTAGTTTATGCTAAAGCGCAGAACTTATGTCGTTACTTCCTATTTCTCCATAAGGGACACCTCACTGGGTCGCTCCGCCAGTGGCGCACACGGAGCACACACAAACAACGAGAGGGAAACATGAACACAATCACAATCAGCCGTGTCAATGAAGAGTCTGGCACACCACATGATGTAACATATACCGAAGCCGAAGTTCTAAACTTCATTAAAAATGCTAAGGAAATCAATGCCGTACAAGAATCATACCAATCAATGGTCAAAGAACTCCGTAGTATTCGTAATGAAGTCCGTGACTTTTTCAGTGAAGGTGAATGGTCAGACGGTGAGACAACATGCAACAAAGGTGATGTCAATGCAATGCTCGAACGTATCGGCGCAACCAAACTTACAACCAAGTATCGTGGAAACTTCACCATCACTGGCACATTTGAAATAGATGTAGAAGATGAAGATGAAATTGAAGATACAATCACTGAGAATATTTCAGTTGAGTGCTATGCTGCAGATGTAGATGTAGATAGCATTGAACTACATGATGTAGAAGAAGATAACTAATGCAAACACCAGTAATTACTAAGCAAATCTTTCAAGAAGAAGACGAATATTTCTTAGTTGAAATACAAGCAGACGGAAAGATTTTTCTTAAGCGCAAAGTATATGGCTGGTCAGATACATGGTCATTGCCACTTGAGGAATACAACCAATGAGTAGAGAGTTACAAGAAACTCTAGACCGCATGGCTGTTGCAGCCCAGATAGTATTAGACGAAATACTAAATGAGATTGAAAATGAGTAGCGCATACGTCCCATATAATGGGACTGCTGGCTGGTCAGGTACGGATACATCTATGCAGAGAGCCATAGATAATATCCACTCTGGTCGGGAATTAAACAACCAGCAGTTAGCGTTAGCATATTTAAAACAAGCAGGTGAACTAGGGCTAACCTGGAAAGAGTTAGCCACTGAAACAGGCTGGCATCACGGCACAACAAGTGGCGTGCTATCAGTCCTTCATCAGTCAGGTGCAATCATACGATTGTATACTGCTCGTAATAGATGCAAGGTTTATGTGCATCAGAATTACAAAGGTGCTTATAATAAATATGAAACCTATAAGAAGAAAGAAAAACTTTGCCCGCATTGTGGGCATGACATCAATGCATAAGCCGTTCCTTATGCTATGATGGGACAACCAGTAGGGCGGTAGGTTTTTGGCTCTCTCCTTGTCCTACCCCCACTGGTATCTAATCAAAGGAGAAACATGGCAGAGTTAGAAATACCTAGAGATAAGTATGGCAGACCTATGGTAGTACCACCTAAAGGTGGTAAGCCAGTGGCATATACAAGAACAACAACAGTTGCTGGTTCATTAGATGACGGCACTGCATTGGTAGCATGGAAGTTGCGCATGGCTGCAACTGGTTTAACACTACGCTCTGACTTATTGCTGGCTGCATCAGCAGCAAGAGAAGATAAGTTAGAGATGGATAAGTTGGTTGAAGATGCAATGGAAGCAGCAGGCGCTACCAAGCAGGCTACTATTGGAACAGCAATCCATTCACTAACAGAAAAATTAGACAGAGGTCAAGACCTTGGTCCAATACCAGATGATTATGTTGCAGACATACAGGCATATGCTGATGCAACTAAAAACTTTACCAACATTCACATCGAACAATTCTGCGTGCTAGATAAGTATAAGATTGCTGGCACACCAGACCGCATTGTCGAATACAAAGGCGAGAAGTTTATCTCTGACCTTAAGACAGGCAGCATTAGTTACCCAAACAAAATTGCTATGCAGTTAGCAGTTTATGCACACGGCTTGCCGTATGACCCTGCCACGGCAACCCGTGGTAGTTGGGGTGACATCAACACAGAGAAGGGAATCATTGTGCATCTACCAGCAGGTAGTGGACAATGTACTCTACACTTTGTAGACTTAGTTCATGGTTGGAAAGGTATTGAACTAGCCATGAAAGTAAGAAAGCACCGCGACAAGAAAAACATATCAACACCAATACAAGGAGAATAATGTCTCACACAGAAGCACCCATCAGCATCACAGTTAAATCAGCAGCAGGTTCTCTAGTCACAGTTCGTGCTGCAACAGCAGAAGAACTTGACCAAACAGTTGCACTAACGCTTGCATCACTTGCATCTGCTACAGAAGAACTCGAAAAAGCAGTGCGTGGCACTGGTTTCAGCGCACCATCAGCAACTCCTATCTCACCAGCAGTTGGCTATGCAGCCAATGCGCTAGGTGGAACTGTCATTGCTGAATCATTTACACCAGCAGCAGCACCAGCAGGTGCAGGACAGCGCATGTGTCCACATGGTTCAATGACTCGTATCCATGGGCTAACAGGTAAGTTTGGTCCATACAAAGGTCACTTCTGTCCTGCTAAGCAAGGCGACCCAAGCAAGTGCGCAACTCAATATGTTAAGGCAGGCTCACCAGAGTTTGCTACATTCGTAGCCGACCAGACAAAGGCATAAATGAAAACACTACGCCGTAGCGTAGGCAAGGCAGAGGTTGGCGGAGAACCATTACCGCCACCTTTCCAAGCCTTCGCAAGAGAAGGAATGATATTACGGCGTGCAGAAGTAACTGTAATTGCAGGCACTCCAGGTGCAGGCAAGTCCAGTATCGCATTACATATCGCAGCAAGATTAAAACAACCAACATTATATTTCTCTGCGGATACTAATGCACATACAATGGCTATGCGATTACTCGCGCTTCGCGCACGCATTCCACAACAACAAGCAGAACAAATGCTTAAAACACAACCAGATACAGCAGAGTCTATCTTGCGTGAGTATGGAAATATGTATTGGTCATTCGAACCAAGTCCTACTCTTCGTGACTTAGATGAAGAAGTGTCTGCGTTCGAAACTATATGGGGCAGAAGTCCTACACTTATAGTTGTAGACAATCTTATGGACATTGCTATTGATGGACATGAAGAGTTTGCAGGTATGAGACAAGTTATGAAAGAACTTAAGTACCTAGCAAGAGATACTAACGCAGCAGTACTTGTGCTACACCATACGCAGGAAGGTGCACCTGGTTATCCGTGTCAGCCACGCTCAGCGTTGCAGGGCAAGGTCGCGCAGATTCCTGCTATGGTGTTAACTGTAGGTCAGATGATGCAGGGACAAGACGCATACCTATGCGTAGCCCCTGTCAAGAATAGATACGGCAAGGCAGATGCAACTGGTAACACATACATATCGTTATCATTTGAGCCTGGCTCTATGTATCTAGAAGATGTAGTCCGAGACTATAGACAGGTAGAGATGACAGCATGAGTAGCGCAGCCAAAGCCAAAGGCTCAGGAGCAGAACGAGATGTAGTTAAGTATTTAAAAGAGAACGGCTTCCAATATGCTGACAGGCGACTGGCTGGCGCAACACTAGACAAAGGTGACATATCAGGTATACCTGGAGTTACAATTGAAATCAAGAACCATGCTAAGATGGACTTAGCAGGGTGGACAGAAGAGTTGATAGTCGAGATGGCTAACGACAAAGCATGGACAGGCGTAGTGTGGCACAAACGCAAGGGTAGGGGAAGTCCTGGCGATTGGTACTGCACTATGCCTGGCTATGTATGGCTAGACCTATTAAAGAGAGCCTTAAACAATGGAGAAACCAAGCATTGAAGAATACCTGCGCCACATAGGTGCAGACACACCAGCAATGGGTGCAGGTTGGCGTAAGATGAAGTGCTGCTTTCATCTTGATAGTCACGCAAGTGCAGCAGTAAACTACGATAAGAACGCCTTTGTCTGCCACGGTTGTGGAGTCAAAGGCGATGTCTATTCTTTAATCATGTACAAGGAAGGGATTAACTTTCGTGAGGCTAAACAATTCGCAGAGACAGTTCTTACTGCAGGCAACACAGAGATACGCAGCAGCAATAGAAAGCGCGAGCGTTTATCTGTCAAGCCGTCATCTCTCGGTAGACGAGGCAAAAGTCTTTCACTTGGGAGTGGTAGAAGACCCGCTTCCAGGGCATGAGCCGTATCTAGGCAGGCTTGCTATCCCATATATCACGCCATCAGGCGTGGTAGATATACGATTCCGTGACCTTACAGGCACACATGATGCTAAGTATATGGGATTAGTTGGTGCTGAAACTACTATGTTTAATACGCAAGCAGTCTTTGCTGCCGATAGTTACATATGCGTAACCGAAGGTGAGTTCGATTGCATTATGATGGGTACTAAAACACAGCACCCAACAGTTGGTATTCCAGGAGCAAACAACTGGAAGAAACACTATGCTAAAATCTTAGATGACTTTGAAACAGTCATTGTCCTAGCCGATGGCGATGCCCCTGGCTTAGAGTTTGGCAAGAAGATTAGCCGTGAACTTGGCAATGTAAATATCATCAGCATGCCAGACGGTGAAGATGTAAACTCTATGATGATAAAGAAGGGGAGTGAGTGGATTGACGAACGAATCCGAGAATGTATTGCCAATGGATGATAGTTTCTGGGAGCATGCTGACCATTTAGATTTTGATATGATTATACAATTGTCTGAGCACAAGCATCTTAATATTCTTCATGCTCTGCATGATGTCTACCTAGCCATAAATGAAGACCCAGACGAAGCCAAGTTCCTTGTCACTGGTATTGCAGCCCTTATGCTGTCATCCAAGTATGGCAAAACAGAT
>JACCEA011963984.1_pt1 | contig 11146 bp, 13 predicted proteins | sample 7449851 | NCBI WGS metagenome assembly JACCEA01 (sample SAMN15323453, study PRJNA562643) | freshwater metagenome | isolation source: river surface water | place: USA:Blue River Watershed | collected 2017-08-18 | reverse complement strand
GTTCAACGTCTTGAGAACGCTGCTTCCCGTATCTTTACAGCTAAGATTTCCTTGTTTGAGGAACAGGTTCTTGAGCCACTCCTTAATGCAATGATTCTTGAAGCAAAGCGACAGGGTATTGGTGCTGAAATTAAGATCATTGATCCTGAGTTTGGTGCTGAAATCTGGACTAGTATCACAGCCTCTGACCTAGCCGGACCCGGCAGAATCAGACCTATTGCTGCCAGACACTTTGCTGAGAAGGCACAGCAGGTTCAGAATCTAAATGCTTTCTTCTCTTCTCCTGTTGGTTCTGCCAACCCCTCCGTTATGAGGCACTTCTCAGGCATCAAGATTGCTCAGATGTTTGAGGAACTTCTCGATATCAAGGATTGGGGTATTGTGGAACAGAACATTGGTATTACTGAAGAGACTGAAGCTCAGAAGCTGGCTGCTAACGCTCAAGAAGATGTTTTTGCTATGTCTCAGACACCTTCACCTTTTGAACCACCTAATCTGGGTTAAATTATGGCCAAGATTTCAGAAGAATGGTTTATCGGTGCTAGAGAGACCGAGGAAAGAGAAAAGAGAAAGCAAGTGGTAATGGCTAACACAGCCTCCCTTGCTCTCTTGTACGAAATTTTGGAGAAGAAACTAGCTTCTGCTGAGAGACAAAAGCTTTCAGAAGATACCTATTCCTCTCCATCTTGGCCTTATTTTCAGGCCGATAAAAATGGTCAGATCAGAACGTTGACAGAGCTTCTGAAACTGATTGAGTTTGCAAAATAAGGAATCCTAGACCAATGGATAAAGAGACTAACCTGTTTGATAATGCAAGTGCTGACGTTAACGAGTTCATCCAAGACGAACAGATTGACGACAATGGAGACGCCATCCTTCAGACTCTCGTAGGTGAGGGTAAGAAGTACAAGACCGAGGCAGACCTAGCTCGTGCAGCTATCTACAAAGACAATCACATTAAGCGCATTGAGGAAGAGAACCGTAAGCTTAGAGAAGCTACGATGGAAGCCAAAACGACTAATGAGATTCTTCAGGCCCTAAAGGCTCAGCAGAATAAAGAGGACACCAGCAATGGGAACGACAATTCCCGATCTCGCTCGGAATCCGAAAATGGAAACAACCAAGCCCCTAGTCTAACCGTAGACGAAGTTGCTGAAAGAGTTGTTGCTGCTTTGGAGGCTAAAACTACCAAGAAGACTCAGGAGGAAAATCTTGCCTATGTCAAGAATGAACTCGTGAAGAATTTTGGTCCCGAATATCCTAGTGTTATTCGTCAGAAGGCTAATGAACTTGGGTTGGACGATACAATGGCCACAGAGATGGCTAGGAAGTCCCCTAAGGCGTTTTTCAATCTTTTGGGTGTAAACCCTGCTCCTAGACAGAATGTGGCTCCTAACCCTTCTGTGAGGACACAAGCTACTAGTACTGGTCCTGAGAGGGACTTTGCTTACTACGAGAAGATTAGAAAGACAGACGAGCGTAAGTACATGTCTCGCGAAGTTCAAAATGCTCTACTTGCTGACGCCTTTCGACTAGGTGAGAGATTTTACAAGAAATAAGGAATAAAATCACATGTCTGGTTTTTCTACTACAACTGCTAATTCTGGCCACCTTATCCGTTCGCAGATTTGGTCGTCCCAGCTTAAGGAAGTCTTTCAGGATGACCTGAATGCACTCAAGTACGTCGATTGGCTCTCGGGTTTCCCGGATGGCGATCAGTTTAATATCGCTTCGCTCGGTCAGGCTCAGATCAATGACTACGCTGAAGGTCAGGCCATCAAGTACTCTGCGTTTGATACTGGTCAGTTCACCTTTACGATCACCGAGTATAAGTCGTCTGCCACTTGGATCACCAAGAAGATGCTTCAGGATGCCTTCCTTGCCTCGCAGGTTCAGGGCCAGTTTGTCCCGAAGATGCGTAGAGCACTCGATGTCGTTATGGAAACGGACATCCTTGCACTCGGTCCGAATGCTCAGACTGCTTCGAATACCAATACGATCAACGGTGCTCACCATCGTTATGTCGGTGGCGGTGCCTCGGAGACTATCGAGCTTGATGACTTTGCCCGTGCTAAGTATGCCCTTCAGAAGGCCAACGTTCCGATGAATAACCTCGTCGCTATCGTTGACCCGACTACGGCTCATACGCTTAATGCCCTTGCAGCTAACTCGAACATCACTAACAACCAGCGTTGGGACGGTATTGTCCGTACTGGTATTACCTCCGGTATGCACTTCATCAACAACATCCATGGTTTTGACGTGTATGTTTCGAACTATCTGAAACAGGGTATTGCCGAAACCGTCAATGGTCTTACGACTGCCAATGGCGTTGCTAACCTCTTCTTCTCGGCTGATCAGACTGCCCTTCCGTTCGTTGGTGCTATCCGTCAGGCCCCTCAGGTTGAATCCGAATACAATAAGGATATGCAGCGTGAAGAGTATGTTATGACGACTCGTTATGGCCTTAAGTTGTATCGCCCGGAAAACATGGTCGTTGTCCTCACCGACACGGATCAGGTTTACACCTAATTTACTAACATAAGGAAATAACACAATGGGTACATGGACTAATTCCGACGGCCTCTACATTAAGTATGGTATCGACGCAGCTACTAAAAACATCGGTGGTGAGTACGAATATGATGGGCCTCTCCACTTTATCGAGTTTACCGTTACGGCTGCTGGTCTCGCCGCTGTTGCTTCTCAGACCATTCTCTCTGACACGGTCTACCTTCCTAGCAATGCCTTCATTGAGAAGGTTGAGTTTAGGGTAGAGACTGCCTTTACGGGAGCTACAGCTACACTTGACTTCGGTCTCGTACGTAAGAACCGAACTACTGAACTTGATTACGATGGTTTTGCTGTGGCTGTTGCTGTGGCATCACTTACAGCTGGTGCTACGATCACTGGTGCAGGTGCTCTCATCGGCACTCGTCTTTCTCAGATTGGTATTCCGACAGCACGTAATAACACGGCTGATCTTACCGCTGGTAAAGGCTACCTTCGTATCTACTACAGTATCTAACATAGAGGCCCCCGAAAGGGGGCTTCCTTTCTAAGGAAACCTGATGGCTGACAAAATTACTCTCGAAAATATTGATAGCTTGCAGAATCAGATTTCTGCGAAAACAAAGATCAATTCTAACTTTAATCTCATAGCTAATAAGATTGATACTCTTCTGTCTTTGGATGGTGATACACCTAACCAGATGGAAACCAATCTCGATATGAACTCTTACAGGATTACCAATGTAGGTGCTCCTGTTAGTCCTAACGATGCAGTCAGACTTCAGGATATTAGCGGTGTAGACATTGCTGGACCTGCTGTTGATTCATTCACAGGCACTGGTTCCAAGACAGTCTTTACACTTACTGAGGAACCCTACCTTGATAACATCAAAGTGTTTATCGACGGTATCTACCAACATCAAGATACGTACTCCGTTACCACTGACCAGTTGACTTTCTCTGAAGCTCCACCGAATGCTTCTAAGATCGAAGTCTTCTCCAATACAGAAGCAAGCTCGTCCAGTTCCACTCATACCCACGTCTCTGCTGACATTACTGACCTGACTGAGACAGTGGAAGACATCATTGGTACGAAAGTGCAGGCTGGACCTAATATTGCTGTAACCTACAGTGACAGTACTGGTATTACCACAATTACAGGCACAGGAGCAGGCGCAGGTGGTTCTACAGCTAGCAGCACTTCCTTTGCTCCAATTGGAAACATTGTAGCTACTAACGTCCAAGCAGCTATTCAAGAACTAGACACTGAGAAGGCTCCTTTGGCTCATACTCAGTTTGCCTCAACCATTACTGACCTTACTGAGACTGTGGAAGACATCATTGGCTCAAAGGTTCAGGCCGGTCCAAATATTACAGTGGCCTATAGTGATACTACTGGTGTAACTACAATTACGGGAACTGGTGGTTCTAGTGCTTTTGTAACTCCTGAAGCATTTGGTGCTATCGGTGACGGTGTAACAGATGATACTTCTGCTCTTCAATCTGCCCTTAGAAGTACCAGTCCCTGTTTGCTTGTTGGTACATACCTAGTTACAGGTCCTGTTGCTTTCGGTACAGCCTACACGCCTACTGGTAAGCTTATCATGGGACAGGGTAAGAAGCACATTATTCTAGGTGCCACAAACGCTGGTCTCACTTGGACTTCTACGACACCTGATACTACACAGAATAACCAACTAGTTGCTAAAGACTTTACCATTATGGTTAGCGTTAATAGCCACGCTAGGGCTGCTCTCAGGCTTGAGACAACTGGTGGTTCTGGATCAACTAGCAAGACTTTTGATCTTCGTAACATTCATACCTTTGGTACTGATGGAAACAAGGGTGCCCTTATTGGTATCCAGCTTGTCAACCAGAGAAATGGTATTGTAGACTCCTGTATCCACCAAGGTGTGAGGACACAGTCTGCTGGTGCTAGAACTGGTTTTGGTATCTCTTGTGAAGGTACTGGTGATCCTGTTGACTTTAGAATTGTTAACTGCCATGCCTACTTTGCTCAGATTGGTTTGAACCTAGATGAGACTCACGAAGGCATCACGGTTGATAAGTGTGTCTACGTTGCTACAGACTACGGTGTTTACTCAGAACTTGATGAAAACCCTATCTCTGGTGATAACGAAGGTAAGCCTCTTCTCAAGGTTTCTAATTGTCACATGAATAACCACATCGGTGGTGTTTACGCAATTAGAACTAGAGACTTCTCTATCGTTTATAATGACTTCTTGGCTGAAACAGCTAACTCTAACTGGACTGCTGTTCTTTGTACAACTGGTGGTGCTGCCTCTCAATATGGCTACATCTCAGGTAACAAGATGCAGGATGCTACCACAGGTTCTCCTTCGACTAATACTACAACTGGTGTTCGTCTTAATGGTGTCTCTTCTGGTGGCTTGTTCACTATTGTTGGTGAGAATAGGTACATCTCCCTTAAGAGAGGCCTTCTTCTTGAATCCAACGCTAGGTACGTTCAGTACTCCACGGGCTCTGTGTACGCAGGATGTACAACTGCTGTAATTGACAATGGCTCTCTGAATACAAGCTACGGTGGTGGTGGAGGTGGAGGTGGAGGTGTTCTCACAGACGCTCAGCTTCTTAACAGAACAAACCACACTGGCTACGAACCTCATGCAACTGGGTTTGCTAAAAGCTCAGGTCCAGAAGGCGGTGAACTTAGACTTCAGGTTCCAGATAGCACATCCTTGAATGGTGATATTGCTGTTGATGTTTCTACTAATAGCTTCCGTATCTTTGAAACTGGTGGTTCCCAGAGGGGTGCTGCTCTAGATTTGGCTTCTTGTGGTAGCTCCGTTTCGACAAGCCTTGTCACAAACATCAACCTCGGTAACTTCATGCCTTTGTCTGGTGTTAGTGCTCTTGGTAACTTTGCTCTACTTCTTCAAGCCAGTGGCTACGGTGCAGCAGGTGGTACAGTATCCGGCTCTGATCTCTACTACGCCTATAACGCAGGTTACGGTGCAAACGTGGGGGTGGGTACTTGGAGACGCCACGGTGAGACCTCAGCGGCAGGTCAAGTTACACTTTTCCAGAGGATTGCATAATGTCTCTAACTAAAGTACCAGTAGGTCTTGTAAAAGATATATACAAAAGTATCGTTCAACCAATTACACAGAAAGGTACTGTGTCTTCTGGAACAGTAACCTTTAATTTAGCTGACGGTAATAAGCAGTCTGTTTCAGTAGCTGGAAACCAAAATTGGGCTTTTACTGGCTGGCCAGCTAGTGGTACTTTTGGAGAGCTTGAAATTTTTGCAACAAATGCAGGGCTTGCTACTATTTCTTTCCCTACTATTCAGTGGTTAATTGGTGATGGTACAACTAGTACTAACTACACACTAATGGGTGTGACAATGCAACCAAGTGGTCTAAACCATTTTCTCTTTTGGTCTATTGACGGTGGTTCGACAATCTATGGAGTTATCCGATGAACAGAAATGTATTTTTTGAATACGTAAGAAAAGCTCCCTTCGGAGGTAGGATCACTCACGAACAGGTTGATGGTCTCACTAAGATTCTAGACGAATGGGATAGCCGAGGTCTTGAGGATGAAAGGTGGTTGGCTTATATGTTGGCTACTACGTTCCACGAGACAGCTTACAAGATGCAACCTATTCGAGAGATGGGTGGTGAGAAGTACCTAAGGTCCAAGAAGTACTACCCTTGGGTTGGTGAAGGTCTCGTCCAAGTTACTTGGGAGAATAACCACAAGAAGTTTGGAGCCAACAAGCCCGGTGAACTACTCACTTGGCCTATTGCCCTCAGAGGTCTCTTTGATGGTATGATCAACGGTATGTACACAGGTAAGAAGCTTGGTCACTACTTCAACGACAAGATAACAGACCCTGTTGGTGCTCGAAAGATTATCAACGGTACTGACAAAGACAAGCTCATTGCTAAGTACTACGAGAATTTTCTAGACTCAATCAAGGCTGCTAAGGATAAGATTGAGGAAGAAGCACCAGAGGTAAAAACCGAAGATGTTAAAGTTACTGAAGACAAAGGTTCGATTGCAACTGTTATCACAGCAGCTTCTGGTCTTGGTGGTCTTGGCTTTCTTAGCGATGTTAACAATCCCTATACACTAGCAGCCTTTGGTCTTATTGTTATTGTAGGTGGTATCCTTGCATACGCTTACTTCTCAGGAAAGCTGGTTATTAAGAGATGATGTTCCTAATAGATAAATTTAAAGGGTATCTTCTCTCCTTTGGTGTCTTTGTTACTGTTCTAGCTTCTGTCTATTTCAATGGACTTACAAAGGGAGCTAGGAAGGAAAAAGAGAAACAAGAGAAACTAGAGGAAGAGGCTAAGGTCCTTAGGGAAAAGGTAGACACAGATGTTGAGAAACTTTCTAATAGCGAGCTTGATGAGCGTCTTTCTAAGTGGGTGCGCCCAGACAAGCGGTAACTTCTGTAAGACTGAGAAACCCTACTACTTGACTAGGAATGATTTGACTGTTATGACTGAAACACAGAAGAAGTTTCACCTTAGCAGAAATGAGTATGGTGCTAAACTATGTGGATGGAAACCTGCTAATGGCTAAAACACTTCTGAGAATGACACAGGATGTCCTTGAGAGCATTGACGGGGAAGAGGTTAACTCTATCTCAGATACTATCGAGGCATCCTCTGTAGCCGGTATTATCGAAGCTTGCTACGACTCTCTTGTTCTGACTGGTGACTTTAGAGAGACTAAGAAGCCCTTCACCCTCACAGCTATGGGTACAGGTAAACCAGTTCTAATGGGTAGACCAGATAACGTTGTGTCTATCGAATGGATTAAATACGACATCAGAGAGGACGGTGATCCGTACCCTAGTTGGTCAGACATTCAGTATCTAAGCATTGAGGACTTTCTACAGATAACTCTCATGCTTCCTTCTGAGTCTACCGCAGACATTGGTTCCTTTGTTCATAACATAGAAGGTAGCAACGTAAGCTTCTTCTACAGAACAGATGGGCCACCAAAGTACTTCACTACAATTGACGACACGTACATCTTGTTCGACTCCTACGACATTGGCATTGATGCTAACCTGCAAGAGTCAAAGACTATGTGCTTTGGTCAGGTAGACTTCACATTCCTAAAGCAAGATAGCTTCGTAATCCCTTTTGATAAAAAGACTACAAAGCAACTGCTCGAAGAGTCTAAAGCCAGATGCTCTATTGAACTAAGACAAACACAAAATCCCGCTGCTGAGAAAGTAGCTAGGCGTCTTCACGTAAGGTCACAGTTTGACAATAGGCAGATTGGTCGAAGAGACTCTTATGAAGATAGAAAAGGTTATGGAAGAAAATAATGTTTGAACAAAAAGAAATTGTTACCGTACCATACAAAGACAACCATTTTAAGATTGAACCATTCGGTGAGTACGGATTTCTTAAGGTCCGACTGGAACGAGGTGAGACACCCTTGGAACTCAAGGACCAAAGCTTTACTACCCTGATGGTTGCTCAGACTGCTGTACAGAACTACATTACGAAGAATACACCTGACCTTAAAAAGAAAGTCTAACAATGACAAGGGCATCCGGTACAAGTGTTGAAAACAGTTTTACAAAAGGATTTGTAACAGAATTTTCTGGTTTTAACTTTCCTGAGAATGCCTGTGAAGAAACTCTTAACTCAGTCTTTAATTCTAACGGTGTAGTGTCTAGGCGTCTAGGTTTGGCTCTTGATCCTACTGCTTCCTTTCCGAGTATCACATACAACACAGCGTCTATCTATACGAGCTTTGTGTGGAAGGCAGCAGGGCTTGAGAGTGAGAATACCTTCTTAGTTCAACAGATCGACAACACACTACACTTCTACCAACTTAACTCAGAAGACATTCCATCTAACAAGAAGTCTTTTACATTTGACCTGAGCACCTACGCAACTACAGGTAATCCGGGTCTCTACAGATGTGACTATGCCAATGGTTCTGGTAGACTGTTCGTGGCCAACAAAGCCTCTGAGCCCTTCTACATTAAGTACAATGGTACTACAGACAACATTGAAACAAGAAGCATCCCTATTGAGATTAGAGACTTCAAGGTTCTAGACGACGGCATTCCTATCATCGAAAACCTACCGTACACCGATACAACTAACAAGAAGTACGTGTACAACATCATGAATCAAGGCTGGACGACCAACCTAATCAGTGCGTGGAATACTCAAGGGAACAACGAGCGTCCTAACAAGGCTCAAGTATGGTGGTACTTCAGAGATGCGGCTGCTACAGCGTCTGTTCCGGGATACCTACAGTTTGCCCCTAACTATCGTTACAAGTTTCAGGACTTGGGTACAACGGTTGCCCCTAGAGGTTACTTTGTTCTAAACGCTTTTGACCAAGATAGAAATGCAGTGTCTGGTCTCACTGGTTTGGATACTGTTTCTTCTAATGGTCAAAGACCTTCCTGTGTGTCCTTCATCAATGGTAGAGTGTTCTACTCTGGTGTTGAAGCAGATAGTTTTAATGGTGTTGTGTACTTCTCCGATATCATCAAGGATACGGACTCAGACATTAGATTTTACCAGAAGGGTGATCCTACCTCAGAAGTTAACCCTCAGTTGCTTCCTAACGATGGTGGTACCTTTATCATCCCCGAAGCTGGTAAGATTCTCAGAATGGTTCCTGTTAAGAATACTCTAGTCTTCTTTGCTTCTAATGGTGTCTGGACAGTCCAAGGCAGCTCGGAAGTAGGCTTCTCGGCCACAGACTTCTCTGTTGAAAAGATTAGTGATGTACCCTGTGTAGACAATGAGTCATTTACGACAATCGGTAACTTCCCTCTATGGTGGACCAATGAGGGCATCTTTACCCTACAGAGTTCAAACATTGGGGCTGTTAGTACTCAGAACATCACTAGAGACACTATCCACACTTTCTTTAACGAGATACCAGTAGCCTCTAAGGCCAAGGTACGTGGGGACTACAACACATTAACTAATGAAATCTTCTGGATTTACTCAACGGATAAACTAAACCCCTCAGCCTTTGACAGAGTTCTGGTGTTTAACACAAGGACACAGGCGTTCTACCTGTACTCTCTGCCAGACAATATCAAGGTAATTGATGTAGTGGCTACTCCGATCATTGAGTTTTCTAACTACAATCCAGACGCCCTACACAATGCTAAGTTTGTTGTTGAGCACTCCACTAATAAGATTGGCTTTGCCAGATTTTCTAATGTTAACCTTCTTGATTGGGAGGACTTAGTTCCGGGAGGTGTTCCTTATGATTCCTACTTCGTCACAGGCCCAAGAGTTAGAGGTGAAGGACAACGTAAGTTCCAAGAGAACTATGTTACAGTTTACACTAAGTATGTTGCTGATGGTTCTTGTTGGGTCTTTTCTATCTGGGATTACGGTAATGTTATAGACTCAAACAGATGGGGTACGCCTCAGCAAGCTACCAAACCTAATGATAAGTTTGACTACTCTAGTAGGCGATTGAAGATCAGAGGTAATGGTAAGTCTGTTAAATTCAAGTTCCAGTCAGAAGAAAACAAACCGTTTAACATTCTAGGTTGGGCTGCTTATGAGACAGTTAATGACAAAGTATAACTTCAAGATTGCTACAGAAGAAGACAGGCCTTGGTTAATTCGAATGTGTCTGTCTTTCTTTTCATTCTCAGAGTACTCCAAAGTAAAAGAACCGGACTTAGACAAGATTGAACAGACCGTAGATTGGTACCTTACTAGACCACAGAACGAAGCTATTGTTATCCTGCTTATGTTTGAAGGTATCCCAGTTGGTATGTTATCTCTTATGAATGCTCCTACTCCATTCTGGACAGGGTTCCTAGCCTCCGAACAAACGTGGTGGGTAGAGCCTGAGCACAGAGGTAGGGACTCTCTCAAGATGATTGACATTGCTGAGGAATGGGCCAAGAAGACAGGCTGTATAGGTTTGTGTTTGTCAGCTCTTAACTCTAATTCTAAAGTTTCTAAGTTGTACGAGAAAAAAGGCTACCAGTTATCTGAGCTAGCATATTTTAAAGGATTCTAACATGGCTGCTATTTCTACACTTATTGCTGCCGCAGGTCTAGCTGTTACCGCTGCGGGTACTGCCGCTGCATATTCAGAACAACAGAAGTCTAACAAGATTCAGAAACAAGCTCTACAGGTTCAGCAGAACCAAGCTGAGATTGAAGCCGGTAGAAGTCGTAGACAGACCTACCGTGATATGCTCAAGGCTCAAGCTACCTCTGAAACTAACGCTGCTGCTCAGGGTGGTCTTGCCTCAAGTGCTCTTGAAGGCGGTATTGCTCAGGCAGCTAACTCAGGACTTCAGTCTACCAGAGACACTAACCAGAACCTAGACACAGCTAAACAACTCTACAGTCTGAAGTCTCAGTCTATTGGCATCGGGCAGAACAGTAACCTTCTCTACGGAGTTGGTAAGGGTATGTCCAGTCTATCTGGAATCTTTAGCGGAATCAAACCGGCGGTGCAGTAATAATGGATGAACTCTACGACCAGAACAAAGCTCTCATTGACCTAAACAACATCAACAAGGGTGTTCCTCAGACAGACTTTAGTGACCCATACTCAAAGAAAAGAGCCTTGATGACTCAGGTTGCCTCTGGTGGTGAGATTACTTTTGACGATG
>JACCEA011800766.1_pt1 | contig 11147 bp, 5 predicted proteins | sample 7449851 | NCBI WGS metagenome assembly JACCEA01 (sample SAMN15323453, study PRJNA562643) | freshwater metagenome | isolation source: river surface water | place: USA:Blue River Watershed | collected 2017-08-18 | reverse complement strand
GCGGCGGTAGGCGCTGTTGATGATGGTTCTGAAGTTGGCTGCGAAGTAGGGTTGGTGGGTTGTGATGAGGATTGCAATGAAGGCTGACAGGTGGGTTGTCTTGATGGTTGCGCTGAAGGATGGCGTGATGGTTGTAGCGATGGCTGTGAAGAGGGATGACCTGTTGGCTGCCCCGATGGTCGTCTGGATGGTTGTCTCGAAGGTTGAGAAGTTGGCTTTTGATACGGTTGTCTACTTGGCTGACCTGTTGGCTGACTACTCGGAAATGAATCGTGATATCCATACAACAACCACTCTGCTATGTTGAATGTATTTGTTTCCAAATTAATATTGTCATAATTACCTAATCTCAGTGCAACTAGACGATAACATGAATAAGAGGACTTAACTGAACTGAGAGAAAACGTCTTCACGGAATCAGACCAAGATGTCACACTCCAATATGCTGCCACCAAATACCAATTGCTGCAATCACCACTGCCCAGCACCACAAACTTACGAGGCATACGAAATGCTCCATATGTTGGTCTACCTTGCATCAAAAACTTGGCCAAGTAGATATAATGAGGCAACTTAAGTTGGAGATAATCACCAGAATATGTTGTCCCATTTACAGTAGTGGTCGAGATACTACCTTGATAGACACCATAATATTGGGAATAACTCTCTGCAAAGTGATAGTAGGTGGTCGAAGATCGATCAAAAGCATTATATGCTGAATATGGATCATACGTAGTGCTGGTACTGTAAGAGATAATGTATGTACCTGCCGATTTGGCATTAGATGCAGTAAATGTATTTGCTGTAGCCGCTGTTGGTGGATATTCGAAAATGGTATGCGTTGGATGAGAAGTTGGTTGTGCGGTTGGTTGGCGCGTTGGTCTACTTGTTGGTTGGCAGGAAGGCTGACGAGTTGGTTGCGTTGTTGGCTGACGGGATGGCTGAAATGAAGGTTGCGACGTGGGTTGTCGTGTTGGTTGTCCTGATGGCTGCCTTGAAGGTTGAGATGACGGTTGCATAGATGGTTGTGAGGATGGCTGCGTTGTTGGTTTTAAAACAGGCTGTGAAGATGGTTGAGATGACGGCTGACATGTCGGTTGAGAAGTGGGATAGATATAATTCGGTGCATACGAAGGAGCTGCAGTTGGTGCCACTGAATACAACTTACGAATACGATGATTGTAACGATCGCTCACATAAACATCTCCTGTAGTTGTAGCATATGCATGAGTCAACAAATTAAACGTAGCTGACGTCGCATACCCTCCATCCCCAGAATACGATGTGGTACCTGTACCAGCTAGTAGTGTTATTATGCCAGTTGAAAGATCAACAACTCTAACTTTGCTGTTGTAACTATCTGCAAGGTACAATTGATTGGAGTAAAGATACATGCCCATGACAACATTGATACCAGCAGACGTGGCTGGTCCTCCGTCACCAGAAGACCCACTACTCCCAGTACCTGCAATGGTTGTAATTATATTGGTCGAATAGGCAACCTTACGGATTCTATACCACGAATCAGTAGCGATATACACGTTTCCATTGGTATCACAAGCCGTAGCTCCGGGACGATATACATAGGCAGATGTAGCAGCACCATTATCACCAAGGGACCCACCTGATCCTGCAAAAAGAGTAACGATGCCTGTGGAAGTACTGACCTTACGTACTCGGTCATTAAACGTATCGGAGATATAGATGTTGCCGATGGAATCTCCATCAACCCAGCGAGGCCAGTAAAAAGTGGCGGATGTCGCTTGTCCGCCATCACCCGAGGAACCTTGAGATCCAGTGCCAGCAAATGTGGTCATTATATTGGTAGCCATATTAATTCTTCTCACACGATGCTTAGCCACATCTACAAAGTATAAGTAAGAGTTGGATGAATCCATCCACATACCGCCAAGTTCAAAAATAGCAGTACTAGTAGCAACAACATTGTTGGTATCGGTGGAAGATCCATAACTTCCAGCAAACAATGAAATAATATTTGTAGTTATTGAGATTTTACGAATAAGTTTGTTGCCACCATCGGCAAGATAGAAATTCCCACTCGTATCCATAGCCATAGAATATGGCTGATAGATAGTGGCAGAAGATGCGACACCACCATCTCCAGTGTAGCTACTTGTACCAGTGCCAGCAAAAGTAGCCACTTTGTAAGTATCAGCAACATAACTTGGAGCATATGTGGGTGGAGCAGTTGGAAGACGCGTTGGTACAAATGTGGGAGTTGCGGTAGTGGGACTTACAGTGGGAACACGAGTCGGTGCACGAGTTGGGATGGATGTCGTTGGTGCCAAGGTTGGAGCAAGAGTTGGTGCAGCAGTTGGAGTGACATATAAATTCAAGATCTCACTGGCACTCATAGCATAATTGTAAACAGTGATGGTATCCATCCATCCAGTGTAATAATTGATCAAATCCCTTGCATCACCTCCAAGATTAAAGTAGGTGTGAGGGTTGCTAATAATATTGGTGGTTGTAGCAGAGTTATCCAACACACCATTCACATAGATGTATCCGGTGTCCAAACTCTTCACAACAGCAACATGAGAGCGTTGATTAGCACTCACCGAAATGGATCCAATTACTCGAACGCCATAAGCTGACACAGAATCTTGTTCAAAAAATTCAAAAGTACCTCCTGAGTACATACCAACCACTACAGAGCCAGCAAATGTGGTTGTGTATCTTCCAGAAGAGGCCAAGACGCAATAAGAGGAAGTTGACGAAGGAGTGATCCAAAACGCAATTGTCACATAGTGATTAGAAGCACTACTTAGGGTTCCATACATGTAGGTGGACGAACCACTAAAATAATATTTGTCCTTGTAAAAAATATTTGCTTGTACTGCCACAGTGGGTCCAGCCGTGGGTGATGCAGCCAACACGCTTACAGTTCCTAATTTTCGACCTCCAGTCGTGCTATTTTGAGCACCACGGGACGAAAAATCCTGGCTGTCTCCTTCGACGACGAATGCATCAAGAAAATGATTAGCAGAAGACAACAAGTTGCTGGTCAGTAACCAGCAACAACAAAGCAAGGCCAAGCCAAAAGGAAGTAAACTGGTGAAAACAACATCACTTCTTTGATTTTGACATCGGGATGATGAATTCAAGAAATTCTTTTTTGTCTCTGCTCAAAGAAACATCAGAGGAAACTGCCGTCCATTCTTCTCTACTTTCTATTGCCGTCCAAGCAATCTGGAGTTTTCTACAAAATTTCAAAAACCCAAAACTTGACGTTTAAAGAGTTGAATATACCTTGAACTCTTTCTAATTAGCACATAGAATTATGTAATTATATGCCCGTTTTCACCGGATATGAAGATTTGAAAGTTTTTCGTCAACAAAACGTCGACGAAGGAATATCCATGTGATTTCTTGATAATCAGAAGGATTTTCTGAACGTCTACTTTGCTAAACTTTTCTTCCTGAGTAATACAATTTAGATATAGACATGTCACAATTCAATGAAGGACACCAGCACAAAGGAAATGTGTTCTCAGCATAGAAAATAATAGAAGAAACAGTACATTGTAGTAAAAAGTGGATTTTACAACAGAGATCACAATAACATTTATTACATATCCAGAATGTTTCACACGTATTTAACAACATAATAACAAAACAAACAACAACTTGCATTGAGTATATTTACTAACTATAGGATAAAAGGTTTATTTAATATTCTCAGAAATGGTTTTAATATTGGTAATGACGATTAGGAAACAATGGTGTTATTGCTACATCATGAAAGGTTGATACAGAAAATGGCTTGACTTTCATTAGCGATAACCATTGTTTCCTCGCTAACATACCTACAATAGTACTGACATTTGACTTACCTCTGTAGTTGGGATACTATTGAGCACGTTTGAATTGAAGTCAATGAGGTAAGGACACATTAACCAACGTAGACAATGTCAGGATAGACTGTTACCAATATTCAACTGAGGGAAATGTTCGTTGTGTTGTCATGTTGTAACATAAAGAAAGTAACAGACCAAATTGGAAAGTGATAGACAGAAGGTAATATGATATTGCGGTTTGCTCAAAAGAAGCCAGAAGTATCCATATGAGCATGAGGTTTAAGGTCATGATCTATCTGACGGAAGACTTTCGCTACTTGATGATGAAAGCCAACGAATGAGCTAGGATATATATGCTGAATGGCTCTCGTCGTTATTAACGTTTCTGGGTGAATTTTTGAAGGTCGTCATACTGTCCGCCACTCGCAGAGAACGGTACACCCCATGAAACAAAGTCCAACGATAGTCAAACTGATTAATAAGAGACTTCTGAACCACGAGCGGCATCGATACTAAAGCAAAAGAAAACATCAAAGCCATGTTAGGCAGGAGAAATGATCAGAAGACTTCATTTCATTTCACTTGTGATAATGGTGGAAAAGAACTAGTGAGCAAGATGGAAGGGCATAAAACAGAATTTGGAATTTGAACTTGCGCCTTCTGAAAATTGCTTTTTCAAAAAGGCCTAAAAATATGGGTACCTACGTCACTCTGTTGGCAGTGCGCCGGTCTGCTCGTCTCCTGCTGCCTTGCCTGCTGCAGTCCTACTGCTTCTGCTGCGTGCACCGGAGTGTGGGCGGCTGGCGAGCGGCGGGCCAGCAGGCAGCGACCATTCGCCAGATTAATTAATTCTATCATGTGCGTATTTTGCAGTGAAGAGAAAGCAACGTACAATAAGGTGGAAAGAACAAAAACCAAACATAGTTGGATCAATTTTCTTTGGAATTTTGTTGAAAGCAGGAAGGGAAGCACCAATTCTTTGAGTATATCGTGCAACAAGAACGAAAAGTTAAAATATGATGAATTGTACCGACGGTATTATCAGTAACGAATCTGATGATCAGTTGTTTCTAGAAGAAGAGATAAATCGATATTTAGGTACGAGTGTGATTATATCAACATGAAGTGTCTTGGTTTTATCGACCTTCTTTCCTAGACGATTTTTGGTTTGATTCCTTGCCAGATTCATTTGTTGATGAGTTTTCTTCTCCTAAATACCTACAGAAGATCATGCCTGCTCAATTGCAGATATCCAATATCATTAATGACACGATGAATTCTGCATTTCCACCTTCTCCGGCGTTAGAATCAGCTCCACCACCATTATCAAGCCATAGCGAACTTAGAGTTCGTAACAAGCATAAACGTGAAGCTGATGCTGAGTTGCTACAAAATGAATTATTTGTTCAAGAACAGAAACGTATTCGTTTAGAAGTTTTTGATCCTATAATGGAAGCATTTAACACCGGTGATTTTGATCAAATGGCAAACCTCGTGCGCTCTAATTGTCATCCTGACGTAGTTGTCAAAATGCCACAATCTATGACTTATCCAGGAGTGACGCCAATCTTAGTTCTTTGGGGTTTACTACATAAGATATACCCAGATGCAATGATCAAGATACTTGAAAGGAGAATTAGTTCCAGTACTTCCTCTATTGCTCCTATTCAACTAGTAGAATATGTCTTCAAGTTTCATGGTAGTCGTATTACTACTAAACCAGTCCTCGATTCCTTCTCTGAAATAATGGATAGCAATGGAAACAAACCTATGTCTCACCAAGAAATGAGATCTGTTATTAGTAGACATATGAATGCAATTCCACCAACTTCCTTTGATGAACACGAATGCTCTTTTATTGCTGAGGTTGTCTTGTCCTTTGATAATGATAATAAGATTATTGAATGGAGATATGATATCTTAGCATCAAGCGTGAATTAATTACTTTAATGTAACGTCGCATTCAGGTAATGGTTTGCTTTGGAGTTCTTTTTAATGTCTGTTATACATGTCACTCGTTCGACCCACTCTCCGTTTGTCTCATTATCCAGCTATTTTTGAATTATCTGTTTGCTTGTTTTATGTTCATATTGTGTTGTCTATCGCATAGCGAATGTTTGTATCGGATATCTATCTCAATTTGTGCATTCCGTCTTGATTTATGCTCCCTAACTGTCTGTCTTTCTGTCTGTCTATCGTTTTCCCCCCCATATTCTCTCCCACTAGTTGATATAATATGATATGTATATTCTTTCTATTGTTTTGTTATTGAATTATTTACCCTCCAATTGGTTGTTCTTTTTGTCATTCCTTGGAAGAACAATATGATTATAGCATAGTTTCGGATTGAAATGATCGTGTGTCCATTCTCTCATCTTCACTTTTTTAATTCGTTTCTTTCATTATCCCCCCTTTTGAATAACCCAAGTTTCACCATGATGTTGTATTACTATTATTTTCTTTGTCTTTCTTATTTGCTCGATAATACACTCTGAGCTTTGTTTAAATTGTAGGTTTGCTTTTTTTCTTATTTTTGCATGATAGTTGCTTGTTTCCTCCAAAGACGCAGTATATATTGGATGAGATGCTACAAATATTCGTTACCATTGATGGATTCACAAGCTGTAAAGAGTTTAGAAATTAGCCTGGTGTTTAATTAATGTAGAAATACAAGGAAATCATGTATTTATATTTGTTATTTTTTTGGGAAAAAGCCTTGTGGAGGGAAATTCAAAGGATGGTGGTTACTTCTTATAATTAGAGTTTCGTAAAACGTTGGACATCATCATCAAGGATATTGAAGTGTTTTCAGGTTAAAATAGACATCTTGCTGTGTTGCGATGGTGATTATTCCAAAAGATGCGATAGTTTTTTTTTAAAAAACAGAGTGTCTTGGTCCGGAAAGGCATTAATTGTCCGTGGGTCCGTGTCTCAGTCGCCTCGCCCCGGGGATTTTTTTTTTCCTTGTGTAAGTAATTTTCTCCCGTCGCCCCGGGGCTTTTTTATAACCGGTGTGTTGGGGTGGAATCCTCAGTTAATGAATTAAAAGGTAAGACTCAAAACGACAAAAAAATATTTTGTACAATAAGGTGGGTGGAAAAAAAATTTCGACATGGAGAACAACAACGACGAAGATGATGATGAAGATGAGCTATGTTGGGGAATTTTTTGGAAAAGAGAGAACGATGTATTTTCAAGTAAAAGCCCACAGGCCTCTAGTTACTTGTGGAATTATTATCATTAGTTTTTCATGCAAAGGAGGCACAACAAAAGGTTAAAATATTGTTTTACGCTCATTTGCGATTGTTTCTTTAATGAAAGTGCTTAGTTAGAATGTTTATGCATTAGTCCATAATTTAAAATAACATTATTACTTTAACTTTAATGATGTTAAATTTATTCTGAGTTTCCATTGCTACAGTTATCAACACATTAATGAACATCATAACATCTGCTAATAAAGCCATCAATCTGTCAGGTGTATCTGAGCTGAGTTTGCATCTAACTAAAACACTTCACATCGCTTCATAATTGCATCCACCATCTGCTATCAGAAAGGTGACCATTGGCGATTGAATTTTTTGATAATATAACGGAGCACTATAGGTGCGGATACACCATAAACATCTTGCGATAAATAAATGGGGAAAAAAGGACAAAAGAGAGAGTTCATCATCAGAATATCGCTAAAGGAAGGAAATGCTAAATGCTGGCAAACATCTGATTAACTCACAACATAAACGACATCGTGACTAATTTACTTAATATTAAAACAACACAACTGACAGGCAAGGAAGATGACGACACACTGAAAGATTACTAATCTACAATTTCTACAAAAGTTGAATAGTATTTTTTGAATAAACCAAAATTGATGGAAAAACACAGCATTAATAACATTTATTGTATTCTGTATATATAATAATGACAATGATAATTCAACAACAACACAATATTATCATAAGGCTATGCTATAACAGACAACAGTATCAACCATCTATAATAATAAAGTGCCTGAACAGCAACAGTCACAATATTGATGATAGTCAACCATTATCTGTATTGAAATTGACGCGAGGAAAAGGATAGCAACACTTCAACGAAGATAAATATGACTCAAAAAAGGTTGATCAGACAAAAAAATGGTAAGAAAAGGGTGGAAGACACAACAAAGGAAAGACGACAACGCTGACAAATAGATTGTTAATTGTAGTAATGATGGTGAACAAGAGAAAGTTGTGATGGTGGAACAGGAGTGTAATGAGTAGTCAAGGGTGGCATAACAAAAGTCGGTGAAGGACCACCGGATTGTTGAGGTTGGATAGAGAATGGAATAGAACCGGGTGCTGCTGTGGTGTAGTAAATAGGCTGTGGATAGTAGGGAATGACGGGAGGTGTTACCGCTGGACGATGGGAAAGAGGTATGTTTACGTTCTGATATAAAGGTGGAACATGATGATCATGCACTGGATATACATCAATGGGAGAGACAACGTGAATCGGAATATCTTCGGGAGAGCGTAAACACTTCTCCTGCAAAGTGGGGCCATGATGCTGCGGCATTGGCACATGCAAGGTATGAAAAGAAGGTTCAATGGCAGAATTCATAATCGTTGTTGTAGGTGTTGAAGTTCGACCAAGCGTGCAAACTAACAACAGTCCATCTACTTCAAGATTTTGAAAATCATCGATTATGTTCATAGCATCTTCGTATGAGTCAATAATAACGAACCCATATCCACTATGTTTCTCGGTTGCATCAACAACAAAATATTCTTTTACTTGACAATCTAAAACAATAGCATATTTACTAAATTGTTTTCGTAACCATGATTCAGTGGGTACAACATGAGAACATTCTTCGGTAACAGATTCGGAAGCAACAGAAGTGAACGAAACATGTACCTGAGTGCCAACATCTTTCATTGCATCAATGTCGGCCTTATTGGTCTTATCTCCACTGAGTGCAACAACTAGATTTCTGCCCATAAACAAATTGTTATCCAGAACACGTACCATCTCTTTCGCTTCATGGAGAGTCTCAATATCGACAAATCCAAACATTAATGATCGTTTGGTTTTTCTATCTCGAACAATACGGACGGAAAGAACGCGTGTATATTGGTTGAAGAGACCATATAGATCATCTTCCTCACAAAAGAAAGATAAATTACCCACAAATATTAAGTTATTATCTTGATAAAGCAGTTTCTGTTGTTTTGGATGTCTTGTTGTTGTATTGGGCTTTGACCCATTATTCAGACGGTCATTGCAGTTGACACATCTATGGTGATCACTTGATGAAGTATTGTGATTGATAAGTTTTCTCATTTATGACTCAAGGCCAACATGCGGCCCACAGGTGAATACTGGAATACTCAATTTCATTCATATTATTAAGATGTTATTGAAGCAACGGACAGCTCAGGCCGCACCCACCAAAGCAGGCGCAAAAGCCAACGGAAATGTCAGTTGGTTTGTACAACTGTTTGTGCGTCCTTCTTCACAATTTCCACCTTTTTATCGCAAATTTTACTGGAATTCTATCTTCTCTACTCTCGATTCCGGCCCACCGGTCTGGGGTCACAACAACTTTAATTAACAACTAGAAAGGCGAAAATTGTACATTGGCGTTGGCATTGTCCTGAGTATTGGAGTTCGTCTTTCAATGTTCTTATCAACTCATGGAGGATTTATCGTTACATCATTTCAGTGATAAGCACCACAGCCATTCACAGCCACCACAACCTCCTGGGCAACAAACTACCCACACCCAACAACAACTACTTTCCGCTCCTCCTCACTATCATCAGTCTATTGTTTGTCCTACCCTTGCACCCAACCAATGGTTGAACGTCGTGGATATACCATCGTCAAATCAAATTATTGATCAGCGCCAAATAATGAATCAAGTATGGAGAGCACTATCTCGATTCACTCGAAGATTTCAAATTTCTGATTCCGACCTTCGAAAGTTTGTTCAAAGTGGTCCAATCATTGACTTACTTGTGACAGAATTCTCATCAGCTTACAATTATATCCAGATGCTTTACAATTACAACCAAAGCTACGCGATATCTACTTTGATAAAGTGTTTATCGATACAATGGATAGACATATCAATGGATTACTATCACCTTCGTCCGAGGCAGCTTGTGCCACACCTTCCCCCTTTCTACTGACAGCCGACCCAGTGCTTGTTCCTTCGTTGCCATTAACACAGAGTGTTCCGCAGATCTCACTAATGCTCCAACCCATCATTGTTGAAACCCCAGCCATAGTTATTGACGAGATGCGACCTGTAACGCCTGTCACTATTCCAGTCAGTGTCTATGATCCACTGATCCATCGTCCAATCAACCCCACTCATGGTTGTGTACCTTCTAAACGTTCGTCAGCTATTGTCACGAGTACATCTCTCTCCTCTTCTTCCACTGATTCTGAGGAGAATGATGAAGAATACTCCGAATGGTCTGAATTCCTCAATAAACTCTCTCAACAAACCGACGATGATTCAGGTTATTGCCAGGAGAACCATTATCCCTTTATATGAATCAAATTTGCTGAAGCTTTCAACCATGCAACCACGAGGTAATGTAAACGTTCTCTCTTAATAATCTTTTTTGTATCATTCCTTCTTTGATTAACCCTCCTATTTGTGTATATTTACAACTTGATTTTATTCTTGACTTTTTCACTTATTGCTGTTAACTATGACATACTTGGATTGATAATGATTGTTTAGTGATTCATAATATGTTGTATAACTATTGAACCGAGTTTCTGTCGCATTCTCCCTTGTGACTGTGGGTTTGTGTGTAAATAGTAATTCTCCTGCATTTATTATCATAATCGTATTTCAATACAACGTATTATTTTGCCCATTATATCTCTTTTGTTCTTTTCATAGTAGTTGTAGTGTGCTTAATTAGGATAGTTCCTATGGTGTGTTTATTGTTGTAATAATATCGTTTTTGTTTAGATATCATAGTATTGTTATATACATCTGTTTACTTATAGTGATTCCGCTTAGTTTATAGAGGTTGTTGATTTGTGCGTGATTTGTAGTTTGTGCTGAATTGTTTCTATATATTCAGCAAGCTACGATCAAGATCTAATATAATTGTTCATGACAGCTCGTTTGTTGGTTTGAATTGTGGATGTTTAAGAAGTTTGAGTATGGTGGATATGAATGCAGTACAAATCGATATACCATGCTCAATATTGTCTTTTTTTATTGTATTCAAGTTGTCGTTGTTAGGAAAGTAATTTTATTGCTTCTAACAAGATTATGGTATGATATTTGTCCTAGAATAGGTTTAATTT
>JACCEA012124035.1_pt1 | contig 11152 bp, 10 predicted proteins | sample 7449851 | NCBI WGS metagenome assembly JACCEA01 (sample SAMN15323453, study PRJNA562643) | freshwater metagenome | isolation source: river surface water | place: USA:Blue River Watershed | collected 2017-08-18 | reverse complement strand
TCCACGGGCGGCGGCACCGGCGGCGGCGGTTCCACCGGCGGCGGTGGCGGCTCGACCGGTGGTGGCGGCTCCACGGGTGGCGGCGGCTCGACCGGCGGCGGCACCGCCGGCACCCCGATCGCCTACCTCGCCAACCTCAGCGTCCGCGCCCGCGCCGGCAGCGGCGCCGAGACCCTCATCGTCGGCGTCACCGTCGGCGGCGCCACCTCCGGCACCAAGAGCGTCCTCATCCGCGGCATCGGCCCCACCCTCGCCACCTTCGGCGTCGGCGGCGCCCTCGCCGATCCCGTCCTCACCGTCCTGCAGGGCACGACCGCCGTCGCCACCAACGACGACTGGGGCACTGATCCCGCGGTCGCCGCCACCAGCACCGCCGTCGGCGCCTTCGCCCTTCCCGCCGGCTCCCGCGACGCCGCCATCAACGGCACCGGCGTCGGCGCCGGCGGCTACACCATCCAGCTCACTGGCAAGGCCGGCGCCACCGGCAACGCCCTCGTCGAACTCTACGACACCGTCGCCGCCGCGAGCGTCACCGCGTCCACCGCCCGCTTCACCAACCTCAGCGCCCGCACCTTCGGCGGCACCGGCAACGACACGCTGATCGTCGGCTTCAACGTCTCCGGCACCGGCGCCCGCCGCGTCCTCCTCCGCGCCGTCGGCCCCGGCCTCGCCGCCTTCGGCCTCACCGGCACGATGAGCGACCCGAAACTCGAACTCTACCAGGGCTCCGCCAAGGTCGCCGAAAACGACAACTGGGACGCCGCCACGCTCCCCGCCCAGCAGAGCGTCGGCGCCTTCGCGCTCCCCGCCGGCGGGCGCGACGCCGTGCTCGTCGCCACGCTCCAACCCGGCAGCTACACCGCCCAAGTCACCGGCGGCACCACCGGCGTCGTCCTCGTCGAAGCCTACGAACTCCCGTAAGCACTCCTCCAGCAGCGACCCACTACCGGTGACATCCGCCGGCTCGACGTAGCCCGCCTCGTCAGAGGCGGGCCCGTTTGCCCCTCACCTCCCGTCGTTCCCCGCGCTCACGAGCAGGCCCACGACGGCAGCGCGCGTGATCCAGCCCGTCCCTCCCGAGCGAATCGCTGCCCTCGTTTCCCGATTTCCATCCTTCCCTCCGCCGCCCGCCTCCCCCCGAGGCGGGCGTTTTCTTTTCCCACCCTTCCCTGAATCCCCCTCCGTCACCCATCACCCATAACGTATATCCCCTCGCCCTTCACCCCTCGCCCGCCCGGCGCCCCTCATCACGCGTCACTCATCACTCGCCCCTCATCACTCATCACCTCAGCCCCAACTCCGCCCGCACCCGTGGCAGCACGATCCGGTTCCACCCCTCCGCGTTCGGATGCACGCCGTCCGGCACGAGTTTCTTGAAACCCGCCTCGCCCTCCGTCGCCAGCACGCGGTTCCACGCCACGGAGTGGTCGATCAGCCGCAGCCCCCGCGCCCGGGCCGCGTCGCGGTAGATCTGCTGATACGCGTCCTGGTCGCGCCGGTGGCTCGGATCGCCCGGCGCCTTGCCCACCGCCGGATTCATCACCTGCACGATCACCTCGCAGCCCGGCAGCGCCGTCGCAATCCGGTCCAGCATCGTGTCGACGTTGCGGCGCACCGTCTCGAGCGAGAGATCGAAGCGCGTCACCGCGTCGTTGATCGCGAATTCCAAGAACACCGCGTCCGGCCGCAGCGCCACCACCGCCGTCTCCACGTTGGCCGCGCCCCAGCCCGAGTGCTGCCCCCCGCGCGCGCTGTTCGTCAGCTTCACTCGTCCCGGAAACGCCGCCTCCAGCTCCGCCTGCAACCGCGGCACCCACGCCCCGCTCCGGCTCAAGCTCGTCCCGTAGATCACCACGTGCCGCGACTCGCCCGCGCGCAGGTCCCGGATAAACCGCGGCACCTCCGCCGCCACCTCGGCCGGGCCTCCGCGCGTCCCGACGCACCCGAGCAACCAGACGGCGACCAGCAACCGGAAGAAACAACAACGACGCGTCATGATGGGGTGAAACACACCGCTGCGGCGGCGACTCTCAACCCTCAACCTTCCGTTCTCACCTTTACGATCGGAAACTCACCGCCGGCGTCGCGCTCGTTTTCCGGCCTCGCCCGGGCGCGGCGTCACGGCCACGCCTGCCCGCACCGTTCGGGCGACCCAACGAACCGCCGATTCCGACCGGGTCCGACGCCCGCTCCGCGAAATTTCCCTGCCGGTGGCCGGATGTCGTTCGCGACCGTCCCGCGCTCACTTCGGCGGATTGACGATCGCGGAATAGCTGATCGTCGGCTCAAACCCAGGCACCAGGTCCAGCATGCGCGAGCGCTGGATCTCCTGCACCCGGTCGACCGCCGCGACGACCTCGGACGGCAACACTCGGCGGGCCGCTTCGCCGCCTTCCGGGATCCACGCGAGGGCCAGCTGAAACAACTCGGCGTTTCGCCGGTGCTGATTCCCGATCGCCGTCGCCGCGCGCAGCGCCTGCTCGGGCGCTTTGGCCCTGAGGTTCGCCGCCACATCGCCCAACACCCGGTCGCGGCCGGAAGAATCGGCCTGCGCCAGCAAATGTTCGAAAACCTCCGCTCTCACCTCGCCGGTATCCGCGCCCACCAACCGGGACCAACCGCCGACCAGCGAGTCCATGTCGCGAGTCTTGCCCAGCAGCGCATAGGCCAGGTCGCGCCGCACCGTCCCGATCTGCGCGACGACGTCCTCCAGCAACCCGCCGTCCCGGATCTCACCGAAGCGCGCGGCCAAGCCGGCCAGCGCGGCCGCACCGACTTCGCGTCTCACGGCCAGGCGCAAAAGCTCCTGACCGAGGGTAACCCGATCGGCTCCCGCCGCGCTCTGCCGGTCGATCCACTCCAGCGTTGCCTCGACTCCGGCCCCCTCCGGCCACAACTCGGCCAACCGGTCGGTCTGGAACCCGATCAGCTCGTTGCTCAGGTTTTCGTCGTCGTGCCGCAGCAGGTCGGCCGCCATCGCATCGGCCAGCTCCGGATTCTTTTGGTTCAGCCGCCGCAGCATCGAACCGACGAGCGCTGCGCGCTCGCTGCTGCCCGCCGGCCGGCTGGTGAGCGCCCGCGCCAACGCCGCCGCCGGGTCGATTTCCACCCATCGCTCAAACGCAATCTGCAATCCGTTGTCGCCGTCCTGGTCGTCACCGACAGGCAGCTCGGCCGCCACCTGGGCCGCCACTTCGGCATCGAGCATCGCCAGCCGGGTCATGAGCATCTCGCGCATCATCACCGCCTGCTCGCGGCTCACCTCCAGCGCGCCGAGCTGCGCCAGCGCCTCGATCGCCTCCTTCAACGTCGCCCGCTCGCACCACGCGGCGACCCGCAACGTGAGTTCGCCGAGATTAGCGGCCGCGGCCGGCAGCCGGCAGAACTCCGCGACCCGGCCCTGGGCGACGGGCCCCTCGGTCCGCTCCGGTCGATCCCGGCGGGCACCCGAAGGCGCCGGGCCGCGCACAAACTCTCCCTCGGTCCGCCGCCCCGACCCTGGCGCTGAGCGCGTCCACGTCATCGCGATCCACGTCAAGGCGGCCCCGGCCAGCACCCAGGGCAGACGTTGTCCTAACCGGCACAAGGCGGCGCCCACCCGTAACTGGGGTGCGGCAGAGGAATCGGGCTTTTTCATTTCGGTGTCAGGTCGCGCGCGGCTCCCGTCGGCGCGTCGCCCGGGTTTCTTCCGCCGGCGTGAAGGGATTGGCGACGACGCGACTCCGCAAGGTCTCTCGCGCAATTCTTCGCTGCGACCGTCGCCGCGGCGCCCCGCCGCGCGATTGACGCCCCGCCCGCCCCGCCCTCTCCTCCCCGGACCATGTTCCTCATCATCGGCGGCGACGGCAAAGAATACGGTCCGGCGACGGCAGAGCAGATCCGCGCCTGGATCCGCGCCGGTCGCGCCAATCTGGACACGCAGGCCAAGGCCCTCGGCACCGACGAGTGGCGCCGCCTCGGCGACTTCGCCGAATTCGCCCCGCCCGATACGCCCCCGCCGCTCGCGACTCCCGCCGCGCCCCCGGTCTCCGGCGCCCCCGCTCCGGCCTACTCGACCCCCGCCGATGTCGCCGCCGCCGCCCACGCCGAACTCGCCGGCCGCGGCCAGCGCACCGGCGCCGCCCTCTTCAACGGCTTCCTCTACTTCCTCAGCACCATCCCCGGCTCGATGATGGTCGCCCGCAAGCTGATGGAACAGTTCCCCGACCTCGCCCAGGGCAAGATGCCGCGCCCCGCCGACATCGAAGCCGCGCTGCCCTCGATCCTCGGCAGCATCGTCTGGGTCTACGCCGGCCTCTTCGCCGCCATGATTCTCCAGGCGATTTTGATCGCCGCCCGCGGCCGCAACCTCGGCAAACTCGTCTTCGGCGGCCGCGTCGTGCGCGCCGACACCGGCGAGTCCGCCGGCTTCGTCCGCGGCGTGCTCCTGCGCTTCGCGCTCCCGGTCGCCATCATTCTCTCCCTCAACCTCGCCACCGGCGTCGGCGGCTTCCTCTTCCTCGTCGTCGACTACGGCTTCATTTTCCGCGACGACCAGCGCTGCCTCCACGACCTGATCGCCGGCACCAAGGTCGTGCGCGCCTGAGCGGCCCCGCCCTCAGCTGGCGCCGCCCGCCCTCCGCCGCGCCAGCCACCCGTCGGCCGACCAGCGCCCCGGTCCAAAGGCCAGCACCAGCAGGCTCGCCAGCAAAAAGAGAAACGGCGCCGCCTCCGTGACCTTGTCCGGCGCGGAAAACAGCTGCCCGAGCTCCTCCCGGTGCGCCGTCGCGTAGGCGACCAGCATCGTGCCCGCCAGCGGCACGCTCGCGAGCCGCGCCCCCAGTCCCGCGACCAGCAGCAGCCCGCCGCCCGCCTCGACCGCACCCGCCAGCGCCGCGTTCACCGCCGGCCACGGCAGACCGAGCCCCGCGAAAAACTCCGTCGTGCGCTCGAGATTCGTCAGCTTGCCCCAGCCGGTCTGGAAAAATCCCCAGCCCCAGTAGAGCCGCACCGCCAGCAGCAGGGCCGGCTGCAACCCGCCGCCCGCCGCCTCGATCGCCCGCACCGCCCCTGCGTATCCGGATTTTAATGTCATGCGCGTGGGAGAGTCCGTCCGCCGTTTTATTTCCGGACGACGGAAGAAAGCCGCGCCCGCCGCGGACGCTCCGCCCGGCACAGCCAGCCGAGCGCCATCCACCCCTCGAACCACGCCCGCACCCGGGCCGGCCGCACCCGCGGACCCGCCGCGGCCAGGGCCTCCGCCAGGGTTCGTCCCGCGGCGAGGGCCGCCAGCACCCGAAAGGCCGCGGGCTCCACCCGTTTGTAATAGATGCGATTCCCGTGGCGATGGACCACGACCCACGTCCGCCGCCGCCGCGGCCGCGGCACCCGCCTGGGTTTCGCGCCCTGCGCCGCACTCGCTCCGTGTTCGGCCGTGTTGCTCGTTTGCCCGCTTCGGCCCTCGCGCCGCTTCACCGCCAGCACGTAGTCGTCCACCGGCCACGCCGCCGCGATCAGCGAAAGATACGGCTGGAGCCCGAGCCGCAGCGTCTCCGGCTTCGTTCGCGCCAAGTCTTCCGTCCGGAGCACCGGCCGCGCCTCGCCGTCGAAAGCCACCGTCTGCGCCCATTCGAAACGCGCCACCGCCTGCGCCAGCGCCGTGTGCGGCCGCGTCCACCGCGGCGCCTCGCCGATGAACTGCGCCAGCCGCGCGGTCAGGTTGCGCAGCGTGAAGGACCGCGACGGATACTTCGCGAGATAGGCCCGCACCAGCGCCGCGAACCGCTCCTCGCCGAGCAGCGCCCGCAACCCCGGCGCGTCGTCATGCACGCAATCGATCAGCCGCGACCAATAGCTGCGGGCGTAGATCTGCAACCGCTCGAAGGCCGTGAGCCGGTCGTTCGGCTTGATGAACTCCGCCGCCACCTCCGCCATCGGCCGGCCGTCCGCCCGGGTCGGCGCCAGAGCGTCGTCCGCCGTCAGCGGTTGCACCAGCGCCTGCAACATCCGCCGCTGCAGCGCCCGCAGGTCCGCCTCGGTCGCGCGCCCCGTCCGCCGTCGCCGCAAATTTGCTCCCGCGCGCTTCATCGCGTGGCGCCGGCGCCGCGCCGGGCCGCCCGCGCGCCGGCGATGAACGCGTTCGCCTTCAGCGCCTCGGCGTGCACCTCGTCGAACGACGGGATCTTGTCGTCCCACTCGAGCAGCGTGGCCGTCACGCCCGACTGCCGGATGACGTGCGCGTAGAGTTTCCACACCGGGTCGGACACCGGGTGGTCGTGGGTGTCCAAAACATACTTTTCGAACTTCGTGTGCCCCGCCACGTGGATCTGCGCCACCCGCTCCGGCGGCACGCCGCGCAGGTAGTCGCGGGCGTCGAAGCCGTGGTTCTGCGCCGACACGTCGATATTGTTCACATCGAGCAAAATTCCGCAGTCCGCCCGCTCGACGACCTCGGCCAGAAATTCCCACTCGGTCATCTCGCTGGCGTGAAATTCCGCATAGCTGCTCACGTTTTCCACGCAGAGCGGCACCTCCAGGAAATCGCGCACCTGCCGGATTTTTTCCGCCGTGCGCCGCGCCGCCGCGAAGGTGTAGGGCATCGGCAGCAGGTCGTGCGAATACGTGCCGTCGATACTGCCCCAGCAGAGGTGGTCGCTCAGCCAAGGCGTCTTCGTGCGCTTCACCAGCGCCTTCAGTTTTCTCAGGTGCGTGCGGTCGGGTTTGTCCGCCGATCCGAGATACAGCGACACGCCGTGCTGCACCACCCGGTATTGCTCCAGAATCCGGTCGAGCACCTCCAGCGGCCGCCCGCCGTCGACCATGAAGTTTTCCGAGATGATCTCGAACCAACCGCAGGTCGGCTTCCGCGTCAGGATGTGCTCGTAGTGCGGCACGCGCAGGCCGAGACCGATGCCGAGATCGGTGAAGCCGTTGAAACGGTTGGCGGGCATGGCGAGAGTCCCCGGGCCCTCCGCCGCGCGCTGCCGCGCCGCGGAAAACGCGGCCGCCCCGCCGCAAGCAGCGGACGACGACGGCCGCGGGCCCGTGAAAGCTTACTTCTTCTCCATCTTTTTTTCGTCCTTCTTGCCCATCGTGCTGCAGCCGCCCTTGCCCTTGCAGCTGTTCTTGCCCTTGCAGCCGTTGTCGCTCGTGCCGCAGCCGCCCTGCCCTTTGCAGGCGTTCTTGCCTTTGCACTCGTGCTTGCCGGCTTCCTTCTTCGCGGTGTCGGCCATGCCGGGCTTGGCGGTTTCGGCGGCGGCCGCGCGGGAGGCGAGCGAGCCGGCGTGGAGGCCGGCGAGCGCGGCGGCCGTGATCATCAGTCGGGTGGATTTGGTCATGGGAGGAGGGGATGCGATCGGTGGTTTCGTCGCCGCCCTTCGGTCGCAAACGCGCGGCCGCGGCGGGAACGGGAAATAGGAGCACCCGCCGCCCGCGTTATTCCGCCCGCCCGCGATTTTCTTCCGGCGGCTTTCCGGGTTGTGCCTCCCCGCCCGTCTGCTGTCGTCGCGCGCGATGGACCGCGCCCGCGCCTGCTCCTCCCTCGGCTGTCCCGAACTCCCGCTCGGGGAAACGCTCGCGCTCGCCGCGGCCCACGGTCTCGCCGCCGTCGAGCTGCGCACGCTCGGCGGCACCGCCGACCTCGCCGCGTATTTCACTTCCCACTACGGCTCGCCCGCCGCGCTCGCCGCCTTCGTCCGCGGACAGCCCGTGCGCGTCGCCGCCCTGAACGCCGGCCTCGCCCTCGCCGCGCCGACCGAAGCCGCGCGCGCCGAGCTCGCCGCCCTCGCGCCGTGGGCCGACGCCCTCGGCGCCCGCTGGCTGCGGGTCTTCGACGGCGGCCGGCACGCCGATGCCGCCGAACTCGCGGTCGCCGCCGCCGAACTTGCCCGCTGGCGCGACCTCCGCACCGCCCGCGGCTGGTCGGTCGATCTCATGGTCGAGACCCACGACTCGCTGCTCGGCGCCGCCGCCGCGACCCGCTTTCTCGCCGCCTGCCCCGGCACCGCGCTGCTCTGGGATGCTCACCATACCTGGCGCAAGGGCGGCGAAGACCCCGTCGCAACCTGGCGCGCCCTGCGTGCGCACATCGTGCACGTGCACGTGAAGGACAGCGTCCCCGTGCCCAGCGCGCGCCACCCGTTCACCTACGTCCTGCCCGGCGACGGCGATTTTCCGATCGCCCCGCTGCTCGCCGCCCTCGACGCCGATGCCTACGCCGGTCTCGTGAGCCTCGAGTGGGAAAAACACTGGCACCCCTACCTCCCGTCGCTCGACGAGGCCCTCCGCACCGCCGCCGCTCGCCGCTGGTGGTAGTCTCACTCGCCACTCATCACTCGTCACGTCCCCGTCCGCCCGCCGCGCGTCCCACGTCACATGTCACCCGCCACACCTCCCGACTCTCTCTCCGCTTTCCTGAAAGCCCGCGTGCGCACCGTGCGCGACTGGCCCAAGCCCGCCGTCAATTTCCGCGACGTCACCACGCTGCTCGGTGACCCCGACGCCTTCCGCGCCATCGTCGAGGCCCTTGCCGCCGAAGCCACCCGGCTCGGCGCGCAGCGCATCGCCGCCGTCGACGCCCGCGGCTTCATCCTCGGCGGCGCCGTCGCCTTCGCCACCCACACGCCGTTCGCGCTCGTGCGCAAGAAGGGCAAGCTCCCCTACCGCACGCTCTCCGCCGACTACGCGCTCGAATACGGCTCCGCCACCATCGAGGTGCACGCCGACGCCTGCGCGCCCGGCGACCGCGTCCTCATCGTCGACGACCTCATCGCCACCGGCGGCACCCTCCGCGCCGCCGCCGGTCTCTTCCGGCGCCTCGGCGGCACCGTCGCCGGCGTCGCCGCCGTCATCGACCTGCCCGAGCTCGGCGGGTCCGCGGCCCTCCGCGCCGACGGCCTCGTCGTCCATACGCTCTGCGCCTTTTCCGAACATGAGTAAATCCGCCGCGCCGCTCGTCATCTGGTGCAACACCGAGTTCCGTCCGTCCGACCGCGACCTCCTCGTCGCCGGGGTCGGCCGCCACCGCCTCGTGTTTTCCGACGCGGCCTCCGCCAGCGTTCTCCTCGCCGGCCAGCCCGACCCCGCCCTCGCCGCCGCCGACATCGCCCTCGGCCAACCCGATGTCGCCCAGTGCCTCGCGTCGCCGCGCCTCCGCTGGGTCGAGGTGACCTCCGCCGGCTACGCCCGCTACGACACCCCGGAATTCCGCGAAGCCTTCGCCGCCCGCGGCTCCGCTTTCACCAATGCCTCCGGCGTCTTCGCCGATCCCTGCGCCCAGCACGTCCTCGCCATGATGCTCGCGCTCGGCCGCCGCCTGCTGCCCTCCTACCGCGACCAGCTCGGCGACCGGGCCTGGCACTACGCCGAGCGCCGCTACGAATCCCGCCTGCTCACCGGCCAGACCGTCCTGCTCCTCGGCTACGGCGCCATCGGCCGCCGCCTCACCGAGCTGCTCGCGCCCTTCGGCGTCACGCTGCTCGCGGTGCGCCGCCAGACCCGCAGCGAACGCGGCGTGCGCATCATTCCCGAGGAGGCCGTCAGCAGCGCCCTCGGCCAGGCCGACCACGTCGTCAATCTGCTCCCCGACAACGCCTCCACCCGCAACTACGTCAACGCCCGCCGCCTCGCCTGCGTCAAACCCGGCGCCCGCTTCTACAACGTCGGCCGCGGCTGCACCGTCGACGACCGCGCCCTGCTCGACGCCCTGCAGTCCGGCCGCCTCGACGCCGCCTACCTCGACGTCTTCGACCCGGAGCCGCTCCCGCCCGATCACCCGTTCTGGTCCGCGCCCAACTGCTTCGTCACCCCGCACACCGCCGGTGGTCGCCACGATCAGGATACGGCCCTCGTCCGCCACTTTCTCGGCAACCTCGCCGCCTTCGAACGCGGCGACCCGCTCGCCGATCGCGTGGTGTGAGCGCGCGTTCCGTCCCGTCGCGGGCCGCTCTGCCGACCCCGTTCGTAATGGATCCGGTTTCGTAGCCCTGCTCGTGAGAGCAGGGACCGACGGAAGCTTGCGTGGCCCACGGTCCCGCCGCTCACGCGGCGGGCTCCACTGCGGACAGGTCGCTTCTTTCGGATCGCCGCGTGCTCCCGCACCACCCCAGGCCCGCCGCGCGGCGAGCGTCCACCTGCCGGCGCATGCGGCCGCGTTTCAGGCAGCCGGCCGTGCCTCGCCGGCCGTGCTCCCCCGTTCGGGTGCGGCCGCGCACTGGATTTCGTCTTGCCTCTCCCTCCCGTCGGTCAGCACGGTTGCCCCCCGCGGTTCCGCCCCGATTTTCACGGATCCCTCCCCCCTAAAATCCTATGCCACGCCCCGTCACGTTGTTCACCGGCCAATGGGCCGACCTCCCCCTCGATCAACTCGCCCCGCTCGTCAAAAAGATGGGCTACGACGGCGTCGAACTCGCCTGCTGGGGCGACCACTTTGACGTCGATGCCGCCGCCACGAGCAAGAAATACGTCCACGACAAGTGGGCCCAGCTCAAGGACCACGGCCTCACCTGCTACGCCATCTCCAGCCACCTCGTCGGCCAGGCGGTGTGCGACCACATCGACCTCCGCCACAAGTCCATTCTCCCCGCCGATGTCTGGGGCGACGGCGACCCCGAGGGCGTGCGCAAGCGCGCCGCCCGCAAGCTCGCCCTCACCGCCAAGGCCGCCCGCGCCTTCTTCGACGCCAAGCCCGGCCGCGGTTCGCGCGACGATTTCCCCGCCGTCGTCAACGGCTTCACCGGCTCCTCCATCTGGCACTCCATCTACGCCTTCCCGCCCACCTCGCAGGAATACTGGGACGCCGGCTTCGCCGACTTCGCCAAGCGCTTCGGCCCCATCCTCGACGCCTTCGAGAAGGCCAACGTCAACTTCGCCCTCGAGGTCCACCCCACCGAGATCGCCTTCGACATCGCCTCCGCCCAGCGCGCGATCGACGCCGTCAAGGGCCACCGGCGCTTCGGCTTCAACTACGACCCCTCCCATCTCGGGTATCAGGGCGTCGACTACGTGAAGTTCATCCGCACCTTCGGCAGCCGCATCTACCACTGCCATATGAAGGACGTGTGGTGGGGCCACGGCGACGGCACCGTCGGCGTCTTCGGCGGCCACGTCAGCTTCGGCCAACCGAGCCGCTACTGGGACTTCCGCTCCCTCGGCCACGGCGACATCAACTTCGAGG
>JACCEA011025022.1_pt1 | contig 11156 bp, 20 predicted proteins | sample 7449851 | NCBI WGS metagenome assembly JACCEA01 (sample SAMN15323453, study PRJNA562643) | freshwater metagenome | isolation source: river surface water | place: USA:Blue River Watershed | collected 2017-08-18 | reverse complement strand
GATGACCAGGAGGACGTGAAGTGGTACGGCATCGGGGTTCACAGCAGCAAGGCTTCGGTCGAGCTGTTCGAGCAGGTCACCCAGGGTCACCTGAGTGACGCCCAACTGGACAAGCTGGCCGAGGTCAAGGCCATGCAGAACGTGATGGAGCACGTGAAGTTCGAGATCCATCGTGGTCCGGTCACGGACGAGCACGAGGCCGAGCAAGATCTGATCCGGCGGAAGATCTGCGGCGCCATCGCCGTCGAGACCGCTCGGGTGCGTTCGGAGCTGTGATGTCCGACTACTACTACCCCAGAGACCCGTTCTCGTTCGTCGAGCACAACATGCCTGAGGCCATCAGGTTCGCCGAGCGAGAGCAGCGGAAGCTGGAAGAGGCTCGTGCAGCCAACCTCCAGGTCATGCTGGACCGTGGCCGGTGTTTCGCCGGTCACGACTTCCGAGCCCCCGGTCCTGTTGCTCGCCACGAGCACAACAACGCCGAGTGCGGCTACTGCTTGAGCGCCCGAGCGGCCGAGGCTTCTTGACCTGTGTGTCTACGGGTGGGGCTTCGGCCCCACCCTTCTCTCGTGAGTATCCTCAATAATTTCCCCCAAACAGGTTGTGAGGACGCCTCACGATCGATACGATGATGTGTGTGCGGCCCCCTCACCCGGCCGCCACTCGGAAGGAGCAGTCACCATGGCCACCAAGCAGCTCACCAGCAAGCAGGCTTCCTTCGTCGATCGTCTGATCGGCTGGATCACCGAGAAGGACGCCATCGAGGGCGCCCGCTGGGACGAGCGCCTGCAGACCGGTGCCTACGATCACCGCACGCTGATCGACGAGCTGATCGCCTGCAACGACGGCCTGCGCAAGCAGGAACGGCAGGCCGAGCGCAAGCAGGCCGCCGCTGCCAAGCAGGCCACCACGCCTTCCACGGTCGTCTTCGACGCCAAGATCTTGGACGACGAGTTCGATCACTTCGGCACCCACAAGCTGATCGTCGATGGCTCGGCCATCGGGGTCGCTCGGGTGTCGGTCACCTTCTCGACCAAGCTGCGGGACTCCCACGGCGAGGCCATCCGGGTTGCCCGCATGAAGGACCACGAGGTTGTGGTCACGGTGGCGGGCAAGGTCACCTTCCTGTCCGGCTCCTTCGCCAAGGTCACCAAGGCCAAGGGCCACGAGCTGGTCACCATGGCCAGCGAGCTGCCGACCGACGAGCAATTCAACCAGGCCAAGCGGGCCTGGAAGGAACTGATGACCACCGAGGTCGTGGGGGAGCGCAAGGTGCGCTGCTGCAGCCACGACCACAGTGGCTACTGCTACGCCAGTGTGCAGGTCATGAGCGACATCTGGGAGTCCTGCGGCTGTGGCGTCAAGCCCGGCTTCCAGGAGACCACGGTCGTCGCTGTCGACCACGTGCACGCACCCCTGCCCGCTCCTGCCGAGCTGGTTGCCTGGTTCGAGGCTCTGACCCCGGTCGAGCAGCGGCTGGGCGACAGCGGCCGGAACCAGGGCTACGGCATGGGCTCGGACGTCTCGACCGTTCACTGGGCGCTGGCCAGCTTGGCCCGGCCCGAGAGCGACCACAACGATCACGAGCGTGCCTGGAAGCAGCTCGCCTACGTGGGGCACTGAGCCCCAAGTGTCTGCCGGGGGAGGGCGAACCTCCCCCGGAACCCAACGCCCATCACGAGAGCAAGCGAGAGGAACCCGAGACAATGACCATGACCATGCAGCAGCTGCGAGCCGAGCTGGAGGACCGGGCCGTTCGCCTGATGACCTTGAGCCTGGAGCCCGAGCCAATCACCGAGAAGGAGAAGATGAGCTTCGCCAAGCAGGTGGAGGATCTGGCCGAAGACCTGCTCGACAGCCTGCCGTTCAGCTGGAGCGCTCAAGCGGTGGCCAAGGAGTTCAAGGAGCAGCTCCAAGGCTGATGTGTCTACCGGGGGAGCGATCCCCCGGCTCTTCTTTCCATACCGATCAGTACCCTCTCTCACCAAGGAGCAACCAACCATGGGTACCACCGAAGGAATCACCATCAAGACCGACGAGGCCGCTGGCACCGTCGAGCTGGCCGTCACCGGCTGGGACACCAACGGCAACGGCGAAGCCAACGTCGAGCGCTACCTGACCATCGACCAGGCCGAGGCGCTCGCAGAGCACCTGCTGGACGCCGCCAGGGCGCTGCGCACCAAGCGGGTGGAGGACGCCAACGCCAAGTACACCGAGGCGCTCCTGAGCGTCCTGAGCGGCTGCCAGTGCGGCCAGCACGAGGAGGCGACCGGATGAGCGAGAGCAACATCTACCGAGACGACAAGGTGCACGTGCAGCGGGCCATGTGTCCGACGTGCATCTTCCGCAAGGACGGTGTGGAGCTTGCTCCGGGCCGTCGAGACCAGATGGTGGCCGACGCCGACGCCGAGCAGGGCACCATCATCTGCCACGAAACGTTGGATACCGACAGGAATGCAGCGTGCCGTGGTTACTACGACCAGGGTCAGTCCGTCACCCTGCGTTTGGCTGCCAGCTTGGGAGCCATCGAGTGGGTGCGTGAGGTGTGGGAGGAGTACCGATGAATGACGAGCCCACTACGGCCAAATTGGTCCAGGGACCGAAGGGCTGGTGGGTGAGGCTCGTACCACCAACTGATGAAGGCCCCAAGTACCGGCGTAACAAGTGGGTGGTTGAGGCAGGTCAAGGGCAGCTAGCAGGCCCCAGATAGCTGCCACATTCGACGACTATCAGAAAGCCCGCAGGGAAGCCAACGACTGGTGGCGGAAGATCACGACCGAGGAGTACCGCTAGCTAGCGTGCATATCCAAAGTTATGCACCCAACACGTAGTCACCAGAGCGGAGGTTGACGCTTCGGCCCTGATGCCTGCTACACTCACCCCTGACGTTTGCTCCTTCCAATCGCAGCGTCATGCGACAAGGGTGAGAACTTGTCGGAAGAGCCCCAGCCAGAAATGGCCGGGGCTCTTCTGCGTTCTGGGATCAGGCGTCCGGGTCCTCGACCGGCTCGACCGGGGGCTCCACGGGGGCCGGGACCGGCTCGGGGAAGTCGGGCAGCGGGTCGATGGAGGCCACGATCGCCGTGGCCTGGTTGATGGACTCCACGACGGCGGTGGCTTCGGCCTTGAGGCGATCGATCTCGGCCTGGTTGGCCGTCTCGGTGGCGAGGGCCTGCTGCAGCAGATCCTGCAGGTGCGCCACGTCGGCGGTGATGCGATCGTTCATGACCGAGACGGTGCTGAGCAACTGCTCGACGGATTCCTGGATGGTGGCCATGGTTGTCTCCAATGCTCTGGTGATGTGATCGAGCTTGCGGTGGATGCTGCGGAACAGCAACACGGTCGGCTCCCTTCGTCGAGCGAACGCTACCACGGCCAACCCAGCAGTTGAGGATACTCACGCCACTCTGAACACGTGGACATCGAAACAACCATCGCCAAGCTCGATGTGGACGAGCGCATGGTCTTCGGCTGGGCCTACGTCTCGCACCTACCGGACGGTACGCAGGTCTACGACTGGTCCGGGGACTTCGTGGAAGACCCCACCGTCGTGGAGAAGGCGGCCTATGCCTACGTGCTCGACTCCCGCTCGGGCGACGTCATGCACCAGGGCGAGGTCGTAGCCCAGCTCGTCGAGTCCATGGTGTTCACCCCGGAGAAGGTCCAGAAGATGGGCCTACCGGACGGTATGTGCCCCACCGGCTGGTGGATCGGCATGAAGGTGCTCGACGACAAGGTCTGGGCCGACGTGAAGAAGGGCCGCTGGCGTGCCTTCTCCATCGGTGGCACTGGCGTGCGAGTGGACGTGGAGGATTGATGGCCCGCAAGCGCATCGAGAAGCTGAGCCTGCAGTTCGTGTCCCTGTGCGACGCAGGCGACAACGGCCCTGCCGAGGTGGTGATTCACAAGTCTCGTGATCCTCACAACCTGAGTGATCAACCGTCCTCAAGTACTTCTTGGGGCATGCCCAACAAGCAGCCCACGGGCCAGCGTCCTTCGGCAGAAGCCCTCGCCGGGCTGCCCGATGACGTGGCCAAGTACCTGGATCGTCTGGAGGAAGTCGTCATCTCGCAAGAGGACGAGATCTCCAAGATGAAGTCCGAGAAGGACGACGAGAACATGGAGGACGAGAAGGACGGCGAGGATCTGGAGAAGGTCCTGAAGACCGCTCCCCCGGCGCTGGCCGCCATCATCCGCAAGCAGCACGAGGCGTTGGCAGCGACCAACGAGCGCCTGGAGGCTTCGGAGAGGGTCGCCAAGGCCGAGCGTGAAGCTCGCATCGCCAAGGAGTTCCGAGACCGGGCCGCCAGCGACTTCTCGCACCTCGGCCAGGCCGAAGAGGTCGGCAGCGTCCTCAAGGCTGCCAGCGAGAAGCTGGGCGACGACGAGTTCGGCACGCTGATCTCGGTGCTCAAGCGGGCGAACGCTGGCATCAGCGAGCTGTTCGTGGAGACCGGCTTCAGCAACGTCGAGACCGACTCGCTGAGCCGTCTCGACGCCACGGTGGCCAAGGTCCGGTCCGCCGATCCCAACCTCTCCGAGGCCGAGGTGCTCACCAAGGCGATGGAGATGGACCCCAAGGCGTATGACGCCTGGAACGCCGACTTCATGAAGCGAGGTGGACGATGAGCACGCAGGCTCCGCATCAGCTCTTCACCTATGCCGCAGGCGCTGACCTGTCGGCCAAGAAGTTCTGGGCCGTCACCCTGTCGACGTCGGCCCCCAAGACCGTCGTCCTCGCCGCCAACGGCAAGGATTTCATCGGGGTCATCGAGAGCGCTGGCACCACCGACAAGCTCGGGGTCGCCGCTGTCGAGGTCCGCACCGCTCCGCAGAACGTGACCGTGGCGACCGCTGGTCGCCTCAAGGGTGTGGCTCAGGCCGCCATCACGGTCGGGGCCAAGATCACCGTCCATACCGATGGTCGGTTCCGGATCGCCACTTCCGGCGAGACGTTCATCGGCATCGCCGAAGAGGCTGCCGCCGCTGCAGGTGATTACTTCACCTTCATCTGCACTTCTGGAGGTGTTGTCTGATGCCCGGTCAACCGCTCATCGGCGATCTGCACGTCAATCGCCCGCTCTCGAACATCTCGGTGGCCTACAGGTCCCAGGGCAGCTTCGTCCACTCCACCGTGTTCCCGGTCATCCGGGTGCAGAACCAGAGCGACCAGTTCTGGCGCTATCCGAAGGGCGTCTTCTACCGCCAGGATGTGGAGCCCCGCTCCCCCGGCGCCGAGACGGCCGAGACCGGCTGGGAAGTCGAGCTGGACGCCTACTACACCCCGGTGTACGGCCTCCACGTCGACATCCCCGACATGACTCGGGCCAACGCCGACAGCGTCTTCTCGCTGGACCGTGACGCCACCGAGATCCTGACCGGCCAGATGCAGCGCAAGCGTGAGGCGATCTGGATCAGCCGTTTCTTCAAGACCGGCGTCTGGGGCGAGGACCGCACCGGTGTCGCTTCGGGTCCGACCGGCACCCAGTTCCTCCGTTGGGACAACGACTCCAGCGATCCGGTGGAGCAGGTCGAGCAGTGGCGAGTGGCCAAGCAGGAGTCGACCGGCCTGAGCTACAACACGCTCGTCATCGGCCCCTACGTCATGTCGGCGCTGAAGAACCACCCGGCGCTCATCGACCGCATCAAGTACACCCAGCGGGGCATGCTCACCGAAGAGCTGATCAGCTCCATGCTGGGCGTGCGAGTGGTGGTCGCTGACTCCATCCAGGCCACCACCCTGGCCGAGCCGGGCGTGTTCGCCACGCCGACCCTGGGCTTCATGTTCGGCAAGGCGGGCCTGTTCTGCTACACCGCATCGAGCCCGTCGCTCATGACCCCGACCGCTGGCTACCAGTTCGAGTGGACCGGCTACACCGGTGCGTCGGGCGGCAGCCGCATCAAGAAGTTCCGCATCGAGCCGAATGCAAGCGATCGCATCGAGATCGAGGCTGCCTTCGACATGCGGATCATCTGCGCCGATCTCGGGATGTTCCTCTCGACGATGGTGTCCTGACGCAGGTTCCTCTCCCCAGCTCCTTCCGGAGGGGATGAGTACAACCCGGCCTTCGGGCCGGGTTGTTTCATTGTGGGGTTCATGCAAGCGGCATACATCGTCAGCCAGGCACGAGACCTGCGTCTCGGCATCCACGCCTTCCGAGTGGGGGACACCATCAGCCACGACCGGCTCGTCGAGCTGGCCGGGAGCGACCGGGGAATCGGCCGCATGGTGGCACGGAGATCCCTCACCCTCATCCAGGTCCCCGACGACTTCGAGTTCTCGGAGGGGTACCCCATAAGCCTCCCGTCGCCTGGCTCAATGCCTGTGCTGGAGCCGCCCACACAAGAGCCAGGCGACGGGAACCATACCGAGGAGCATGATGGCGAAGCGAGCGATGGGGTCCCGACCGGTGCAGGGGCAGAAGCCATCGACAGCACCACGACCGAGACCGGCGGGGAAGATCCGGACGGCCCCCAAGTTCAAGCCCAAGGCGAGCTGAACGAGGACGTCTTCGACCCCGAGGTACACACCATCCCCGAGGTGCAGAGCTTCGTGAACGAGCACCCCGACCTCGTGCAGGACGTGCTCACGGCCGAAGCCAGCGGGCGCAACCGCAAGACCCTCATCGAGTGGCTCGACCACTACGGAAGCTGAGCTGAACCATGGCGCTGACCAACGAGGAGATCGCACGGCTGCTCGCTCGTGACGAGACGGAGCCACAGCGGTACACCACCACGCAGATCAACGGCTTCATCGAGATCTTCGGCTCGCCCTACCAGGCGGCGCTAGCCATGGTGCGGCAGGACATCGCCCGGCTCTCTCAGGATGGGACAACGACGTCTCGTTCGATCGGGGATCTCTCGCTCTCCAACCAGTACTCGATCAACGACCTGCGCAGCTACGCAGACTGGCTGGAGAGCGAGATGAGCAAGCTCGACCCGCTGCGTGGTGGCGTTTCCATACCGAGCGGCACGGTGTACACCGAGGCTCCTTCGCTGTTCGGGGTCGGCATGCACGACACCCCCGGCGCCGAAGTGTCTCAGTACACCTACGAAGTGCTGGACGACGTCGTCTGATGGACGCCGCCCTGCTGGAGCTGTGTACCGAGGAGATCTACCTCAAGCCTCGTGCCGGTGTGTCTGTCACCGGAGTGGCCACCTACGACGCCACGGTGGGTCCGATCATGGCCTACGTCACGACTGGCCGTACCAAGCAGTATCCCAAGATGGAGTCCTCGGTGGTCACCGGCGGGATGGTCTACTTCGACGGAGCGGCTGCGGCTTCGATCCCGAACGGTTCGAGGGTGGTGCTGCCGGACGGTTCAGAGAGACCGATCAAGGAGGTCCACTCGTGGAGCGACGAGCGCTCCCCCGGCGACATCGATCACTGGCGCATCACGTTCGGAGAATGACGTGGCCGGGATCGCAAGCCTCACCGTTTCATACCAGCACGCCATCGACGACCTGGAGACCCACGGCCAAGCGCTGGAGCAACGCTTCGTGCAGGGCCTGCAGCTCTGGGCCGAGATGACCATGACGCTGGCCAAGGCCGTCTACGTCCCGGTCGACTCTGGCGTGCTGCGGGCCAGCGGCTACGTCACCGAGATGGTCCCCCATCCCGACGGGTATGTCATCGAGATGGGCTTCGGCGGCGCTGCTGCCAAGTACGCCTTCGTGGTGCACGAGCGGCCCAAGCACGTCGGCCAAGGCAAGAACAAGTACCTGTACCGGGCGGTGACCGAGCGGGTCTCCACGATGCAGCCCGAGATCGCTGCATGGATGGCGGGGATGGGCCGATGACCTGGTCCACCGAAAGCCACGCCTCCCTCGCTGCGGTGCAGTACCTCGCTGCCCAAGGCCAGGGCACCGCCGCCGTCGACCTCTTCGTGGACTTCATGCCCGAGAGCCCCGACGTGATCACTGCCGTGCTCCAGTACGGCGCTCCCCCGGCGCAGCACATCAACTTCCTCTCCCAGGGCTCTGCAGCGGCCCGTCTGTCGCTCTACGCCCGTGGAGCGCCCGACGACGCCGATGCGGCTCGTGCTCGCATCTGGGCGGCCTACAGCGCTCTCCTGGGGGCCGTAGAGGTCACCCAGGGCTCCGTGACGATCATCAACCTCTCCCCCGCTGGAGACCCCGAGCTGCTGGAGCACGACGACCGGCACCGAGCTGTCTTCGTGGCCAACATCGATGTGGTGTACCGCCTGACATGACCCCCGAGCAGAAACTCGCCATCACCGACGCTGCGCTCGACGAGCTGGATGCAGCGCTGACGCTCGCCAGGGGCGCAGCAGCCCGTCTCAGAGGCGTTCTGACGCTCCCTGTGGACGAAGAGACCACCGAGGCTCCCGAGGAGCCCCAGCAGCCCAGGAAGCCGTCCAAGGGGGCCATGCTCCTGGAGCGCAGGGCCTGGGACACCGAGACCTTTGGCGGCCCCGACGACGACGCACCCTGATGCCGACCATCCGGTACCGCAAGAAGCCTTGATGCGGCGACGTCTACGTGCCGGTCGGTACGTCACAACCTGATTCGTCCTCATCGCAGGTCCACGCTGTGAGCATGGCGACCATCTTCGAGGTGCAAGGCACCCTCAGCAGCGTGGACAAGTCGAACAGGCCGGTCGACTTCGTCACCGGCGACGTGTTCAGCCTCGCTGAGGTGCCTCTGTCCGAAGAGGAAGTGCGGCTCCTGGTTGCCCGTGGCGTCCTGGTCCCACGACCGGAGGCGACCCAGACCAAACCAGTAGCGGCCACCAAGGCCAGCACCTCCAAGGAGTAACCCGTGGCCCGTCAGTTCCGACATGGCCGTCAGACCCGTGTGATGGGTGACGGCATCGATCTGTCCTGCTATCTGAAGGAAGCGTCCGTCAGCAGCACGATCGACACCCCCGAGACCACCGCCTTCTGCGACACGATCAAGCAGTGGGTCACCGGTCTGCCCGACTACTCGGCCAGCCTCAGCGGCATGTTCGAGGCGACCACCACCACGGGTAACGAGAACGGCACCGACACCGTGCTCTTCGCCAAGTTCGGCAAGGAAGCGCCGCTCAACATCGTCCTCGCCAACGAGGGCGCCCAGGCCGGTCGACGCAGCCGCATCTTCGGCGGGATCATCACGTCCTACAACCTGCAGAACACCGTGGCCGACATGGTGGCGCTGAACATGGACATGAAGATCACCGGCCAACTCCTCATCGCCCAGAACCTCAACCGGTTCGACGTGGACGTGATGTCCTCGGCGGTGCTCACCCCCTTCACGCAGTTCACCTGCGACCGCAGCGCCATCTTCGGGGCCACCTCGCCCTACGGCGGCACCGTGGCGGTCGACTACAACGGTGGCCTGTACCTCCAGTTCAAGAACACCACCAACGCTTCGATGACGGTGACGATCGAGGACTCGGCCGACAACACCACCTTCGCCACGGTCGGCGTGGCCCAGACGGTGGCCGTGGGCGGCATCTGCAGCTACTACGTGGCCGAGCCCACCATCCGTCGCTACATCCGCATCAAGACGGCGGCGGCGGTGTCCTCCAACGTGTCGTTCTACCTCGGCCTGGTCGACACCGGTCTGAGCCCGATCGTGGCGGGCTGATCGGCCAACCCGATCTGATGTAGGTAGGGCGTCACTGTGGAGCCATGGCTCAGCACAGTGACACCTTCGACACCCAGTACGACGAGTACGACGAGTACAAGGCCCCGGCCCAGGATGCACCCGTGATGGCGAAAGCCAAGAGCATGCGGGATCGCATCCTGGGCCTCGCCGATACCAAGCGGCGACGCCTCTTCGTCGAGGAATGGAACGAGACGATCGAGATCCGGGGCATGAGCGGCAAGGGTCGGTCTCGTTTCATCAAGCGCATCTCGGGCGATGACATGGAAGACGTCACCGTCGACATCGAGATGTACAACCCGGCGTTGATCATCGAGACCGTCTACGACCCCGAGACGGGGGAGCAGCTCTTCCAGCCGGGCGACGAGGAGCTGATCAACACCAGGGCCAGCGACGTGCTCGACCGCATCGCCAAGATCGCCTCCGAGTTGTCCGGCATGGACAAGATGGTGGAGAAGGAACTGGGAAAGCCCTAGCCCTTGGCACCGAAGAGCGCTTCTACTTCGAGCTGGCCCTTCAGCTCGGGGGGATGACGGTGGAGGAAATGCTGGAGCGTATCTCCAGCTTCGAGATCACCGGCTGGCGGCTCCTCTTCGAGGTCAAGGCGGACGAAGACGAGAGGCGCAGCTCGATGCGCAAGGGCGGCAGCAACCGAACGGACTCTACCGGAGGCGGCTTCTTCGGTTGAGGATACTCACGAGGATGTAGCAGATGGCGACGTACACCGTTGCGACCGTGGCGGCCAAGCTCGTCGCTGATGTGCGGGACGCACGAGCGAACATCAAGAACGTCGTCACCGATTTCCGGTCGCTAGGAGCAGCGGCCAAGAAGACCAACGACGAGCTGGCGAAGAACCGAGGGCAGAAGGCCAGCGCCCAGTCCATGCAGGATCTCGCCAAGGAGGCGAGGCAGCTCGCTACGGCGATCTCCAGCATGGCGCTGACCTTCCAGCGGTCCAACTCGGCGCAGAAGCAGATGGCCGATCAGCTCATCGCTCTGCGCAAGGAATACGCCAAGCTTGTCATCGACATGCGAGAGACCGGTCAGCAGACCGGTGACAAGAAGTGGACGGAGATGGCCGACCGCTTCACCAAGCTCAACGCAGAGCTGGTGAAGGGGAGCCGTGCCTTCGCTGCCCAGGCTGAAGAGATGGGCCAGGCCGGTGACGTGGCCAAGGGCCTGGCCCATCAAGCCGCTGATCTGTCCGACAAGTTCGGCAAGACCATGCCGAGCGGTATCGACCGGGTCAAGAACAAGCTTAACGAGCTACATGGCGGGTCGGAGCAGGCTCGTGGCTCGCTCAAGCGCATGGCGGAGTTCGCCGGTGGCTTCGCCATCTTCGAGTTCCTGTCTGGAGTCACCAGCCGCCTGAAGGACTTCGTGAAGGAGGCCGTCTTCTCGGCAGGCCGCTCCGAAGAGCTGGGCATCGTACTGAACCGTATGGCGAAGAACGCCAACGTCTCGACGCTGGCGATCAACAACCAGATCAAGGCGTTGATGAAGCTCGGCATCGAGTCGGGCGTGGCACAGGACACCCTGACCCAGTT
>JACCEA012448653.1_pt1 | contig 11157 bp, 11 predicted proteins | sample 7449851 | NCBI WGS metagenome assembly JACCEA01 (sample SAMN15323453, study PRJNA562643) | freshwater metagenome | isolation source: river surface water | place: USA:Blue River Watershed | collected 2017-08-18 | reverse complement strand
GTGCTTCAATTTTTCCTTTTTGAGCGGCGGCTTCAATCCAAGGTCCTTCATCGCAAGGGCCACCAGGTTCAATTGGAAGAAGCGTGGTGTTTGATTCAGCTCCACCAGCGTGACTTCTGCCGACTCCGTTGACGCTCGATGCGTGCGGTAGAGCTCAATGACACGGCCTTTCAGGTGTGTCCGTTTCGACTCGGTGAATTCAAGCAAGGCCAACTCTACGAGGAGCGCGTTGGTCGCGCCATTGAACGACGGCATGTCGAGCAGTTTGCTGAGAAATCCCATTGAAATCCTCGCGGCAAGATCGTGAAGTCGTGACCCGGAAGCCCGTTCCGTCTCAGGAAATACCTGAAGGCGTTGGGAGAGTGTACTGAAACAGGTCGGGTTTTTCTAGACTGCAAAAAGGGGGGATGGCAGCTATGGATCAGTTGAAATGTGACCAGCACCTTGCTACTTAAAGAGACCCTTGATGGCCTGAGTCGCGGAGTCTACCGCTTTCTGGATGGTGTTGGTGGCGGTATGTATCCCAGCTGCTGTCATAGCCGTGCTGACCTGCTGGACGATCGAGCCGAGGATCTGTCTGATGACTTCTCCGGCTGTGACGCCGTCCGATTTCCTACCGATGTCTTGGAGGTGCACGTCGGGGATCGGCACTGAAACGGCTTCGCCATTGAGCAGTTCGGCACTCACGTGGGCTCTTGCGGACTTCACGTACAGATGTTCAATGATGAGTTTCTTGCCTGACTCCGAGGACTGAGCCTTCTGCTTGGGATGCCCGATGGCATGTTCGATGTTGCGCTGTAGTACATCGAGGTTACTGCCGCCGCCGGCATACTCGTATGTGATTTCAGGTTTGAGGAGGGTGAGTTCTTTGATCCGGACCACGTCGGTCGTCAGCGACCTGATATCGAGGGTCATGCTGATTTCGTCGAGCGACAGAGCCTGTTTGGTCTTGAAGCCGTCAGGATTGCCGACCACCAGACCATACAAAGCCGCCTTGCCGTCGAGGGGATTGATAGTGGTTTTTGAGAGACTGATGGGCACACCGGTAATCTCAGGCCCATATCGGCGGATAGCGGAAGCGACCTGAGCATCCAGTGAGTTGTGCAGCCACCAGAGGCTTCCAGCTATGGCGACGACTCCAAGCGCTGCGATGCTGATCAGGAGTTTCTTCATGGATCTTGTTCGACCTTTTGAAGTATAGCAAGGCGAGTTCAGGAGTCTATGGAGACTGTTATTGATCGCTGTTCTTGTCACGAGTTCCTTCAGGCTGAGTCGGCGAGTGCGCCCGATGTGTCTCTCTCCGACCAACAGTGCGCGGTCAGAACAGCCCTGACCGGGCACTGACTTGACGAATCGGAACGGGGTGGCTGAGAATACCCAATTTTCGTGAGCCAGGAAGGTCACTATGAAGTTGTATCACGTGAAAAGGATGGTGTGTGCGATTGGGCTTCTGATGGCCGGGCTAGTCGGAGTCCCTGCATTTGCCCATGAAGATCGGACGCCGACAGGCTCGTGGGAAGGGGTTGCCCAGTCAACCACGATACCGCTTTCCCCGTTGACCACCCTCTTGACGTTCGGTGCAGACGGCAATCTCGTCGAGTCACGCCGACTCTATCTCCCGCAGTCTCCGCTTGGCCCCGTGCTCGCCACTTCCGGTCATGGGGAGTGGCGCCGTTCCAAGGATGACAGATTTGAGGCCACGATCGTGCTGCTCTACCAGGGCGCTTCTGATCACCCCACTTCACCGGGCGTCGTGATTGGTCGAGAACAGGTGCGGTATCAGTTTCAATTGATCCACGGCGGCAAACAACTTCAAGGAACCATTTTGGTAGAGATTCAAGATACTGCCGGCAACATCGTCGTCTCTGGTCCAGGTACCATCGAGGCGAGACGTATCCAGCCCCAGTCCTTGCCGTAATGGTAGCTGACAGCCCGTGTTGCACCTTCCCTTCCTTGACCTTCCTCTTTGGCGGCACCTATAATTCCGCCAGCTCTTGACTGCAACATACTGATTCAACGAGAAAAATGGCTGAATTCACCCACTTCAACGAATCTGGTCGGGCTCGGATGGTCGACATCAGTGCCAAAGAGTCGACTGAACGGGTAGCTATTGCTCAGGCCACAGTCTTCTTACTTCCTGAAACCCTTGAAAAGATTCAACGTGGCAAGATCGCCAAGGGCGATGTCTTGGCCGTCGCTCAGGTCGCTGGCGTCATGGGTGCGAAGAAGACGCCGGACCTGATTCCCATGTGTCATCCAATTTCGCTCACCAGCGTCGACATTGCCTTCAACGAAGAACCGCAGCCGGATCCAACGGGCCGCTGTTCGATCGCCATTACCGCCACGGCCAAGACGACAGGACCGACGGGAGTCGAAATGGAAGCCATGACGGCCGCGACGATTGCGGCGTTGACTATTTATGACATGTGTAAGGCGGTCGATCGAGGAATGAGTGTTCGCGAGGTCTGTCTCCTGTCGAAATCAGGCGGAAAGTCGGGGACCTATACGAGGGAAGGTTGAGGTCAAGGCTACGCCATGATGGTGACGATCAAGTTATTTGGTATGACGAAACTGCTGGCGGGAAACCAGGGTTCCCTGTCGTTGAATGTGGCGAACGGCCGGCTGGTCAAGGACGTAGTCCGTGCCATCGAGATCAGCCACCCTGCAGTCGGAGAACTTATTCAGAAGAAGAAGGTGTTGGTGTCGGTGAATCAGGACATTGCGCACGAAGACACGATGGTCAGTGAGGGTGACGAGATCGCGCTGTTGCCGCCCTTTGCCGGAGGGAGTTCAATGAATACTGAGCTGGACGACAGCCAGTTTGTCCGTGTGCAGCGGGAGAATTTTTCTATTGATCAGGAGCTTGATCGCGTAAAGAGACGGTCGAAACGGATTGGTGGGATTGCCACGTTCTTGGGCATCGCGCGTGATCGATCCCGCGGCAGAGATGTCGATGGGATTACGTTTGAGCACTATGAAGGGATGGCGCAGAAAAAGCTGCGCGAGATTCGTGAACGAGCCCTCAAAGAATTCGACATTCTCGAGTTGTTGATTATTCATCGGTATGGAGCCATCACGATCGGGGAGAATATTGTGCTCATCATCGCCGGGGCGGAGCACCGGGCCGACGCGTTCACCGCCTGTCGGTGGGCCATCGACGAACTCAAGCAAATCACGCCGATCTGGAAACTGGAACATACGCCGGAGGGAGAAGTCTGGGTCGAGGAACATCCGTAGGAATGGGTAAGGTGGTAGGGGTGAGGGGGAAAAAGTTTTCGGAAGGAAGAGGTAGCCGGTGAGTTCAGACTCGATCAGTGCGGATCTTCCATCTGTGGTCGATACCTTTGGTCGTCCGCTGGGCAGCTTGCGGTTGTCTGTGACGGATCGCTGTAATCTTCGCTGCAGCTACTGCATGCCGGAGCCCGAGTATGTCTGGCTGCCGCGGGAGAACATCTTAAGCTTTGAAGAAATGGCGACGCTGGTCGGCGCGTTCACCGACTTGGGTGTCGACAAGGTCAGGCTGACTGGTGGGGAGCCGTTGTTGCGTAGGGACCTTGCGCGGTTGGTTCGGTTACTCAGACAAAACCGGTGCATCACTGAAGTTGCCTTGACGACGAACGGCATCCTTCTGGCAGAACAGGCGCAAGAACTCTACGAAGCGGGGCTTGATCGGATTACGGTCAGTCTCGATACCCTCCGTCCGGAGCGATTTCGCCAATTAACCAGACGGGATGAATTTTCACGTGTGGTCGAGGGGATTGAATCGGTCGGGAAGGTGGGATTCCCGAATCTGAAGCTCGACACGGTGGCGATTCGTGGATTCAATGACGATGAGCTGATCCCGTTGATTGAGTTTGCCAAACACTTCCAGGCCGAGGTGCGGTTTATCGAGTACATGGATGTCGGAGGCGCGAATGAATGGAATCCAGATAAGGTGTTGTCGCAGGACCGCATCCTCGATCTATTAGGCCGGTGGTACGGCCAGATCATCCCGATTCCCGGGCGTGGCGCAGCTCCTGCCCAACGATTTCGCTTGCCGGACGGGACGATCTTTGGGATTATTCCCTCGACGACTCAGCCGTTCTGTGCCCATTGCGATCGTAGCCGTGTGACCGCCGACGGGATTTGGTATGTGTGCTTGTATGCTGCGTCGGGTGTGGATCTACGGAAACCGCTTCGGCGGGGTGCCAGTTCCGCAGAGATGCGAGAGCTGATTCGATCCCTGTGGACGGCTCGTCGTGATCGTGGAGCTGAGGAGCGGAAGGCGTTGGAGCGGCTCGGCCTCCGGTCCAGCGGGCTGATCGGTATCGACCAGCTTCGAGAAGATCCTCACTTGGAAATGCATGCTCGAGGCGGATGAGATTCTATCCAACGGATTTGCTACAATGGGCCCCATTCTCAACGGGGTTATGGCAGTCCATCGTTTAACAATCGATCATGCAAGGGATGGGTTTACTCCAGCATGACTCCGGAGACGGGGTGGATCTCCCTACGAGGAGCCCTGATGTTCTCGGACTCAGTCGTGACGGCGCTGGCTCCTGGCCTTGAGCGCTGTGGTCCTCTGGTGGGGACTCGGTCACACCCTGGTGTGGTCGAGCTGGACCGGTCTCTATCGTGGAGTGTGGAGTCAGCTTGCTCATTTGGCTGATGGTGAGCGGGCGGACGACGTGATGGGAAGCGTATCCGGGTGAGGTGTGGGCTCACAGTGACGTTTCCCTGAATAGGCTCGGAAATGAGAGGGTGCGATGGCCTGGTTTAAAAAAGAGAAGCCCAACGATTCCGTTCCTCCTCCACGGTCAAAAGGCAGCGAGGGAATGTGGCTCAAGTGCAACCATTGCCGTGAGATCGTCTATCGGAAGGAAGTCGACCGCAACAACAAGGTCTGCCCGAAGTGCGAGTATCATTTTCCGATTTCTGTGACGGAACGGATCGGGTTACTCATCGATCTTGGCACGTTCAGAGAATGGGATGCCGGATTGGAAGCGCAGGACCCCTTGGCGTTTCAGGATACCAAACCCTACCGTGAACGGTTGAAGGCTCACCAGGAAAAGACAGGACGTAAGGATGCCCTGGTGATCGGAGAAGGGTTGGTGAACGGAAGCCGTATCGTATTGTGTGTGTTCGACTTCAGTTTTATGGGCGGGAGTATGGGTTCGGTCGTCGGTGAAAAACTCTGCCGTGCCATCGATCGTGCGCTGGAACTGAAATTGCCTGTGATCTTGGTGACCGCATCCGGTGGAGCTCGGATGCAAGAGGGCATTCTCTCGTTGATGCAGATGGCCAAAACCTCGACGTCCGTGGCGAAGCTGGGTGAGGCCAAGCTGCCGTTCATCTCCATTCTTTCCGATCCGACATTCGGCGGAGTCACGGCCAGCGTGGCGATGTTAGGTGATGTGATCATTGCGGAACCCAAGGCCCTGATCGGGTTTGCGGGCCCCCGCGTGATCGAGCAAACGATTAAGCAGCAATTGCCCGACCAGTTTCAGCGTGCCGAATTTCTGCTCGAACACGGCATGATCGACATGATCGTTGAACGTCGGCGTTTGAAGGAGACGGTCGGCACCCTCGTAAATCATTTTTAGGTTCCTGTATCCTCCCGGCTTGTTGATGAGCGATGCCTCAGTGATCGAATATCTTTTTGGTCTCCAAAAACACGGCATCAAGCTGGGTCTGGAGACGATGCGCCTGTTATTGGATCGAGTGGGTCGTCCGCAGTCGTCGCTTCAGGTCCTCCATGTCGGGGGTACGAACGGCAAAGGATCCACGGCTTCGATGGCAGCGGCGGTCCTTCACCGTACCGGTCGACGTGTCGGGCTGTATACGTCCCCCCATCTTGTCGACTTTCGTGAACGCATTCGCGTCAACGGTGAGATGATTCCAGAGGATCGGGTCGAGGCGCTCCTCGCACGATTGCGTGCGGTGCTGACGGATGATCTGCATCCGACGTTTTTTGAGATGACCACGGCTCTCGCCTTTCTGCATTTTGCCGAATCAGCAGTGGATGTTGCCGTTCTTGAGGTTGGGTTAGGGGGACGGTTTGATGCGACCAATGTGGTCGAGCAGCCGCTGGCCTGTGCGATTACGACGATCGGCATGGACCATCAAGAGTATTTGGGAACGACAGAAGAGGCCATTGCCTTTGAAAAAGGTGGGATCATAAAGCCCTGCGTGCCGGTGGTGATCGGCCGGGTGGGGCCAGAGGCGGAACAAGTCTTATCCCGCCTCGCCAAGGATCGCTCCGCACCACTCTGGCGTCTTGGTCGAGAATTCTCTCTTGAGCGGGCTCGCGACGGGCGACTGGCGTATCGAGGGAGCACGCATGTTATCGAGGGGGTGGAGTGCGGCTTGGTCGGTCGCCACCAATGGGACAATGCCGCCTGTGCGTTGGCGCTCCTGGAGGCAGCCGATCAACGAGGAATGACCCTGGATGAGGGGGCGGTCCTGGAAGGTTTGCGGACGGTCTCTTGGGAAGGGCGTTTGGAAACGATCGACGAAGCACCCCATGTGGTGCTCGATGGGGCGCATAACCCAGCTGCGGCAGAGGTGCTTGCACGGTATCTCACTGATTATGCCGCCCAGCACCCGGATTCACGGATTATCCTCGTCTGGGGCATGATGCGGGACAAGGACCATCAGGGATTTATCACCCCACTCTTGCCGGTGGTCTCAGAGATCGTCTTGACTCAAGCGGCCCTCGCGCGATCCGCCACGGTTCACGAACTCCGTGCGGTGCTGGATGAATGGTCGGGACCGGTGCAAGAGGCGATGCTTCCGACGGACGCGGTGGCCCTTGCCAGAGGGCGGGCGATGCCAGGTGATCTTATCTGCATCACCGGCTCCCTTATGCTCCTAGGGGATATCAAAGCGGCAATACGTGGCTGTGATCTGTCTCCGATTCGCGGCTAGCATGGGGGATCCTCTCGCGTGGCTTCGCCAAGGGGGCCTGCTCACCATCCTCATGCTTCTCCTCTCACCGCTTTCGGTCTCTGCAGCCGATCACTCAGGAGGAAGTGCCGGATCCTCTTCGGCTTCCACTCCTCTGGACATCACGGCGGAGCGGATCGACTATCAACAAGAACAGGAAATCTACGAAGCGAATGGGGCCGTGGTCATTCGCCAGGGAGGGATCACGGTGACGGCAGACCACGCCACCATTCAAGCCCTACCCGGGATTCTTACGGCCGTCGGTCATGTTCATTTAACCGACGTACAGGCTGATGTGACAGCCGAGCGATTGGAGCTGAATGTCAATACCGAGGCTGGTATTGCCACGCACGGGGAGCTTTTCATTCCTTCCCGAAATGCGCTCGTGTCGGGTCAATATCTACAGCGGTTGTCCGAATACCACTATCGCGTGAAAGACGGCAGTTTTACTAACTGTGATGCCCAAGAGGGAGAGGTGCCCGCTTGGCGGTTCCGTTTCAAGGATGTGGACATGACGGTTGGTGATATGTTGGCCTTTAAGGGCGGATGGTTCTGCATCTTAGACGTGCCCACGATTCCTCTTCCTACCTTCTCGTATCCGATGGCGAGACGACAAACCGGGTTTCTGATTCCTACGCCGAAGTACAACAGTCGGTTTGGGTTCGGTGCTCAGGCACACTTTTTCTGGGCGATCAGTCCGAGTCAAGATGTGACGATCTCACCGACCTACTACAATCGATTGGGATACGGGTCTGATTTTGAGTATCGATACGTGCTGGATCGACGATCGCGTGGGAAATGGTTCGTGAGTTATTTACAGCAGACCCAGCTTCCGGATGGGGCGGGTGCAACCGATGGCGAGACGAATGGTGAACAAGCCCGTGCAACAGTGACCGGGAGCCATACGCAACATCTCTCGGATACCTTATTACTGCGGGCCAATGCCAATTTGGTCACCGATCCGAACTTTTATCAGCAGTTGAGCAACTCAGGCGTCCTTCGAGCCCTGCCGAGTGCCGAATCGAATCTGTTGCTCTTCCAACGGCTTCCCCACGGCAGTCTCTATCTTTTGGGTTTGTATTTGCAGCCGTTACAGGCCGGCGGCAAAGATACCTTCCAGCGCCTTCCCGAAGCCGGGTATAACTTGCCCTATGTGTCTCTGTTCAATTCACCGGTTCAGTATGGCATGGAAGGGAACTACGTCAATTTTTACCGAGAGGATGGGTTTGCCCTCAACCGATTCAATCTCGTTCCCGGCATCGCGACGGAGCCGATTCAACTGGGACATCTCCTGGCCATTCGCCCGCAGGCGAAGTTCCGGGAGGTCTATTACACGCGGGGGGCTCAGTCAGAGGACGCCCAACATCGAGAAACTTTTTGGCTGGGGGTCGATGCCACCTCAAAGCTCACACGCCGCTTTGTGCTGGCTGATGGCAGCAGTCTATTGCATACGATGGAACCGACGGTGGCGTATGAATATGTGCCCGGCACCAGACAATCGGCATTGGCACAAATCGATCAAGCCGACGATCTGCCCAAGAAGAATCTCGTGACCTATATGCTCCGGAGTCGTGTGCTGGAATCGGGTACAAGGACGGCATTCAACTGGCTGGATCTCACCGTCGCCCAGAGCTACCATGTCGGAGCCGTGCAGACACTGGCGCGTGAGTTTACACCGGGCGTTGCCCCTTTTCTCGGCTCGTTCACCCAGCCAATCCAGCCGGCGATGGTACCTATCCAAGGCAGGAAGTTCTCCGACGTCTGGATGCGAGCCGTGATCGGGAACAATCTCCCTCCGCTGAGCAGTATGTCGCAGTTGGATACTCCGATTTTTGGTCAGGGCGCTCAAGCCTGGGCGCTGCGGCCTCCCATCAATCGGTACGTGACTATGGACGCGTTTTTTGATCCGTATCAGCTGACTGTCAGCCAATTCAACACGGATCTCCGCTTTCAGGAGGGGACCAACTGGTATTTTGAAGTCGGGCAGCGCTATACGAAGGACGGCAATCGAGTGAGGCGTGGGGACATTTGGAATCCCATCTCCTTTAACGAAGTGTTTGCGCCGACAAAAGAGATTCAATTTGTGACGATGGGTGGTGGAGTCCGCACTCCCTGGGGGTGGACCTTCGGAGCCAAAGCCTATTATGACGTCAAGCAGGGCAGAAGCCCGGAACTGGACGTCGTCGCCTTGTATCAGAATCCATGTAAGTGCTGGTCATTGGGGCTCCATTACATCAAATTTCCCGATCGTGAGCAGTACGGGTTTATGTTGAATTTTACCGGTGTCGGTGGTGTGGGCAATGCAGAAGCTGTCCTCATGCGGACGTTGTTGAACCCGCTGGTGTATGGAGAACGTGGACTGCCTTGGCCGGCTCCGGGAGGACCCTATGGATTGCCGCCGCAGGTCTCCGAGACCACTGGTACTCGACCCGCGGTGCAAGTCGGGCGGTGATCCGTATTTGACTCTAAAAACACTGGTAGGGTACGATGATCAGACTGTGATATGTGCGTGGTGTTAACTCTGTAAGGAGGGGAAGACGTGGCTGGTGATGCCTTGAAAGTAGAAGATTCTACATGGGATGCAGAAGTCATGAAGGCTTCGGAGCTTGTGATGGTTGATTTTTGGGCCGTATGGTGTGGGCCCTGCCAGATGGTGGCTCCAATCGTCGATGAATTAGCAAAAGAATACGCCGGGAAGTTGAAGGTTCTCAAGTTAAACACCGATGAAAACCCAGAGGTCGCTGGTCGGTACCAGGTGATGAGTATTCCGACCATTCTGTTTTTTAAGAATGGTCAGCCTGTTGAGAAGCTGGTCGGGGCCAGACCAAAGCGTCAATTCAAGGAAATGATTGATTCACTTCTCGCTCAACATGCTGGGACTGCCTAAGGCGTCTCGTCGCAGCCATGCTCACTGAGCTGCGCATTACGAATTTTGCCGTTATTGAGCGACTGAGTCTTGAAATCGACTCGGGGTTTACCGTACTGACCGGAGAGACTGGGACAGGGAAGTCCCTGCTGATCGACGCGGTTGCGCTTCTCGTGGGCGGTCGTGTTTCAAGTGAGCAAATCCGGTTTGGTGAGGATGAAGCGCAGCTCGAAGCGGTTTTCGAGATACCACCCACTCATCCCATCCTTCCTCAGCTTCGGGCTCAAGCACTTCTTGGTCCGAACGATTGCGAACTCATCATCCGACGCACGATTGCCCGGTCTGGGAGAAACCGAGTCTATCTGAACGGAGTTCTCAGCCCGGCGCACACGTTGGAAGAGTTTGCCGGTACGCTCATCGATATCCATGGTCAACATGATCAGCAGTCGTTGCTCTCCAGCTCAGCTCAGCTGGAGGTGTTGGACGCATTTGGTCGTCTGCAAGATCTGCGGAGTCAATATCAATCGAGTCATCACGCGTGGAGCAGGGCCCGTCGCACACGTGCTGAGTTGGTTGCTGCGAACGACCAGCGGATGCAGCAGCACGATGTGTTGAGCTTTCAGCAACAAGAATTGGATCAAGCGGCGTGTCGTCTCGGAGAGGAAGAAGGGCTCCAAGCCGAGCGGAAACGGTTAGCCTCGTCTCGTCGTCTGGATGAGCTGGGATCGGAGGCTCAAGCGCAACTTCATGGGGAAGGGCAGGGGATTTTGGCTGGTTTGGCGTTGGTCGAGCGAGCGGTAGGAGAACTGGCTCAGCTCGATCCGGAGATGAAAGCTACTGCGGGGCTTGTCTCAGAATCCAGAGTGCTCTTGAAAGAAGTCGCGGATGGCCTTCGTGGGTATGTCGAAGGGCTGGATGCCGATCCATCCCGATTAACGACGATCGAGGATCGGTTGGCGGTCATCCACAGAATGAAGAAGAAATATGGAGGGACGATCGAAGCCGTGCTCGCTACGCAGGGCCGGGTGAAGGAAGAGCTGGAGCGGATCAGCCGCTCAAGCAGTGAGCTCGATCAGCACGATCGTCTGATCCACGAACAACAACAAGTTGTTGCTGGCTTGGCGCGCCAGCTTTCGGAAAAGCGAACCGAGGCCGCCACCTCGTTGACGAGACTGGTCGGGAAAGACCTCGAGGCGTTAAAGATGGGACCCGTGAGATTTCTTGTTCAGGTGGAGCCGGCGGGATCAGGCGTCGAGTACGGTCCGGACGGGGTTGATCGGGTTGAGTTTCTGTTATCGACAAATAGCGGTGAACCTCTCAAGCCAATGGCGCGTGTGGCCTCAGGTGGGGAGCTCTCTCGGGTTATG
>JACCEA011268553.1_pt1 | contig 11157 bp, 17 predicted proteins | sample 7449851 | NCBI WGS metagenome assembly JACCEA01 (sample SAMN15323453, study PRJNA562643) | freshwater metagenome | isolation source: river surface water | place: USA:Blue River Watershed | collected 2017-08-18 | reverse complement strand
TTGGCAAGAAAAGAAAACGAGGGGGGGGTGGAGCAACCCCCCGCCCGCGGGCGCACCTCTCTTTTTTTTAAAGGGGGGGTTGCCTTTTTTTTTTTTTTTTTGTATTTATTTTTTCACTGGCTGGTAGGGGTGCGGCGTGTCGATTTGACAAAACACGGCTGACCTGATAGACTACATTATGTAGTCGAAAGACGAATAAATGAAAGGGAACAAAATGAACACCGAAATCATCACCTTCACCATCGTAGACCCAAAGCCACAGCCAGCAGTAGACCCAGCACCAAAGAGCGAGTGGGCAAAGAAGTTTGAGCAGGGCTGGGAAGAGTATGTTCTTGAGAAGACCACGGAAGAACTCCAAAGCGAAGGCGAGAGCCTGAACCACTACTTCGAGATGTGCGCCGAGAACGAAGAAGGCATCAGCAGCAAGGATGGCATTCGTATGGACTTCATCACCAAAGAACTCAAGCGTAGGGGTGCGCCGCTCTGGTGGTAAGCCAGTCGCTCCAGAAAAACTGCCAGCCGAAAGGCTGGTGGTTTTTTTTTGGAAAAGAGAAAGAGGTTGTATTTATTTTTTCACTGGCTGGCGACACGAACGCGGCATAACTTGTAAATGTCTTACCTATGGTGTAATGTAGTTAGTAGTTGGAAACAACTACTCAAAAGATAAGGGGAAATGAAATGAATGAAGTTGCTTACCTAAACGAAGTGAAGTTTCGCAACCAACTACGCCGAGACCTACAAGGTCGATACATCGGCTCGGTCGCCAACAAGGCAGACCGCTACCGCAAAGGCTACATCCACGTTGAGCCTGTGTTCAGCCAGCCAGAGTGGTTCAAGATTCGCTACTACGGATACAGCGACGACACCGCTCGCACCATCCGCCTTTTCCAGACGCTCCACCTGCTCGGCTACGAAGTGAAGTTCGTCAAGGGACTAGATTGGCTCAACCGAGACGCTGAGACGGCAGTGTATCGCAAGAGAGCATAGCCACCGCCAACCCGAGAGACGCTCGCACGAAATGTGCGGGCGTTTCTTTTTGCGTGGATTGGCGAGCAAGCGTATTTATTTTTTCACTGAACTTCACACTAATACGGCTTGGTTCTAATAATGTCGGTGGGTGTCGCTAGACTGCTAAGGCAGTCGCAAGGTGCGGTGGCTCTCTCGGGAGTTCGCTTGCCCCCTGCGTGCCTGTTCGCTCTTTCATAATTCCACAGGCTCGATTTTCCCCCCTTACGATTTTTCGTAAGGGGCATTTGTGTTTTCTTTTAGGGGGGCTGGTATCCATAACTACCGAGAGAGTGGGTGTTCTTATGGTTCACATTTACTGCGAAACTTGCGACGGCTGGGACTCTTTCCCTGTCGGCGATTCTCACAACTGCGAAACTCCTGCTAACTTCACTTCGCAAGACGAGATGAACGCTAGGGGTCAGTTCGTTATGTCTGCCGATTGGTCAGACGATAGCGACTATTAGCCAACTTCGAGCCTGTGGAATTACGGAGAGTGATTTTTTTTTGGCAACACGGGCGTATTTATTTTTTCACTAGCGGGGGGTGCGGGGTGTGTTGCGATTTGACTTTGTCGGTGTCTGGGTGTAAGGTAAGTTATGTAATCAAAGATTACGAAACAAAATACGCAAGACATAACGAAAAGAAAGGGGATAGTCAAATGACTACCACCGCTGAACCAAAGGCAACTGAAGTTGTAGTTGTCGATACCACCACCACCGACAAGCCAGCCGTTTCGGTTGAGTTGTCGGCAACCGCTCGCAAGGCACTCACCGCTTTCGCTAAGGCAAAAGAAGCCGAAGCAAAGGCAAAGGCTCGCAAGGCAAAGGCAGAAGCAACTCTGCGTAAGGCACTTGGCAAGTCGCTCAAAGGCACGATTGACGGCGTTGCCGTTGTGTCTGTTGTATCAAGCAAGACAACTTTCTTCGACCGAGACGAAATGAAGAAGTCATTCCCCGAAGCGTTCGAAGCAACTCTGCGAACCACCGAGTATGACTACCTGAAAACTCTCTAAGGGGTCAAGCGGATAGCCCGCCAGCCGAAAGGTTGGCGGGTTGTTTGCGTTTGCGGGGTGTGCGTGCGTGCGGGGTTGTATTTATTTTTTCACTGGCGGGCGGGCGGGCGACACGCTAACACGGCGAGAGTTTGACTTTGTCTGTCGAGTATGCTAGGCTTAGGTCATAAGCCGAAAGGCAGAAAGGGCAACAAATGATTTACAACAAAGATTACTTCGCAAAGGGCGAGGTTGCGGGGGCATTGGTTGTGGAAGAACGCAACTATGCGGGCGAGGTTAGCGACATTCGCTCATTCATTGGCGAGAACATTGGTGAGTATGTTTTGACCCTCGCTTGGGACAACGGGCGTGAGAGTAAGACTTTCACCTCATTCTCAAAGGCTATGGCTATGGCAAACGGCTATTGGGCAAGGCAAGCAATTTGGCACATCACCGCTGAGGGTAAGCGTAAGCGGGTAATTCGCTGGCAGTAATCTCGCCGGACTTCGACAACCTCGCCTCGAAAGGGGCGGGGTTGTTTTTTGTTTGCGGGTTGCTTGCTGCCGCCGCCGAAGCGTATTTATTTTTTCACAGGCGGGGAGAAACACGCATACGGAACAACTTGACTTACACGGCAAAGTATGCTAGGCTATGGTTATAGCCAAAGGCTGGCTATGGAAAGGCAGTAATGGAACTTACTGAAATGAAAACCCGCATCGCCGAGATTAGCGAGCGGCTGGGTGAGATTAGTCGGGAGCAAATGACTTCGGGCTATGAACTTGCTAAGGCTCAAGGGGCGGACAAAATGCTAGGCATTAGCATTGACCCGCTCACCGCTTGGGCTAGGCGTATGCGTGAACTCAACATTGAGGCGCAAGAACTTATTGCCGAGCGCAAGAGCCTGCGTGCCGCCAAGCGTGAGAGCCGAGCCTGCGCCTGCGATTGCCACTAGCGGCGCTGGACTTGCGACAAGTCTTGTGATAGACTTGCCGTAGCAACGGGCTGGAGTGGCGTTGCGGTTTTACAACTTATGGCTTCCAGACAAATACCCCCCTAGCAACTCGGGGGGTTTTTTGTTGCCCGCCTGTGTCGAAGCGTATTTATTTTTTCACGAGCGGGTGGTGTGGCACGACACGACTTGGGTGCGTGGACTTGACTTCTGTAGCGGAGTGTGTTAGGCTGGCTGTGCCAGCCGAGGGTCGGGTGGCAGAAAGGGGCGGGGTCGATGACCAAGCCAGCAAGCGACAAGCAAGTCGCTTTTCTACACACGCTCATTAGCGAGCGTGTCTTCGAGGGTGCGGTGGATTTCGCAACCCTCACCTCAGCCGAGGCTTCGAGCCTCATCACCGAGTTGCTCAACTCACCTCGCAAGTCGGGTGCGGAGCGTGTTAGCGAAGAGGGAATGTATCGCAACGCCGAGGGCGACATCTTCAAGGTTCAGCGTTCACGAGAGAGTGGCAACCTCTACGCCAAGCGTCTAGACCTTATCGAGGGTTTCATCTACGAGGCGGGGGCTATCCGCAACCTCAAGCCGAGCGACCGAATGACCCTCGATGACGCTAAGGCGTTCGGCGTTCAGTATGGCATCTGCTGTGTCTGCGGTGCGTTGCTCACTAACGAGGTTTCAGTTGCCGAGGGCATTGGACCTGTGTGCGGGGGCAGGGTGTAAGCCTCTCACCAACTCGCAAGTCCTCTGCCGAAAGGCGGGGGGCTTTGCTTTTGTGCGGGGCGGGCTTGCGGGGAAGCGTATTTATTTTTTCGCTGAGGTGCGAGGCGACACGGCTTGGGTAAGTGTTCGATTTGACAAACCCGAAAGCGTATGCTAGGCTCATTCCATAAGCCCGAGCGGTTCGGGCAGAAAAGGGGTTTCAAATGGCTAAGTTCACTCTCGACCAAAACAACGCTGGTGGCTTTTTTCTCGAGGGCACGCCTGAGATGAGCATCATCCACGCTGAGAGCATCGCTGAAGCGGAGAGCATCGCCAAGACTTACGGCATCGACTTTGAGGATGGCTGTCCTGGGTGCTGTGGCGACCGCTGGAGCGTTATCCCCTATGAAGCGTGGCACGGCGAGAACTTGCCCGACTTCGTGGAGTGGATGCTCTCGCCACAAGCCTAGGCTTCGACAGATTGCCCCCGCCTAGTGCGGGGGTTTTCTTTTGCCTCGATGCGGGCGAGGCGTAGAAGCCCGCTGAAAGGTTTTCGTGGCTTTGTCGCCCGTTCATAGCCTAATTGTTGTTCGTGCCGCCTATGAGGCGTATAGAGGCGTTTCTGCTGTATGCGGGTGGATTGCGTGGCTAGGTGCGTGTTATGTGTGTGCGGGGCATTCGGCGGGGCGAGGTGTATTTATTTTTTCACTGGTCTTCACGGCGGCGCGACACGCTTCGTGCTTTGACTTGACTTTTGGAGTTGGGTGTGTTAGACTGCTCGGAGAGCAGTCAAGGTGGCTGCCGAAAGGGGTTTCAAAATGTCAGTTTCAGTTTTCGCCGAAATGCTAGAGGGCAATGTTTCGTCTGTTCTCGAGTGCTCGTGCGGCGCGTGGCGTTCGTCTGCGTTCGCTAGTCGCGCTGAGGCTTACGCCGCGCTAGAGGCTGGCTCGGTTGTATCTGAGTGCCGCGATGACTACTGCTACGCGGAGGGTGTGTTGTACCCTGCTGATGAGGTCGCTGAGCCTGAGGTAAACCTCTCTAACCTCAACGCCGCTGAGGTGTTTCCATTGCTTGGCATCTCGCTGAGTGATGAGGGCTGGTGCGGCTCGCTACCCGCTGAGGACTTCAAGGGTCGCGTGCTAGTCGCGCTGGCTCTCGCGCCTGAGGACTTGGGGCGCGCCGCTGAGCCAACCGTTATGTTTGGCTTGGTTGGAACTATCGCGGCTCGCGAGGCTGGCTATGTTCAGTCGCGCCTCGCGAAAATGTTGGAGGTGGCAGACTACGCGCTCGCGGGCGGGCGCGAGGTGTGCTGGGGCTAACCCTCAACCTCAACCTTAGACACGCCTCGCTAGCGCGGGGCGTGTTTTTATTCTGCGGGGGCTGAGCGCGTATTTATTTTTTCACCCGCTGGAGCGGGGGCGACACGGCTAGGTGCTTGACTTGACTTTGCGGGCTGTTAGTGTTAGACTTACTTCGTAATCAAAAGATTACGCAAACGAAATGAAGGGGCAACAAAATGTCAGAAATCAAAACTCTCGCGGTCGAGGTTCACAACAAACTAGACGGCACAAAAATCACGCCAATCTATGAGTGCCACGGCGAACAAAAGTTTTATGAGTTCGTGAATTGGTATCGCGCAAACTTGCCTGCGGGTTCAGTAGCAACTCTAAAGGGCTACGGCTACAACAACCCTAACCCGCTGGTAATTGCTTACGCGGGCTAATCAACTCAACTAAGCAACCCGCTTGCTCGCGAGAGTAGGCGGGTTGTTTGCTTGCGGGGTTGCTTGCTTTTGTCTGCGGTTAGTGTTAGACTTTTGGCAAGTCTTACAATTGGAGGGGCTATGAAAAAACTTTGGCTTGACTTCGCGGGCGAGAGGCCTGAGATAAGTGATGAGCGCGAGATGGTTGGATTTATCTTGCGGGCAATCGCTATTATTTTCTTTCTGCTTTCTTTCTTTGCTTTGCTAGTAGAGCGCGGTTCATTAGACATCTTTGTGCCTCAGTTCATCTCGGGCATAGCAACTATTGGCTGGGTACTTGCTTGGTATCCAATCCCTAAAAAGTATGAGGATTAGTTCGCGCTCGCGGGCTAATCAATCTCGAGGCTGGGCGTGTCGAGTTGACTAGCAACTTAATAAGTGATAGGCTTGAGACCTCTGCCTCTGCTTGCGGTAGATGATACAAACTTGCCTAGCGTTTTGTCCCCCCTTTCCGCTAGGCATTAGAGAGCAAGGGTTATCCCCCTTTCCCCTTGCTTTCCGAAAGAGACTAGGCTTCGTGCCTAGTCTTTTTTGTTTGTGCGGTAGGTTGCGGCTAAGTCGAATTGTGCGCGGTGATTTTGTTTTCTAGTTTCGTGTCTGCTGGATTATGTCGAGGCTGTGCCTATGTTTGTCATGTTGTTTTGTTGTCGTGTCGGGTCGGGGTGTCGGCTGGTTGCTTCGCCTCATGTCTCTCAATGTTTTCTAGGCTTGGCCACCTCATGCGGTGAATTATTTTCTAGGGCTGTTGTCGAGATGGCTAGGCTGTCAAGTTTTTTATTTTTGTCTGGCTGTTCCTCTGGGCTGGGCTTTTGTTTTCATGTTTGTCATTTCATTTTTTGACTTAGCATTAGTCGGGCTTTCTGGTAATCGTTCGTATCCAAATGATTTTCTCTAACTAGCCTCTGGTCATTCGTATCCAAACGATTTTCGTTTGTATCCAAATGATTATTGTTCGTATCCAAATGATTGTCGTTCGCATCCAAACGATTTCTCAACTTCGCATTAGTGTCTCGGCGGCGGCGGCCGAGAGTATTGATTTTTTCACTACAAATCGTTTGTACCCTAATGATTGGTTTTGTCTAGGGGGGCTTGACAAAAGTCGTTCGCATCCGAACGATTTTAGGAAACGATTTAGGCGAAGTCGAAATCTAACCGCTGCCGTCTCACCCGCCAAAAGCAGTAGACGCTAAGGTACCTCTCCTTAAATAATGTATACCCCCTTTCCGGCTCTGGCCATTTTTCCGCCAAAAATTTTTAGAAAAAATTCGTCCAGAAGGTATCAATTTATATATTCAGTGCTAGACTGTTCGCATGAATAGAAGACCAGCACGTAGCCAACCACTCCCTCAAGACGAAATCACCCACCTCAACTCTCTCGACCCCGACTCTCTTATTACTCGCGTCTACGACCTTTATCACGCGGGCTACACCCTTCAAGCGATTGGGGATGCCCTCACCCCTCCGCGTCCACGCTCAACCGTGCGGGCCTGGCTCCTACGCTTCACGCCACCTACAGAACGTGACCTCGTAGACGCCCCTATTCCCGCCCCCACATACAAGACCCACCCAGACGGCTACCAAAAGCGCCGCCCACAGTCTCCAGGCATCCTCCCCGACGAGCTTGAGCTTATCCAATCTCTTGCTCCGGTTGCCCGCTCCTACCGCGCCAAGATGTCATCCAGTGCCGCAGCTACGGTTGCCAATGACCAGCTCACAGCCATCTGCATCCGCCTCCACGCTAACGGCGTTCCCATCAACGAACTGGCCCGTGCTGCCAACGTTACGTACCGCGCTATGTATAAGCGCATCAAGTAATATCCCCGCCGATTTGACAAGCAAATCTAAATCCAATAACGTAGACGCAGTTATTGTGCTATCCTGATATGACGGAGAGCACATCCAGACACTAAAAGTCAGGGTGTGCTTTTTCGCACTCTAACTGAGTAAGACAACTGAAAACGAAACAAGTCCCCAGGACAATAAACGACCGAGTACTAAGGTATTCACTTCTGAAAGGTAGGTCGCTAAATGAAATGGCTAATTGGAATAGTCACGGCTTCGATACTGGCAGGGTGCACCGCATCTCTATCCGCCAGCGCCGAGCCGAATCAGTTTGTATTTGCAGAGGATACAGAGGTAGTAACAGTCTCGGTAAACCAGCCGATTGACTTTACTCTCCAGACCCTCCTGGGTGAGACAACTACAAACGCGCTCAACGAGCAGACAGCTGCATATGTCGTATCGCCAGAAGTTTTGGCGGAACGTCGGTCTGTTTTGAAGGCGCAATTTGAAAACGCCACGAGCATTACCAAAACTGTCAAAGCGTTGAAGAAACGCGTTGGACGCACCTGGTATGTGTTTTCTGGTTCTACCCCCTCAGGGTGGGACTGCTCGGGTCTGGTCATGTGGGCGTACCAGCAAATGGGTGTGGAACTCGAACACCGAGCATCACTGCAGCAGAAGGCAGGAAAACTTGTCAAAGACCCTAAGGTCGGAGACATTGTTGCCTTTACGTATAAAAATTCCAAGTCTGCATACCACGTTGGAATTTATATCGGCGGTGGAAAGATGATTCACGCTAGACAAAAAGGCCAGGGCACAGTGATTGAATCAGTCGCTACCTTTGCTGGAAAATATAGCAAGGTCACTTACACTCGCATTCTGGACACCCCATAAACCCACAGAATGTAGGCCCTGGGGTATGGCTTAAAACTGCCCCCCATAATTTTTCAGAAAAAGCTTTACACACAAAAACTACAGTAGTAAGATAGAGGCATGATGTTTGAATTCATTCTCGGTCTAATTGCGTTTGCGTTTTTGGTTGGCCTAGCCTTTCTTAACGACGGCAAGGACGACCACCGCTACGAAGAAGACAGACCTCAGGACGTCGAAGAGCTTCAGGCCCTTCTCGGCGTAGTCACACCGCAAGACAACGACAACGACAAAAGGAAATAACCAATGCTCAAGTTTATCCTCTTTCTCCGCTCTATCTCTTGGACTGCCACCTTTGCTGCAGCTCTGACAGTACTGGCGTTTACCATCTTCATTCTGGACCCTCGCAACAACGCGCTCCAGAGCATCGCCATCGGAGTAATTGCTAACGCACTAGCAACCCTCCGCTCCTACGAAAACTAGGAGACGGCCGTGCCTGAAAACTTTTTAATGGCCGCGCTGATAGTTTTGGTTGTCATTCTGGCCTGCCTAGCAATCTTTGCGCTTATTGGAATGGCCATGCTTATTGCAATCTTCAGCGCGACTTCGACTGACGAAGAGTTAGACCTACTACAAGAAAAGGAAAAAAGAAAATGAACATCGAGCCACGACCGCAGCTACGCACCGTCATAACTGCTTACGGCCCAGAAGAGTTTCGCGACTCTCTACCGGAGTCTGGTGTCTTCGACATCTTTGACTGCAGCTTGCTGATTGAATTCAGCCCGCACGCAGTTATCCAAGACGTCGAGAAGTATGTCACCATTCTTGAATCCTGCATCAACATTGTTGACATGGACATTCAGCCAAACTACTTGCTAGACAGCGAGGGCGAAGTTCGACTCACCATTTCGGAAGTCCCGCTTCATGTTGCAGAGAACAGAACTCCACCAGCCCGCACATACGAGCGTCCAGTTCGAGCCAAAAAGCCACGTCGAACCCAGAGCGAAGACGGATTTGACAAAGACTAACTAAACCCCATACACTGACATAAACCACAAAAAAGGAACCATTCAAAATGACTGAATACATCAAGAAGCACCAGATTCTTCCGGAGACCATCAAGGAAGCATTTGACAACATGCTCGACAACCAGGAGCGCGACCAGCTCATTGCAGCACTGCGCCACGAGGGTTGGACACTAGAGTCAATCGCTTCTGCTTCGAAACTGACTCGCGAGCGCGTCCGTCAGATTTCAAACTCGTACGACCTAGAGGACCCGAGCGTTGGCACCAGCGGGCTCACCCTAGTTTCGGACATCAGCATCCCAGCTCCACCAACCAAGCCAGAGAAGCCAAAGCCTGTCTACATCGAGCCGTCTCCAGAGACGCTCGCCCGACTACTTGAACTTCAGCCACTTGCACAGCTTGTCCGCTCAAACGGAACCAAGTACCGCGCAGAGGCAGAGGAGTACACCGCTTTGCTTAACTACGCTCACGTTGTTGAGGGCGTAACTCTCTACCGCCTTGCTAAGCGTCTTGGAGTTACTCACGGTGCTCTGCGTTTCCGTCTTGTTCGCTACGGCTACAAGACTGCCGACAAGGCAACTTCGAAGGTCTACACCCCAATCCTAGAAAAGAACCGAATCAAGTGAGCGTAAGAGTCACATCCATCCGAAAGAGGAACCTGCGGTTCTTCGACTTCTTCTACGACAGCAAGACCAAAGAGCTTTACATTGCTTTGTGGTTCTGGCTTATCATTTTCTACAAAGATGATGTAAACTAACCTTATGGCTAAAAGCATTATGGAGCAGCTCGCCCTTCTACCACCAGAAGAGCGGGCTGCTGCTTTAGAGGGTATGGACCCAGAAGTTCTGCTATGGGACTGGTCTGTCTGGGGTCGCCCGGAGCAGCAGGCTCCTGACGGCGACTGGAACATCTGGCTTGTACTTGCAGGCCGTGGTTTTGGTAAGACGCGTCTTGCCGCTGAGTGGGTGCGCGAGCAGGCTAAATACACCACAACTGGTCAACGCCGTTTCGCACTTGTTGCGCGTACCGCTGGTGACGTGCGTGACGTTATCGTTGAAGGTGAGTCTGGCATCATGGCCGTGACCCCACCTTCCGAGCGTCCACTGTACGAGCCTTCGAAGCGTCGTCTAACTTGGCCTAATGGAAACGTAGCCTCGCTCTTTACCGCTGACGAGCCTGACTCGCTTCGTGGTCCTCAGTTCACTCACGCTTGGGGCGACGAGATTGCTGCTTGGCGACAGACACCTGATGCTGCTGGTATGACCGCCTTTGACAACTTGCGCGTTGGTACTCGTCTTGGTTCGCACCCAAAGATTATTTGCACCACGACTCCGAAGCGCACCCCGCTTCTCTACAAACTTATCGAAGAGTCAAAAACTGGCCGCGTTGCGATTACTCGTGGTTCGACAATGGACAACGCAGGTAACTTGTCTGGCACCTATCTTGACACCATGCTCGGCGTATACGAGGGAACCTCTCTCGCCCGCCAGGAACTCTACGGTGAGATGCTCGAAGCCATGGAAGGCGCTCTCTGGACTGAAGAGTCTATCGAGGCTGGCCGCGAAAGCATCTACCCACTCAATACTCCGCTTCGAGTAATCGGCGTTGACCCTTCGGTTGCTGAAAACCCTCGCGACGAGTGTGGAATTGTTGTCTGCGCGTCCAGCTCGGAGTCAGACCTTTACAAGCGCAACGCTTGGGTTCTCGAAGACGCGTCTATTCTTGGCTCACCGACTGTTTGGGCTGAGAAGGTTGTTCAGATGGCACGCAAGTGGGGCTGTCCTGTTGTAGCCGAGGTCAACCAGGGTGGTGCGCTCGTTAAGAACGCTATCCACACCATCGACCCGAGCATTACGGTTCTAGAAGTCCACTCAAAGCAGGGTAAGCAGCTCCGTGCAGAGCCAATCACCCTTGCCTACGAGCAACAGCGTGTTCACCACGTTGGACATCTGCCTGACCTAGAGACTCAGATGATTTCTTGGGTTCCAGGTGAAGGAAAATCGCCTGACCGCGTTGACGCACTCGTTCACGCACTAACTGCGCTCCTAATTAAGCCTCCACCGGGCTTTAC
>JACCEA012161292.1_pt1 | contig 11158 bp, 5 predicted proteins | sample 7449851 | NCBI WGS metagenome assembly JACCEA01 (sample SAMN15323453, study PRJNA562643) | freshwater metagenome | isolation source: river surface water | place: USA:Blue River Watershed | collected 2017-08-18 | reverse complement strand
GGCGGTTTTAATCACATCTAAGTTGTGCTCAATCACCACGATGGTATTGCCGTGATCACGAAGTTTATGCAACACATTTAACAGTTGTTGAATGTCATAAAAATGCAAGCCTGTGGTCGGTTCATCCAAGATATACAAGGTTTTGCCAGTATCTCGTTTGGAAAGCTCCCGCGCTAATTTCACCCGTTGCGCTTCGCCTCCCGACAAAGTGGTGGCCGCTTGCCCTAAACGAATGTAGGTGAGACCAACATCCATCAAGGTTTTTAGCTTACGAGCAATTGCTGGAATGGCGGAGAAAAAGTCGTAAGCATCTTCAACCGTCATTTCGAGCACTTCGTGAATATTTTTACCCTTATATTTCACTTCTAAGGTTTCGCGGTTGTAGCGTTTGCCTTTACAGACATCACAGGGCACATAAACATCTGGTAAAAAATGCATTTCAACTTTAATGACCCCATCCCCTTGGCAAGCTTCACAGCGGCCGCCTTTGACGTTAAAACTAAAACGTCCAACCTGATAGCCTCGCGAGCGAGCTTCCGGGGTGCCAGCAAAAATATCCCGCACCGCGGTAAAAATGCCGGTATATGTGGCTGGGTTCGAGCGCGGAGTCCGTCCGATCGGGCTTTGATCGATATCCACACATTTATCAAAATGCTCTAAACCTTCAATACTGCGATGCGGTGCAGGATCGTCGCCTTCGCCTTTATTCAACACCTTATGGGCAACCCGAAAGAGGGTGTCGTTAATCAGCGTAGATTTGCCTGATCCGGAAACGCCTGTGATACAGGTCATCACCCCAAATGGGATTTCTAAATCGACATTTTTCAGGTTATTGCCAGTCGCACCGAGGACTTTGAGGCTATGACCTGCTTTGCCGGTATGACGTTTGCTCGGCACTGCGATTTTGCGCCGGCCTGAGAGATATTGGCCGGTTAATGAATCTTCCGCCGCTTCGATGTCGGCCAAGCTGCCTTGGGCAACTACATGACCGCCATGCACGCCGGCACCAGGGCCGATATCGATAATATGATCGGCTAACCGCACGGCGTCTTCATCATGTTCAACCACAATGACAGTATTTCCCAAATCGCGCAGGTGCGTCAGGGTACCTAACAGTCGGTCATTATCGCGCTGATGTAAGCCAATCGAAGGTTCATCGAGGACATACATGACGCCCACCAAACCGGCACCAATTTGGCTTGCCAAACGAATACGTTGGGCTTCTCCCCCAGACAGCGTCTCGGCACTGCGCGAAAGGTTAAGATAATTGAGGCCAACGTTGACTAAAAACATCAGGCGGTCTTGAATTTCCTTTAAGACCTTTTCGGCAATTTTGGCTTTTTGCCCAGTTAACGTGAGCTGTTTAAAATATTGATAACAATCGCCGATCGATAATTCGACCACCTGCGGCAAGGTGGTTTGGCCGATAAACACATGCCGAGCCTCTTCGCGCAAGCGAGAACCATCACAAACCGGGCAGCATTGGGTGGCGAGATACTTCGATAACTCTTCACGCACCGCCATCGATTCGGTTTCATGATAACGACGTTCCATGTTGGGCAAAATCCCTTCGAACGGATGTTTTCGCAACACCACATCGCCGCGATCGTTTAAGTATTTAAACTCGATTTCTTTGCGGCCCGAGCCTTTCAGGATGGCTTGCTGATGCTCGGTTTTGAGTGCAGCAAAGGGGGCATCGACATCAAATCCATAGAAGTCGGCTAAGGACTTTAACATTTGAAAATAATAGAAATTGCGTTTGTCCCAACCGCGAATGGCGCCAGCGGCTAAGCTGAGTTGCGGATCGACAATCACTTTTTGCGCATCGAAATATTGTTTAACCCCAAGGCCATCACAGGCTTGGCAGGCGCCCGCAGGATTGTTAAAAGAAAATAACCGCGGTTCTAATTCGGCCATCGAGTAACCGCAGGTAGGACAGGCAAAATTTGCGCTGAAAATTAACTCTTCGACACTTTGGCCTGGCTCTGGGTCCATTGGGGCGACTTTGGCAATGCCGCCTGACAAGGCTAGGGCGGTTTCAAAACTTTCCGCTAGGCGTTGTTTGATGTCTTCGCGCACTTTGATGCGGTCGACCACCACTTCGATGGTGTGCTTTTTATGTAAATCTAATTTCGGTGGGTCCGATAAATCACAAATTTCGCCATTGATACGGGCGCGAATATACCCCTGTGCTGCGAGATTTTCTAAGGTTTTGACATGCTCCCCTTTGCGCTCTTGGACCACAGGCGCCAGCACCATCAACTTAGTGCCTTCAGGGAAAGCAACGACGTTATCCACCATTTCACTGATAGTTTGGGCGGCTAATGGCAAACCATGGGTTGGGCAACGCGGTTCGCCAACACGCGCAAACAATAGTCTTAAGTAATCGTAAATTTCAGTAATGGTACCAACGGTCGAGCGCGGATTATGTGAAGTTGATTTTTGTTCTATCGAAATCGCTGGCGACAAGCCTTCAATGTGATCGACATCCGGTTTTTCCATCAAGCTTAAAAATTGCCGAGCATAAGCCGACAGCGATTCGACATAGCGACGCTGACCCTCGGCATACAAAGTATCAAAGGCTAACGAAGATTTCCCTGAACCGGATAATCCCGTGATGACAATCAGTTTATCGCGGGGAATTTCTAACGAAATGTTTTTCAGATTGTGAGTTCGCGCCCCACGAATATCAATTTTGTCCATATGCTTCTCGGTTGCAATCACGATGGAAGCAATCAATACCTACGCACACTGGTTTTGGTTCAGTGTCGATTGCATCATCGGGAAAAGGATAATTAGTTGTACTGTATATAAACACAGATGTCAATCGAGTGAAGGGCATGAGTGCAATTTGGTACAGGGCCGCAGCAAATTTCTGCGCCAAGGTGCTTCGCGGGAAGTCTTATTGCGCAATCCTTGATTCCTGACTAAGGTTGAAGCAGGCAGTGGCTCATTTCAGTTTAAGGGACTATGTCGACAGAATACATCTACATTCTTGGCATGATGCAAATTGGCCTTGTGTTAGCTGCGGCGTTGTTTCGAATTCAAGTTGAGTCCAAGCAACAACCCGCGTTGCGCGTATTGAAAATTGCATTATTTGCCGATGCTGCCAGTTGGGCATTCTACCTTGGCTCAGCAACTCCTTGGATTTTAGCCATTTCTGCACTTTGCGCAGCTTTAAATAATTGGCTCGTATTATCTTATATTTTATTACGTTGCCAGCGACGGGTTTTGTGGTTGCCATTTTCGCTTGCGGTAATAATCCAAGCCAGTTTTTACACAGGTTTTTCGGTGAACCAACAAGCCGATTGGGCTTTGCATACGATGACAGGCTTTGCAGTCTTGACACTCATCCCGAGTATTTATCTGTTACTTCGCGTGAAAACTCCGCGGACTGTCTCTGAACAATGGCTCAGTGCTGTATTGTTCTTGTGGTTGGCAATTTGTGTATTCCGTTCAATGGTATTGCTGCTTGAACCTCGTTGGTTGTTATCGGGAAATTTAGTCTCGCAAATGTTGTGGCCTGGGGTCTTGGTGGCTTTTGGCATTTTTGCCATGACCAGTTTTTTGGAGGAAATTCAGCAACAACTCAAGCAAGACTCTCTGATAGACCCGCTCACCGGTTTATATAATCGCCGCGGCTTGCAGGAGGCTGTGTCTGCGAGTTTGGCTTATGTGAAAAGGCATCAACATACCGGTGCGCTGATGATGATTGATATTGATCATTTTAAAGCGATTAATGATCAATGGGGGCATGATATGGGTGACCATGTCTTATTTGAAGTCGCGCAATCGCTGAAACGGCAATTGCGGCAAAGTGACATTTTAGCGCGGGTCGGCGGTGAGGAATTTCTGATTTTCTTACCGATGATCGATAAAGCCGAAGCGCAACTTACCGCAGAGCGCTTGTTAGCCAGCATCTCCCGAGTGAAATTGGCTGATTTACCACACAGTTATCCATTAACGATTAGCATTGGTGTCTGCATGACAACCGCCGATTACGATTTTGAAGTTCAACGCACTCAGGCGGATCATGCGCTGTATCGAGCCAAGCATTTAGGCCGCAATCGCATCGAATTTGCTGCTGACTAAGCATCCCTAGCCCGCAAGGCTGTGCTATACTGCCCGCCCTTTGAATTTCCCTCTGTGGGAAAACGCGTTTGAGATCCGATGTCGATGCAACATTTAACAACACTTGAACGGCGCACCGCCATCTCGTTGGCGTTGGTTTTTGCGTTTCGTATGTTAGGTTTGTTTATGCTGATCCCGGTGTTTGCCATTTATGGACAGCACTTGGACGGTTTTTCTCCGCTGTGGATAGGTCTGGCAATTGGCGCTTATGGCCTGACCCAAGCACTGCTTCAGATCCCGATGGGTTGGTTGTCCGATCGTTGGGGTCGCCATCCAGTCATGTTACTTGGCTTGAGTCTGTTTGCCGTAGGCTCGGTGGTTGCGGCGTTGGCAGATTCGGTTTACATGGTGACTTTGGGTCGTGTGTTGCAAGGCATGGGCGCCATTTCAGGGGCGGTATTGGCGCTGGCAGCTGATTTAACCCGTGAAGAACAACGGCCAAAAGTGATGGCCGTGATTGGTGCGACGATTGGCTTATCCTTCGCGGTGTCGATGGTTGCGGGCCCTGCAATCGCTGCCTTGAGTGGCTTGAGTGGCATTTTTTGGTTCACGGCATTATTAGCGGTTGTGGGCATTGCGATTGTGCACTTTTTAGTCCCCAAAGCGCAGTCGCACGCCGTCGATAGCGAAGCCTTGGCACGCCCAGGTTTTATTCTCAAATTGTTTCAACATCGGCAGTTGGCTGGATTAAATCTTGGGGTCATGCTGTTGCATTTGTTGCTGACCGCAATTTTTGTGCAAATTCCACAACAGTTGTTGTTGCTGGCAAAACCTGCGTCAGAGCACTGGCACTTATATCTTCCTGTTTTTATTCTGGCTTTTGTCCTCATGGTGCCGATGATGATAGTCGCCATGCGCAAAGCCCAAGAAAAAAACTATTTTTTATTGGCGATTGGCTTGCTGATTGTAAGTTTATTGTTAATGATTAACGTGCAGTTCTGGACATTAGCAATTGCACTGCTGCTGTTTTTTATTGGATTTAATTACCTTGAAGCTAGCATGCCGGCCTTAGTGTCGCGCATTGCCCCCGCTGGCCAAAAAGGAACAGCCATGGGTATTTATGCCAGTTTGCAGTTTTTTGGTGCTTTCTTAGGCGGGTTATTCGGTGGCCTGATTTCGGGTGAATTGGGGGCCACAATGCTGTTTGCCCTCTGCGCGGCAATTGGTTTAATATGGTTCTTGATCGCATGGACTATGCAAATCCCAGCTCGAGCGCAACGCCTAGCATTTAGCATGAAAATTCAAGATGAATCAGTAGCTTCTGAAGTTTCAGCCCAACTGTTGTCGCTTGCGGGTGTGCAAGAGGTTACTATGGTCATCAGTGAACAACGCTGTTATTTGAAAGTGAGTCCCAGCGACTTTGACCAAACAGCAGTGGTGGCTTTGCTGGCAGAAAAAGCAAGTCAGCGCTGAGTTAGGTTACAGCAGCACACAAAGTAAATAAATTCGACCGCATTGGTAGCAAGCCCCCCTGCCAGTGCCAAATAAAATTGTCTGAACAGGTTGATGTTTGCGCATCCATTGTCAAACCAGCACCCAGCAAAACTCGGTTCTGCCTGTTCATCCCAGCTAACAAAAGGTAAATAAGTCATGGCAACTACAGTAACAGGCAAATTGAATAAAGCTGCCTCGCAATTCCAAGCCGGTGAATCAACAGGTTTTGGTCTGCGTTTAGGCGTGAAATACTATGATCGTGAAACGAAATCAGACCAATGGTGTAACTACGAAGCGGTAGTTTTTGCCAAAGCGCCTGCGCAAATTGCGTTTTACCAACAAGCGTTAGTTGAAGGTGCAATTGTAGAAATCAGTGGTGATAAGCAGCGGATCCGCCAGTTCCAAGGCACTAATGGTTTAAGTCTATCGATTGAAATTTTAGATGCCAAATTAGGCTTTATTGGCACGCCAGGTTTGCCTGCGATGGCGCAAGCACCGGCAGCACCAGCCTATAACAACCGCCCAGCGGCGCCAGCACAACCAGCCTATCAGCAGCCTGCTCCACAAGCATTTAACCAAATGCCACCACAGCAAGCGCCACAGGCATACAATCAAATGCCTCCGCAGCAGCCGCAACAACAAATGTACAATCAACCTGTGCAACAACCGGCTTATAACCAAGCGCCACAGCAAGGCTATTACCAACAGCCGCAGCAACCACAACAAGGCGGTTTTGGTGGTCAGCGCGGTCCAGCAGAGCCATCAATTGATTTTGATGACGATATTCCGTTCTGAGGAATTTTTCATTACTGCATGCTCAGCAGCATAATTGTCATAAGCCCCAATTTGGGGCTTTGTTTTTTTCGCGGTCTTTATCGGTTTGGTTTTTGCGATGAATTGAAGCAGTATGTTGCGTAGCCTATTGGTTCAAGGCTGCGTTAGGGTAGCCCACGGATCCTGATGCTTCGGGTTTGTGACGAATTGTGGGTCGGTGAGGCTATTTAGAAACGCCAGTAAGGCAGCTTTTTCTACGGGTGTCAGCTCAAATCCCGCAATAAAGGCATTTTTACTCGGGTGTTTTCTGCCATCGCCATGCCATGGTCCTGTTTGCATATGGCGTCCTCCGGCTTGATAGAAATCGATCACTGCAGAGAGATCAGCGATGCTACCATCGTGCATATAAGGTGCTGTCAGTGCGATATTGCGCAAGGTGGGGGCGCGAAACCGACCATCATCGGCAGGGTTTAACGTGATTTCAGCCAAACCGCGATCTTTATCTGGATACCCCTTATCCGAGAAATTACTCCGTTCGGTAAAATACAAGCCCGTGTTATGAAAGGGGCGACGGTCCAGTGGTTGTTTTTCATGGCTAGTCGATTGCGTGAAGTTAAAACCGCCATGACAGTGATGGCATTCTAAACGCTCAGAGAAGAATAAATTCATGCCATCGATTTGCTGTTGGCTGAGTGCGGCATCCTCACCTTGATAGGCGTAGCGATCAAATGGCGATTGCAGAGAAATCAGGCTGCGGACAAAACTCGCTAACGCCTGGCTGACTCGAACAAAGTTCACTTCTTCATCGCCAAAGGCTTGGCGGAACAAGGCGGGATAGGGCTCCCGCGTTAATGCCTTTAACACTTTATCCTGTGCGGCGCCAATCCCCAGTTCGGTTGGAGCATCGCCAAACATTGGGATCAACACCTGTTGTTCAATTTCCAACAAGCCATCATGCGCCCAAGTCAGGGTTTTGTTATAAGCAATATTCACCAAAGCAAGCGAGTTGCGGCGATGAATTTCACCAGTGCTGCCAATCGAAGTCTGGCGATTTTCACTAAAAGCAAACTGGGGTTGATGGCAACTGGCGCAACTTTGTTGGCCATTGCCTGATAATTGGCGATCGTAAAACAGATAACGTCCTAACTCGACCTTTTCGGCCGTCATCGGGTTGTGTGCCGGCACTGTTGGTTTAGGGAAGTCGGCAGGGATTGGCCAGACATAAGGTGTCTGTTGCGGGTCAGAGCATGCCAATAAGCCCAATAATCCAGCGAAAACAGGTATTCGCAATAGCTTCATAACGAGGTCCGCCAGAGTTGCTGGGATTGCGTACCATCGGGCTTTGCGATGCCAAGTTTGGGTAGTAACTGCTGACAACTGAGTTGATGAGGATCGGACATGCAGTGATTGTTGGCCGTGGGCGAAAATTCCTGAAATAACGGTGCCAAATCTAAAATTAAGTGTTGTCCCGCTTGATAAGCTAAGCGGATTTGTGGCCGATTCGGTGCTAAACAGGGGCTGGTGGGCGCTCGCATCACGCTGGCGGAACTACAACCGGTTGAACCTAAATGCAACGACCAGCCAAAATTTGGGCTCTGCAAATCGAGCCGAAAAAACTTGTACCCTTGTTGCCAGCTCCAGTGCATATCGCTTTGTTGTAAGGGCGTTTGGGCCTGCAGTGGATTTTGGTGATTTTGCGCAAAAGGAACGCCAACAGAAAAACTCAGCGCTCCCGAAGGCAGTGGCTCAGAAAATTGTAGTTGCCACTGTCCATCACTTTGGCAATCTGTCCCTAATAATGCGATATTTTCTTGTTGCCAAGCGTTGTTAATCAACCTCTGCTTTGCACCATCGAGTTGAAAATCCGCTAGATAAAACTGCAATTGGTCAATCTGCATGGCTTGTGCTGAAATTGGCAGAGATTGCTGGCAGTTGAGCGGTTGGTTTTGCCACATCAATTGCACATCAAGCGGGTAAATCAACGGTTCTGCCGTTTGTTTTTGACAGGCAACCAGCAAAGTCGTGGCGATAAAGTAGCCACATAGTTTAAAAAGTTGTGTATTAAAAGCCATTTAAACGTTGATCCCTGTGAAAATTTGGCACACCATAACAAAAATTTGTTGGGCTTCATATGGGATCGCCTACCCCCAAGATCATCATTTTTGATCTTGCTATGTAACATGGAGTGATGATGCGCTTACCAGTCTCTAGTCGTCAACCTGTCAGTCACAGGTCAATTTTATTGCAACCTATCGCCTTGCTGAGCGCCGCTGTGGGCTTTTGGCTGACATGCCACAGCTCATTGGTGTTAGCGCATGCCGAACACGACAAAGCTCGGTTTGTCGCGGCCTCCGGTGTCGATCAGGGACGCTGTGATAATCCTGTCCGTGCTTGTCGCTCCATCGCTTATGCCGTGAAACATGCCAATAAAGGCGACAAAGTATTGGTTGCTGATGGCCAATATGCGGTGACTTCGGCCGAAGATTTGTTTTTATTGACCAGCCAATTGGTGCCGGTGTTAGGCGGTTATAACAAGTTTGATCACTTTACCAATCAAGCGCCGCAAATCAACCAGACGATTTTAACCAACGTCCCAGCGCCCTATGTTGAGCAGCTACAGCAGCAAGGTTTTATCGTGGTCAACGATGGCTTTGCCAAAGCCTCAGCCGCCACTGTGGCTGAGTTTGATGCACTGTCAGCCACGCATGCTCAGTTACAACAAAATCAAGCAGAAACAGCCTGCGTCAATGGCTTTGCGGGAACCTTTCCTTGTAAAAATATCGACTTAGTGAGTCATCTCTCGTTGCCGAGCTTTTCTTCGCGACCCAGTGCCGCCAGTGATATTTGGGGGCATGTTGATCTCAATACCGGCACTGAATACGCCATTATTGGCTTAAACAATGGTACCGCAGTCGTTAGCTTGGCACAGCCAAATGCGCCCAAAGAAGTGGGCACCATCAGCGGCAGCAATACCAGCTGGCGGGATATTAAAGTGCTGCAATATTATGATGAGCCCACGGCTCGTTGGCGGGCATATGCTTACGTCAGCTCAGAAGGTGCGGATAATCTGCAAATTATCGACCTGAATCAATTGCCTAACAGCATTCGTTTGGTGAAAGCCGATAAAGCCGTCACTTCAGCCCACAACGTTTACATCAGTCATGTCGATTACACCACGAATACTGCACTTGATGGCAAAGAACCGACTTTGCATATCGTGGGACAAAAGGCTGTCGGGGGTGCTTTTACCACTTATGGCTTAAAAAATCCTGAAAGTTTAACCAGTTATTTTGCTCACAGTGGCGCCACGCGCAGCGACTATACCCATGATGCTGCATCAGCGCAGATCAGTGGCAATCGTGCGACCCAAGGTTGCGGCACGGACATTTGTACAGTGTTGGCTGATTTTAATGAACAATCAGTGCGGGTTTGGGATATTTCAGGCCTGAATAGTGCCAAGCAACTGGCGGATATTAGCTATCCGAATGCCAGTTATGTGCACTCTGGCTGGTGGTCTGAAGATCATCGGTTTGTGTTTGTGCATGATGAATTGGATGAGCAAGATTTTAACTTGAACACCACTGTTCGGGTGTTAAATATGGACAATCTGGCCAATCCAGTGCTTGCCAAAGAGTGGACAGGTCCAAGCCGCGCGATCGATCACAACGGCTTCGTTCGTGGCAATCGGTATTACATTTCAAATTATCAACGCGGCACCACTATTTTAGATATTACTGATCCCACCAATCCGCAGGAAGTTGGTTATTTTGACTCCTTCCCATCCTCTGATGGCGCTGCTTTTAATGGGGTGTGGGGAACCTATCCATTTCTCCCTTCCGGCTTGATCATTTCTTCGGATATCAATAGCGGTTTGTATGTCCTGCGTGATCAAACCAAAAACAGCCCTGCGGGCACCGTCGCTTTAAGCACTGCTAAAGCGCAATTTGCTCTGAATAGTCCAGTGAGCTTTACTGTGCAGCGGCCAACAGGCCAAGGTGCGGTCAGTGTGGCCTATGAAACGCTCAACGGCTTTGGTGGTCTAGGGGCGCAATTGGCAAAAGGTCGGCTTGAGTGGACCGCTACGGATAATAGCGATAAAACCGTGACCTTAAATATCCCAGATCCGAACCAGTATCAGCAATTGTTCGTGCGTTTGTACGATCCGAAAAATGGCGTCAGTTTGGCGGTGCCGAGTTATCAAACAATAACCATCGGCCAACCAGTTGCCGCAGCGGGCAGTGCGGGTTTTGTCCAAATGACCAGTCGACATTTGGAAACCAGTGGTGATATCACCATAACTTTGCAACGTGTTGCTGGTTCGGCAGGCGAACTCACTCTCAGTTATCAAACGGTTGATGGCACTGCGATGGCAGGCACTGATTATGTCGCCGCAAGCGGTCAAGTCAGTTGGGCTGATGGCGATACCACCAATAAAACGATCCGGCTCTCGTTGCTGGATGACACCGTCTTAGAAGCGGATGAACAATTGACCGTGCAATTAACCGCATTAAAAGGGGCCTTATTAGCAAACGCCAGCAGTTACAGTGTGGTGATTCAGGATAATGAAGTGAATCAAGCGCCCAGAATCGTTGGTTTAGAGAATAAGGATGTGAATGCGGGTGAAACGGTGACATTAACTGCGCAAGTTTCAGATGCTGAAGGCGATGCCATGACTTATCAATGGACCCAGCTTTCAGGCACTGCGGTGGTTTTACAAAATGCCACTTCGCCCATCGTGACTTTGGTCGCACCGAACGTGAACGGTGGGATCCAATTACAGTTAATAGCCCGCGATAGTCGCGGGGCGACAACCACGGTC
>JACCEA010133986.1_pt1 | contig 11158 bp, 21 predicted proteins | sample 7449851 | NCBI WGS metagenome assembly JACCEA01 (sample SAMN15323453, study PRJNA562643) | freshwater metagenome | isolation source: river surface water | place: USA:Blue River Watershed | collected 2017-08-18 | reverse complement strand
GAGAGTCCCACCAAAAGTTATCCCACCAACTAGCCATTGATTTTTGACGCTCGAGCTAGAATGTTCCAAAAAATGCTATCAAATATTTTTTGAGCTACTTTCGGATTCGCCCGATACGCTTCACACTTAGCGCACACAGCTCCGCACCTTTCTTAGGATATACAACAACGGGGCGCTATCGCAGCTGCCGATAGCGCCCCGTTGTTAGCGCCGTTGTTAGACGTTGGTGTCGAGATAGAACGTGCGGGCGATTTCCTTAGCGCCCTTGTCGTTGACGACTTCATACTCACTCATGCGCAGACCATGGTTAGCGAGGATAGAACCATAGATTCCCCGGTCAGCCAGATTGACGAGCTGGTTATAGATGCCAGCAGAGCCGTCGGTCAGGAACAGTTTTTCGTTGCGCTCGGTAACCAGACGGACGACGGCATACTTGAGCCCCTCGCCGTTTTCATCGAACCTTTCCTTGCTTACTGCAAACGAGTATGAGACGACAAGGAAACGAACATTGATAAGCTTGCGCTTGTCCTTGACCAGTGCAAAGCCGTCGGAGAGTACGTCACTAACGGCGACGGTACCGCCGAAAGTTTCGCGAGCCAGTTCAAGCGCAGCATCAAACGAATCAATCTCGCGGAGTGCGTCAGTGCTGATAACTGGAATGGTGCGGGTGATTTCTTCCGACATAGTAATGTCGTCCTTTCCGTATGCCCATGATAGAATGGGTGTCATCGGCCGGGCGTTAGGGCAGTCGCGCTCGGTCGTGTCGGTCGGGCGGCAACGCCGTCCGACCGGCTTGAACCTAGTCTAGGGCAGTGCCCTAGTGCCTGTCAACCACCGACTGCAAGATTGGAAGTCTGATAGTGGACCCTAACGAGAGCGCCAACGAGAGCGCTAACGAGAGCGCGAACGAGAGCACGAACGAGAGTGCCAACGAGAGTGCCAACGAGAGCGCTACCGCAGCGGCGACGGTAGCGGCGCAGCGCGCGGCGAGCAGGGCTAACGATGAGTCTGTAACTCTGTCGGAGCTGAAAGCTGAAATTATGGCGCTGCCGGAGCGTATGGCCGACGCATTTAAGGAGATGAATCCTCCTAAGAAAGAAGCGCCTAAGCCGGTTGCCAAGTCAGCCTCTAAGGAGAATTCTACTGCACCGGTTAAGCAGGAGTCGGCGGTACCGGGCAAGAAGTCTTTTAGCGAAATGTGGTTCGGCAAGTGAGCGAAGAAGTAGACTGGAACGACCTCCAGCCCGAAACAGTGCCAGATTTCGAGGCGTCTAAGGAACCTAAGAAGTCTCTCCGGGAGCGCGCGTCCGCGCGCTCTAAGTCGGACGAAACTAAGGCTAAGCCAGCGCCGCGCGCGCGTCGCACAACTACGCGCAAGGTGAGCGCGCCTAAAAAGGGTGCTTACGTGCAGCCGCTAACTGAAATGTATACTTACCTAGGTATGGGCGTCGCGATTGTCGATCCCACTTGCGCGAATGTCGTTTTGGAAAGTGCTGAGAATTGTGCTAAGTCGATTGACGAGCTTGCATACCAGAACGAGAGTGTAAGGCGCGCGCTTGATATGCTCACTCAGTCTAGCGCGATTGGTGCTGTGATTATGGCGCATATGCCTATCGCTATGGCAGTGCTTGCTCACCACGGAGGTTTGAATAAGCTTAGTGGTCTGATTGTCAGGACGGATAATGAAACAGTTTCCACTACCGAGAGTTGATTATGGTACAGTCGAAACATTTCGCCTAGCCGAGGTTGCGAGCAAAGCGCCGCGCGTTCCGTGGCCACGGTTCCGGGAGTTCATGAATTGGCACGTAGGCGAGCACGTAGGCTTGATCGGTCCTACCGGGCAAGGCAAGACTACGCTATTGCAATCGCTTCTAGAATGGCGCGCATATGTGGCAGTATTTGCCACTAAGCCGCGCGATCGGTCTATGGATTCTCTCATTAATAACGAGGGATATTTGCGTGTTGAGACTTGGCAGTCTCTCGATCCTCGCGACTTTCCTAAGCGTGTACTTTGGCCTAATGCGATGTCTATGGATTCGACTACGCTACAACGGGACGTATTTCGCGACGCTTTCCAGAAAATTTATCGGGAGGGTAGTTGGACGGTTGCGGTAGATGAGACTTACTACATTAGCGAACTGCTCGGTTTAAAATCGGAGTTGCGTCAGTATCTTACCCAAGCGCGCGCACTGGACATTTCTCTAGTGAGCGCTACCCAACGCCCCGCTTGGGTACCACGAGAATTATATACTAGTTGCACGCACCTATTCTTTTGGAGAGTCAACGAGAGAACCGACCTTGATTCAATTTCCGGTATCGGCACATTGGATAGTAGGATTATCCGTGAGATAGTTAGCAATCTGGAAATGTTCCAGTGCCTTTATATCAACACACGTTCCGGCAGAATGGCGCGAACTAAAGCGCCTGCACCGTTATAAGGAGGTGACTCAACTAGTGATTATTTCTCCATCCGCGCTTAATGTTCTCATTATCGGCCTGTCTATGATTATCTTCAGCTTTGTCTGGCGTATGGCCGCAGCTAAGCTTTCCGAGAATTCGTTCGGCCAGGCTATGGCCGCCGTACTCTGAATTTTGTCCGCAACTACTATTTCAATCTTCACCATAAATCTGAAAGGCAAATATATTGTCTCCCACTGCCGCCACTCTTGGCACTAACAACGGGCGTCAGAGCGCGCCCGCTAACAGCGGGTCCGCACCGGTCGCCGTTGTCCCATTTATCCGTGCTTCCGCCGAACATCGTGAGCCTTGCGGTATCGACGTTACGCGAGCGCTCACCACTTCTGATCAGGATTTGGGCGTTTTTGATATTCCCGCATACGGCTACATTCGCGCCCTTACTATTCTGGTCGAGGGCACTGGCGGGACCGGGACCGTTGCTACCGCCGCGCAGGACGGTCCGTTTAACGCGATCAAGAACATTAGCTTTAGCGAGCCGAACGGCGCTACTATCGCTAACTTTAATTCTGGGTTTGACCTCTATCTTGCTCAGAAGTGGGGCGGCTACCGGAACTATGCCGACGCGCGCGCTCTGCCTACTTATAAGGCCATTGACGCGGCTGGCAATTTTTCGTTCCAGCTTCGCATTCCTATTGAAATTTCGTCGCGTGATGGGCTTGGCTCGCTGCCTAACCAGAATGCGGCGGCGACTTTCAAGCTTCGCCTTTCGCTTGCTAAGCTCTCGGAAGTGTTCGCTAATGTTCCGACCGGCGCGCCTAATGTGCGCGTGCAGGTGTTCCTCGAGGCTTGGGATCAGCCGGAGTCGCAGGTTGCCGGGCGCGCTAACCAGACGACGCCGCCCGCTATGAATACTACGCAGTTTTGGTCCTCGCAGTCTTACAACGTTAACGCTGGCAACCAGACTGTCAAGCTTACGCGCGTAGGCAACTACGTTCGCAATCTGTATTTCGTGTTCCGCAATCAGTCGGGCCAGCGTACCGCACAGATTCCCGACCTGACCACTCTGTATCTCGACACTCGACCGCTTGACATTTGGTCGCGCGCACTGTGGGATTCCCAGATGGCAGAGCGGACCGGATATATCGCGGCTAAGGACGCGCCTAACGGACTCGATACAGGCGTTTATGTCTACGACTTTACGCACGAATTTGACGGCGGGCTTGGACAGGAAAATCGCGACCTGTGGTTGCCTACGCTTGGGTCTACTAGGCTTGAACTCACCGGTACTTTCCCCGCAGCCGGTACGCTTACCGTTCTGACTAATGATGTTGCGGTTGCTGGAGAGGCGTTCCTGTGAGCGACGAAAATAAGCTGACTAGCTTTAATACCGAGCACGTTGCTGCCGCCGTTGTTATCGGCGCTCTCCTGCTGCTTATCCTTATCCGGCGCGGTTTCCGCGGATTCTCTGCGGGCGGCGTATCCGTCGGCATTAGCTGACGAAAGGGGGGAATAGCACCATGCCTTTCGGTCTTCAGCTTAAGTCAATCATTGTCGGCATTCTGCTGGCGTATTTTGTTCTGCCTATGATTATGAACGCGGTTAGCGGTCTTACTAACAAGGCTGACGCCTAACCATTCAACCGTGCCGGGGCGGTATCGCTCTGCCCCGGCCATTCATAGAAAGCGAACAATTGCAACCGACTAACACAAATAACAGTACGCTTTGGGGCGGCATTCTTGCACTTTCCTCCCTTGTGGCGTATGTCATTCTTGCAGCAATTGGCAGTGAAGCAGCTTCACTTACAAACATGATCGGATTCATTTCTCCGTTTATCGCCGTCCTGCTTATCGCCAAGCAGAATGACAAGATTCAAGAATCTGTCGATGAAGTGCGCAAGAATACTAACGGCGTACTTAGCAAGAGAATTGATGATATTGCCGACGCTGCCGCGCAGCGGGCACTTACTACACAGGAGGATTATCCCAATGGGTGATAAGGTTTTTAACATTCTGGGAGCGATTATCACTGTCGCGCTGGTTACCACGATTGTTAGCCGTCCGAATTCGGTGCAGGTCATTCGAGCTATGGGCGACGCTTTCGCCGGTTCGATCAAGGCCGCTACTATGCGCTGAAAGGCGCTAATTCTATGACCGAAACTCCGCTTACTGATCCGCGCTATACCGTCCCGCCAGGCGGCAACGCGCCGTACTCTAGCGGCGGTTGGTCGCCAGAGTTGGCCTACTCGACTACAGGGACCCCCGACCCTATTCGAGTAGGCCAGCTCCCGGAAATTGATTTCTATGCTAATCCGTCGGATTCCGAGGCGTTCCATGAGGAACGATCGCAGGACACTTCCGAGCGGGAAAGCGAAGTACAAAAGTCGACACTTCCATTCGCGACCCACACTACCGCCGATAGTGGCGCGCGCTTTGCACCTAATCCGCGCGCCACCCCGCCCGCCGAATCTAGGTGGACCGGCAGACTTTCGCCGGTCACCTCCTTTATTCGTAATATGCTTGGAGGTTCCCCTAAGCGCTTTGACGGCGTGCATATGTCTATGGCCGATCACGTTCGTACTTACGAAATTCACGGTATGGCACCGCAGCGGTCTAGCCGTAGTACGTATCGCTTGGAAGCGCCGGATTATGGCCTGTCTGTTGTAGACTTGCCGCCCGACCCCGGCCAGCCGGTTAGCGGGACAATTCGCGGTCTAAATGTGCCGCGTAGTACAGGAGCGTTCAGATTGTGAATATCAAGAATTCTCTAACCAAAATGGTCGGCCCACTTCCGCTCGGAGTATGGATTGCAGTAGTGGGCGCTGGCATTGCGATTATGGTTTATCAGCGTCGCACTAGCTCTAGCGGCTATTCGGAAGACTCTACGGAGGTTTATAACGACACTTCCGGAGTTCCGGGCGTAGGCGTAGGCGGTAGCGGTCAATGGGTCAATCTGACGCCGACTGTAGAAAGCGTTGCTAACGGTTCTACCAAGCCGACTAATAACGACGAATGGGGAACGCTTGCAGTCAACCGACTTATCGCCGACGGCTATGACCCGTCCATAGCCGACTACGCTATTAGGCAGTATCTTTCAGCGCAAAGTCTCGACTCGCAAGGCGTTGCGCTGGTCAATCAAGCGCTCAGACTGTTGGGCGCACCGCCCTCGCTTTTGGGCGCTCCCGTCCTAAAGCCGGTACTCGTGCCGACTAAGCCGCCCGCCAAGCCGTCTACGCCCAAGCCTAAGCCGCCAGCCAAGCCAGCGCCTAAGCCGGTCGCTAAGCCTGCCACGGTAGCGCCTACCTATACGACTTACACTGTCAAAAAGGGTGACACTATCGCCAGCATTGCTAACCGATTCAAGCAGACATGGAACGCAATTTATCAAGCCAATCGGGGCGGGGCTATGCGACTCGACGGGCGAGCAGGATCAATCTACAATACCGGATATATTGCTCCCGGTTCTGTACTAATCGTTCCTACTAGCGTTAGCACTGTTTACAACAAACCCGCGAAAGCGGTTGGCTATACGACTCACAGGGTAGCGCCCGGCGAGACAATGGCGAGCATTGCCAAGCGGTATAAAATCACTTGGCAGGAACTTTACAACGCTAACGCGAACGGCGTCCGACGCGCTGACGGGTCGCTTGGCAATATCACTTCCACGGCTAATCTCAAGCCGGGAACAATTCTCATCATTCCAAAACGAGGCTAATAAAATGGAAACTGTAACCGTTGAAGATACCCGCGAGCTTGAAGCGCGAATTTCCGACCTTGAAAATAAGGTGGATCGGGTTCTCGAAATCATGGAAACGCTTCATAAGTCTGCGGCTAGTTTCGCAGAAAGCGCGAGCAAGCATCCTCTCCTTAAGGGCATGATTGGTGGACTTTCGCTGTGACTAAGGGCAAAGGTGTTGCCAGCCTGTCTAGCGTACAGGCTGGCAACGCTGCTGCCATTGTCAATGTAGGCAAGCGTCTAGGTCTGCCCGAAAAGGCATACGTAATTGCTATTGCTACCGCACTTCAAGAAAGCGACTTGGGCGCGAACACTTCTACAACGCGCCCTAACGGCGACGGGGACGCGGGCGTATTCCAGCAACGTTGCAAGCCCGGTTGGTATGGCACGCTAGAACAGGTCAACAACATTGAGTATGCGGCCACAGTATTCTACACAGGAAAGAAACTGACGGCGGCTGACGTTAAAGGCGCGCCCAATCCCGCTGGCCCGGTAGGGTATACCATTCCCGGACTAATACAGATTCGGGGTTGGGAATCTATGCCGGTTACAGTTGCCGCCCAATCGGTGCAGCGTAGCGCTTATCCGCTCGCATATGCTAAGCACGAAACGCGCGCTCGCGCTATCGTCGCTGACATTCTTAATAATCCCAATAGCTTTGCGGGCGCTAGTGTGAGCGGAGTTAGCGGGACAATCGGTGGTATAAACAACGTCCCGCCAATTACTGACTTTGAGCCGAAACGCTGGCTGCTGCTACTTATCGGACTCATTCTAATTTCAATAGCAATAGCACGTTTAAGCGGTGCAGGCGACGCGAAGCTTGCCGCGCTTAACGTAGTCGCTAAGCGATATACAGGAGGTATTGTTAGTGTCAAGTAATGCGCTGACTATGGCCGTTGCGTCTAGTGCGGTAGTTGTTACCGCTGACGTACTGGCAAATAAGGGCGTTACAGCGCCGCAAATCGTCGGGGCGGTAATGTATATCTTTGCGCTATCTCTACTCAACGGTTGGAACTCTGACTTTGCAGGCAGGCTTTCCTTGCTAGTCTTTGTAGGGGTTCTGCTTACTAAGGGGTTTGACGTACTAAAGGAGGTGAACAAGGCGGTATGAAAGACAACTTTAACGCGCTGAATATTGGCATGTTGCTGCTCGGAATTCTGCTAATCCTCGCCGCCGTCTATAACCGAAAGGTTGGCGATCTCATTCGGGGAATTGGTAGCGGCGATCTTTCCGTATTCTCGCCCGATGCCAAGGTAGGCGACACTACTGCCGGTAGTTCTGGACAAACCGGTTTCAACGGCGGTGGCGGTTTCGGCGGTGGCGGTGGCGGTAGTTGGTAATGGCGCTAAAGCGTGTAACCCTAGATAACGGCGAGGTACTCGACCAGGAAACTTATAACTATCTGGTCCTTATGTCCGGCATGTTCGGGAAAGACTTAACCAAACATGTTAGCCAAGGTTCCTATTCGTCGCGCGTAAAAGTTAGCGGCAGTACACATAAAGGGTCGGGCGCTTTCGACCTGACCCGACTCTCAGAGAGTGAGCTAGACAAATGTGTCGCTATCTGGCGCATGATTACGGCCGGGCGCGGTACCGCTTGGAAGCGTCTACCTAACAAAAGTTGGGGTCTGCACGGCCACTTCATCCTACTTACCGCCGAAAGCGACCCGTCTATCGAATTACAGTTTAAGGCATATCTGCGGGGCGGCGACGGACTCGGCGGTACTAGCGATAGTGACAATGGGCCGCGCGATTGGGTGAACGCTGTAGCCGCCGATCCCGGTACAATTGATTATAGCATTGTAGGCGCTAAACCGGGATTGCCTAGTACGGGCGTTGATGACCTGCAAAGTATCGGAAAGTCTGCGCTTACGCTACAATCGTTGTATACGAATTTGACCGACCCGGAAATGTTGAAGCGTATTCTGCTATTCCTTGTCGGACTCATACTACTAATTACCGCGCTTATCCGCATCACCGCCGCGTCATTGCCAGTAGACATTGACGCAGCAGGATTAGCTAAGACTATGAAAGGGAAGTAAATAAATGGATTACGGACCCGCACTACTCGCCGCAACACAGGGCATTTCTGCATTCCATGTGCTAATGCCGCCACTTGCTGACATTCGGGAAGCTCCGCCCGGGGCAGGCAGCAAGACTAAGAAAAACGTCCGCGTAGGCGAATTTGCAGCCTGCACTATCACGCTGGCAGTAGGAGCACTGATTGCAGTGCTCGTTAAAAATAGCATTCCCGTAATCATTGCGGCGGTTATCTGCCTCGTGATGGTTTTCGTGTATGAAACCGTTCTTAATGTCGACAATGAGGAAATCTAATGGGAACGCCGTTTACTAACGCCGTACAACACCGCACTAGCAAAGAAGCGCCAGACCGGCCAATTGAACCGCGCCCGGAAGCTTACGAGGGATTTAATAACCCTTACCGAGGGGTTAACGATCACGGCGTGCCTATGGAATACGACGTACTTCCGCCGATTGTTCATGGTGACGACACCGAAAATTACGAACCTGCGCCCGAACCAATCGCGCCCATTCCCGTAACTGTGGTGAACAGTAAGACGGGGCGCGACCGTCACAAGCTCCGCACTTTCTCATTCTATGCGAACGGGTCTAGCGGTAGCTCTCCTATGCTCGGACTCGACCGCACCCGCACTAAGCTTACCCTTGTTTGCACGGGCGCAAATGTGCGTATTGCCACCGAGCCGATTAGCAGTGGCGACGCGCCCCACAAGTCGGCCGCAATCGAAAACATGTCGCTAACCCTCGAAACTCACGAGCCTATCTATGTGCTCTGGAATGGTAGCGGCGACGGCGGCTATATCAGCGTTATTGTTGAATACACAATGCCGGAAGATTTCCCGGCATGATTCCACTGCGCGAAAGCGTATCGGCTACGCTCGGCGCTGACGGTGCTGCTACCGTCAGCGTCGGGCCGACCCGTCCCGGACAATCTTGGAATATCCGACGGTTGTCTACCTCGGTGTCCCCTAAGAACGGTGGTGAAACGGTTCGCGTATATCTCGACTCTGTATCTGACCTTAACTATCTCGACGGTTCCCGTCGCGCTTTCCAAGACACTAGCGAAACCACAATCGAAGTAGGCAATCTTAACCGGCTGGTCATTGTATACGCTGGTGGCACTCCCGGTGCGGTCGCAACTATGAACATTCTCGGAGACGTTCTATAATGGCATTCACTCAACCAATTATAGGTTCGGACATTGAGCCTAACAGTATCGAAAGAATTCACCTAGCTGATAATTCTGTTGGACCGTCCGAAATCGGGCCAGACAGTATTGAAACCGTCCATGTTTCTAGCTCTGCAATTACCGCGCCAAAAATTGCCGCGTACGCAATTACCGCAGCAAAGCTAGCAGTTGATGCTCTCGACTTTTGGACGGCTCGCGGTATGCGCCTAGTCAGCGGCTCACTTGAAACTAATGACGCCCCGCTATTAGGCGTAAAAGTGGCGGACGATGCTATCCGAATTTATGACACTACAAAAAAGCTAGTCGCGCAACTGTCTGCTATAGGTGGTAGCTCAGACCTATTTGTCGATCACATTTGGATTAAAAACGTCCTATTTTCGTTGAACGAAACTATTAACGAATTTACGATTAGCATTGCTAGCTACCGAGCTTCAATTGCTCTCGGCATGGGGTCTACTGCCCTAAACCGAGACAATTTGCTTATTGCTATGAACGATTCTGCTAACAGTATCGTATTGTCGGTTAAGGACATTCTTAACAGAATCGTCGTTGACCGCAATGCGGTCAGAATTGTTGCAAATGCTCTGCGCATAACATCGTCAAACGTCTATTGGGAATCTGATATTACAGTTTCTCAATGGGACGAAGCTCAACCATTCTTCATTGATGCCAACAACAAAATGTGTCAATGGGGCAGAGCGCCACGCCGTCCCATTAAGCGCACTGTCCAAATTCCCGCCAATACGAAAATTAACGCCGGCGCATATTGGCAAACAGCCGTAACCTATTCTGCCACTATGCCAGATGGCTCGCCCAATCTTGTGCTAGCTAATCTAGCTTCATTTCCCGGCGGTTCTGCGTACTTGGTACCGCGCGTTAACAACATTACAGACACTTCCTGCCTGTTGCGCGTAGTCAACACCGGTACAAGTGCAATCACAATTACCAGCGCGCTAGATGTCGTTGTAGCAATCATTCCGTAACACAACCGAAAGTAACATTCATGTCTATTGATCCCTACCGCTACCCGCCTGAAAACGTAGTAACGCTAGCCGCGCGCGAAATCTACCGCGCTGGCCGAAAGTAACTCTCATGTCCATTGATCCCTACCGCTACCTTAACTCGCCTGCAAACGTAGTCACGCTAGCCGCGCGAGAAATCTACCGCGCGACCCGCTCGCTTATGGCACATGTCTGGCTAGGACGAGGACGCGACACTACCGGCGAGCACTCTACGGGACGCGCTCTCGACGTAATGATTACGTCTGCGGTTGGTGTCCGCGCTACCGGCACAAGAAAAATGAACGGCGATAAGCTCGCAAATTGGCTTGTGCGAAATGCCAAGAAGTGGCACATTCGCCATATTATTTGGTTCGGCAGAATCTACCGCACTCGCTATGACAATTGGAGAACACTTCCCGGGAGAAACCGAAACTCGTCGGTATCAGATTGGCATTACGATCATATCCATATCCTATTTGAAGATACTACGGGAGACATTGACCCCGGCGACCTTGAGCCACTTTCAAGCACGCCAGTAGCAACACCTAACAGCGCTCGAACTGTACGACCTTTTGCAATCGCTAATCTTTGGCGGGCGATCCGCTCTCGACAGTATGACGGCAACACAACTACCGTTCAAGCCCTGCTGAAAAAGGCAGGGTACTATAAGGGCGAAATCGACGGCTATTTCGGTCCCGAAACTGTTAAGGCCTATGCGGCATGGCAGCGCGCTAACGGACATAAGGGTCCAAACTTTGGCACGCCCGACCGGGTTACCCTT
>JACCEA012083768.1_pt1 | contig 11164 bp, 9 predicted proteins | sample 7449851 | NCBI WGS metagenome assembly JACCEA01 (sample SAMN15323453, study PRJNA562643) | freshwater metagenome | isolation source: river surface water | place: USA:Blue River Watershed | collected 2017-08-18 | reverse complement strand
CTTTTAGAGTCAATGGGGTGCGTTACAGAATGCGTAAACAAAAGGTAGATTTACCTATTGTCAAAACAAATGCTTCTACAGTAGCCTTAAGTTCTTATTACGGAAAAACATTTGTATCACGTTCTACTAAGAAAGTAGACGATTACAATAGCTGGCTTCAAGAACAAGTGATGGTAAAAGGTTTAAGTCAGACAGACACTAGTATTTCAGAACTTTCACCAGGTGACTCTTTTATTACAAACGAATATGCGCCTAAAGCGTATTCGGCTTTAGCACAAAGTTTTCAATCCTTCAATGCAGGAAAGTATCACTTTGTTTTTGAGAAAAAGAAAAGAGCAGAAGTCTTTGATGAAAACGTTTTAAAACAATACGAAAGAAATGGCGCTCGACTTGCCGCTTACACAGACGATGGTGCTTATTTACTTATTGATAGATTCAGTGGCGTTACTGAAATTACACAAGGACAAGAACCCAAGGTGTTAGGGACTATTGAAACAGTCCTTGATCTAGACGCTTCTCTTGCCCCCGTAGAGTATGCGCAGATACGCATCTTTGGAAAACAAGTCCCAGTAGCGGTCTTTTTGGCTTACAAGTTAGGGCTCAATAAACTCATGGCTTTACTCAAAGTAAAACCGAGAAAAGTGCTTGCTGGTCAAAGACTGGGATTAGAAGCAAACGAGTATGCTATTAAGTTCCAAGATGAGACTTATATATTCAATAAAGAAGACACTTTAGCTTGTCTTATTTTGAATAGTTTAAATGCGTTTCATCAATCTATCAAACATTACCCTTCTCACCTTTTTGAAAATCCTAGTTTGTACGTGAAGTTACTAGAAGAACAAGGAATAGGTGGGAGATACATGAAAGAGATTGATCTCATGGATAAACTCTTTATAGATCCTGTTACTAGAGAAGTATTACAAGACATGAACGAACCAGTCACTATGAGAGGTTTGATTGTAAGGTCTTGTCAACTGCTTCTTACAGACACTCACCCTGAAAGAGTCCCTTCACGAGTTAGAGGGTACGAAAGATTCTCAGGAGCCGTATATACAGCTATGATACAATCCATGAGAGAGCATAACGGCAAAGGACTTAAGAGTACAAGTCAAGTAACCCTACACCCATTTGCTGTATGGGAGAAGATTACAAGAGACCCTTCTGTGATGCCTGTCAACGAGATCAACCCTATCGAAAATATGAAAGGGGTAGAATCTGTTACAACAGGTGGTGAAGGTGGTCGTAATGCAAGAACCATGACCAAAAGCACGCGTGCTTACGATGAAAATGATAAGGGTGTCATCTCTGAAGGTACGGTGGACTCTGGTAATGTGGCTATCAATACGTTACTTTCTGCCAATCCTCGATTTAAAAACATACGAGGTATCTACAAAGGGTATAACTTTAAGAAAGATGGTGCCACCAGTTTGATATCGAGTAACTTCTGTTTAGCTCCTAACTTAGACTCAGACGATCCTAAACGTGCAAACTTCTCACAAATTCAAGCATCACACAGACTCTCGTGCGAAGGATACGACGTACCTTCTATTCGAACAGGCTATGAAAAAGTCGTACCAGCAAGAGTAGACAAAATGTTCGCTACAGTCGCTCAAGATGATGGTCGTGTCGTTTCTTTGAATAAAGACGGAATGGTGATTGAGTATGCAAACGGAGCAAAGGTTCCCATTGGTCTTACAAGACGCTTTGGGGCTGCTGCTGGTTTGACTATACCTCAAGACATGATTACTGACTATAAAGTAGGAGACACCTTCCATAAAGGGGATACTATTGCGTGGAACCCTGGGTTCTTTGATAGAGATCCTTTCGATAGAAGCTCTGTGATGTTTAAAACAAATACAGTAGCAAAAACTGTTTTGTATGAATCTCCCCAAACACACGAAGATGCTTCCAGTATCAGTGTACGTCTTGCTCAAAAACTCAGATCTAATATTACCAAGGTAAAGAAAATAGTAGTACGATTTGACCAGCATATCAGAGACCTAATAGAAGAAGGGACTCAAGTCACTCCTGAATCTATTCTTTGCTATGTAGAAGACAATGTTACTGCACAAAGCAACTTATTTACGGAAGACAGTATCAACACACTGCGTGTACTCGATAGAGAAACACCGCACGCTAAAGTCAGTGGTGTGGTAGACCGTATCGAGGTTTACTATTACGGTGAAGAATCTGACATGTCAGAGTCTATTAAAGCTATCGCGCATAAATACGATAACAAACTCAAGAAACGATTATTGGCAGATGGGTTAAATCCCAACTCCGGAAAAGTCACAGACGAGTTCAGTGTAGACGCTGAACCTATTGTACTTGACACTATGATCTTAAAGATATTTATCACCACACCAGTAGATGCAGGTGTAGGAGATAAAGGGGTTGTGGCTAATCAGATGAAGTCTGTGTTCAGTGAAGTAATGGAATACAATATTCGAACAGAATCAGGTGAACTTATTGATCTTGTTTTCGGTGAGAAGTCTATTCAAAACCGGATTGTAAATTCAGCACACGACATTGGCACGACCAATACTTTATTGTCTGTGATTGCAGACAGAGCTTGTAAACTCTATTTTAATTAAGAGGTGAAATATGGAAATCAACAGTCTGAATGGATGCAAAAACTCCATGACTACGTTAGCTAATTTGGTAGAATTAGCTACTGGCATTATTACTGAATCTGTAGGTGGTAACATTGCGAGTTCCATTATGGATAGTCCTCTCACACAAGCTACTATTATGCAAATGGTAGCTTCTAGAATGGCTACGAAAATTCTCTAAAAGTCTCTAGAGTACAAAGGGTTTTTACCCTTTGTACTCTCTATGTTAGAAAGGATAAAAAATGATTCGCAACGATACCGTTTTAGCTATAACTCAGCTTGTAAAAAGTCTTGATAATAAACACAAGAGCGTAGTAGCACGTCAAGGGAGTCTGCTGTCTCAGATGACCAGAGTGACTAATGATGCACTTGATCTTCCTGACTTTGACTCTAGTGTTTCAAATGAAACTTCACTTGATTATCATGCTAGTGCTATTGCCATTGCTACAGGGTATAACGAACCTTCTGGTAAACTGCATACAGACCAACTTGATGGTTTTGTGAGTGAAATTTCGAAAGCTGTCATGACACATTTCGATTTTGCAAGAAACGTAGTGACACCGATGATCATTGAAATGGCTTCTGAACTTAATCGTCGTATGTCATTAGACCAAAATGAAGTTATTGATTTTACTGTACGTGTAAAAGACATTCCTGAATTCCTTGACGAGGAAGCGCGAGAAAATATTCTCAAGGAAAAAACATTAGACGGTGATGTTTCTCAATACTTGGTGTTCAATGATAAAACCCCTTTAACACCTGAGACAGCTTTGACTTTCCTTTCTACAGGAGCTCCTTCTGTAGATACGGCTATCGCTGTTTGGTTTAGCAAAGCAGATTTTGCTTATTTGCAAGAAGTTTTCTCTGTTGCTTTCCAAGGTAATGTAGGTGACGAAGAAAAAGAAGTAGGTACTTTAGTGAAGTACCTCGCTGACCGTCAAAACGGCGTAGATGCTTCTATCTTTATTTACTTACTCACACGACGCTTTTATGATGATGTACAATCCACAGACGGTTTAAACCTGGATAGATACCATGTAGTAATGGACGAATACCGAGCGCTTGCTGCTCGGTTTATTGTGGATGCTATTCGTTCCGAAGTAAACTTTATCAATAGCAAACGTCTTATTATTTCTTTTGACCAAATCAAAAAAGAAATAGTAGTTTGCGGACCTGTATATAACGAGTTTATCAAAGAACACGATACCGAAGCCATGTTTGGCTCAGTCATTAAGTCTGTTCCTTATTTTAACCTCACTGAAATTGTAGACCATCAACAAGAGCTTGTCGAAGGATGGGATAATTATAGAGCGTTTGACTTGGCAGCAAGACAGAACAAAAAGTTTTCTAATTTCAGATACAATGTCACCATGGCTTTTAAGAAAGCCACTGCTGGGTATGAAGAAGATGCTGCTTTGGCTCCTCAAGTGAAGATCGAAGAACTCCTTCAAAAAGAAGTGGATGACCTGGTGAGCTCTGATATGGACGATATTAATCTCCTGTCAACAAAGGTGATCTCTAGAGCACGATTCTTTTATACCGATTGTGAAAAGATTCTTCTGGATATGCAAGAAGCCAAGAAAACTTCTCCCAGTATTTCTGGAAGAGAAGCAGCCACTATCGCCCTTATTAACTATGTAGCGGACTATTTAGCAGATCAAATTGAAATTGTGAGTGCATAATGGAATTAACTAAACTCATCAGAGACGCATCTCGTGTGCATGAAACCCTGCAAGAGCTCGAAGATGGGTCTTTAGTTACTAAGAAGGGGTGTAAGATTTATATCCCTTCTCGGTTTCTACAACGCAATCTTGCTGAGATAGGAGCTCACACGTACATTGTGGGTGTATTCTGCATATCCGTAGATGACACGTACTATGCTGTATCCATGATTGACGCTATGGTTGAACTCGGTACTTATGGCTTGTCTAAGGTAAAGATAGGCGAAGTAGAACAACTAGAATTTAGTTTTATGCCAGGTTCAGTTGTAATTAAGTCTACTTCTCCGGTGTGTGAAAATACGGTATGCTTTAACATTTACGACGAGATCATCTGCAAAGGTCATGTGCCTTGGTACTTAGATTACAATGACATGGCTGGTCTTTTTGATACAGCCAGAAAACATGCCGATACCCGTGTAGGGGATAATAGATACGTGTGTGAACTCAACGTCTCCATTATTGCAAGAAAGTCTGAAGATAGGACTATTTACTATCGGTGTGTACCGGAAACCTTAAAGGAAGTGAGGTCTAACCCGCCTGCTTTCATTGGCATGAAAAACGTCCCTTATGCAGCTACAAACACCACTACTAAAATTACAGGGAGTTATTTCTCAGTAGGTGTGGTGAGTGCATTAGTTTCTCCTAGTGATCGAACTGAGCGCATTGAAGGTTTATTAAGGAAATAAAATGGAAATTATTCGATATGGATGCACAGCACTAAAAGGTATTAATAAAAAGGGTGTTATTAAACCAGACGGTCAAGGGTATTACACGATGGTCGTGGGTGGTCTGAATATCACTAACTCTGCTGGTTTATATTACCTTGCAAATACTGCGAAACAGATTATCACGTCTTCAAGTTCCTTTAGAAGAAGGATTGAAGATGGGAGTCTTTATGGTGAGAACGGACACCCTAAACAACTACCTGGTATGTCTGAAGAAGATTACTTTAATCGTATTGAAGAAATTAAAGAATCTAACACCATCGTACATTACAAAGACATTTGGTTAGAAGAGAAGGGTTTTAAGGATAAAGACGGTAGTGATGCTATTGCTATTATGGCTTCATTAACGCCTGCTGGTGAAAAAGCAGAAGTCCTTGAAAGAAGTCTTAATAATCCTAACGAGAACACTTCTTTTTCTTTAAGAGGTTTTACGAAAGACGTATTTAAACACGGTAGAGTAGAGAGAGACATGAGAAAGATTGTAACGTTCGATCATGTTACAGAACCAGGTATCTTTATTGCTAAGAAGTATAATGCACCTAGTTTAGAGTCTTTTGACGAACATGTGTTTACTCGTCAATCTATTGAAAAAGCTTATGCTTCTAACATTAGAAACATAGGACTGGAATCAGCCACTAAACGTTTCGAAGAAGCTTTAGAAGAATTTGGTTGGAAAACAAAAACATCTAAACCAGTCTTTTTTGATTGGGAATAATAACCGTCATACACCCTTACCCTTTTATTGGGTAAGGGTGTATGCTTTTCTTTTTCTCTAAAACATACATTTAAAAATATTTCAGTTACATATACCTTTACTGAGCAATATACAGAGTGTATATTGTATTTACTTTTTAGGAGAAGAGAAATGACTGAACAAACTAAGACTGTGGAAGAACGGTTGAGTGCTCTTGAACGGGAAGTTCACAAACTTCCCGAAATAACCGACACTAGTGTCGGTTATTTTATTGGTACAGCTCTTTCTGCTGCAACTATTGGATTCGTTGCAGGGGCGTCAGCCCTTGCCGCCCGCAAGGGTGTCGAATATCTCTTCGAAAAATACGGAGAGTAAAATCTTAAACAGACAGGGATTAATCCCTGTCTGTTTAATGATCATTTTATTTTTTGTTTAATACTTCAAACTTTAGGTCTTTTGTGATTTTCCAAAAAGGGACAGGACTATTCTTATAGACGAGTTTTGTGAGATTATATCTCATCGCTTTATAAGACGGAAATTCCTTTTGAATAGTAGTATGTGTAATACCTAACATATTGAATCCTCTTTATATATTGAGATGCTGTGAATGAAAAATAAGGAGCTTATATGCCTCGATTAAATTTACCTGTACCAGAGACGCAATCTAATATTTTTAGACCTGTAGTCTTCTCTATCATGAAAGACTTGCAAAGACTCACAAATATTCCACCTCAAGCTAATATTCTTTTTCCAGGTACTGAAGAACAAGTAGCTCAAAAAGGAACAGCTATTGGTGAAAATGATAGACAAATCGTTCAATACCCTTATTCTGATAATATCAAGATTACTGCTCAAGAAGAGTATGATAAAGACAGAATATTAAGTACAGCCACTCAAAGACCTGAACACAAACTTATCTTCTTAGATGATAACCTTGGTGTGTTAATGAAGCCTATCTATTCAGATAATGACCATACTCTTACTTTTGATTTTAGAAGTAAGAGTAAAGCTTTATCGAGAAAATGGAGGGATGAAATACGTACTCGTGTATCCATGATGCGTGATGTGTTTTATCATACGGTTTCTTTTCATTACATGATACCTGTAGAGTTTCTTACTATCCTTCAGGCAATCCATGCACTCAGAGAAAACAATCTTGGTTATGGAGAAGACTTTGAACATTGGTTTACAAATAACAGCACCAATAGATTAACGACCATCACAAACCAAGCGGGTGAACATACCTCATATGTAATCGCCGAAGTACAAACCCGTGTAATTGGATATTTTGATTTTCCTGAAGCACCAGATAAAGCGCAAAAAGAAAATGAAGCTGATGCTTATACTACCAACGTAGTATATAAGTTTAAGTTCAGTAAACCCATAGAGGTGTGTCTTCAATACCCTATTATGATCCATAACCAGATCTTGGATGATAAATACAGAGTAACCAATGAAGTACCTAACGAAGATAAGAAAATGTTAGGTTTTAGTTATTCAGCAAAGAGTTTGTATAAGTTTGAGAAGATGTACCAACTCGATGAATTAATTAACAATAGGCTGTATGTACACCTTCCAAAAGAAGATGAATTTATTCCTAACAATATTCAATTAGGTACTGTAGCAGTATGGTCTGCTTTGTGTCAAATCGAAGACGATAAACGAACTCTGTTGAATCTCAACGAGTTAGGAGATTTGATGTTTGACGAAGAAATTCTTCAATGGATTAAAGATGTTGAATATCCTTATATCACACAACCTTATCAATCTCTTATCCAAGTACAGCTCTATCGGTCTATGTACCAAGCTAGTCAGAGTTGCATTGAATGCACGAACGAAGGAATTATAAAAGCTACGAGTGATTTGGACTTAAGAAAAAACCATAGAGTTCGTTTTTCTCTTTTGTGTAATTTTACTTATCTCAATAAAGAGACTATTAAAAGAGTCCAAAAGTATCCTTCTGTCATGGCGAAGTTATTGAGAGCTATTGACGAATGTCTTAAGAATAATCCAGGCTATTTTGATCTGATGAGACGTTCTCATTTGACTTTGGATGATTTAGCGTTATTCTATCCGAATGATCCGAATATTATTCAGCATAGAAGAGACTCGTTAAGCGACAGATATGGTCCTATGAAAACAGTCATGACAGCAGGTATATTAGCGATGCGAAAGAAAGATGTGACAGACGCGCCTGTTGTGCTACCTAGAATAAAAGGTGTGATTGATGGAAATTCATTATAAAGGAAATAGTCATGGGTGTCGTTAATTTAAAACCACAAGCTCCAGGTCTTCAAGTACCTGCTAATATTCAAATTGCTTCAGAAGAGTATAAAGGAGTTGTAGTAGACTCTAAACGAATACCTGCTGCTGCACTACTCACTCACATTGAAGGCAGTAGCTGGACAGTTAATTATTATTCTCAAGTGCAAGGCAAGGATTCTGAGTTAATAGGTCAAGATCCTAGTTTACCAGCACCTTATCAGCAATATAAGAAAATTATTGGATTGGAGTTTAAAGTCCAACAAGGTTTACAATCGAGTCAAGATAAAGATAACTTCATGATGACTACAGGGTCTTCTATGATTTACCCTTTTATGAGACCTAATAAAAACGATATGTTTATTGCGGATGTAGGAGATGGAAGAGAAGGTGTATTTCAGATTACTACATGTAAACAAAACCAAATGTTCGAGCAATCTGCGTATTTAGTAGAGTATGAGTTAGTTTACTTATCAGGTTCAGACTTAAAGAGAAGACAAGATTTAGATAACAAAGTAGTATCGACCTATCATTTCTTAGAAAACTTCTTGTTGTATGGTGAAAATCCATTGGTTGTTGAATCTAGTTACCAAGCAATCATAGACCTTCAAAACAGGTATAAGACTATTATTGGTAATTATTACGATATGTTCTTTGATAATGAATACAATACATTCATTATCCCTTGTCAGCAAGAAGAAATCTACGAACCATACGTAACACGTTTCATGGAAAAGATCAGTGATACTTTTGATCATTTAAAAGTCAAAAGTCTTAAGGTTATGAACATGGATGAAGATTTATACTGGAAGCAACCTGAGATTTTCGAAGTCGTGAGAAGAAGAGATATTCAACTCTTGAAAAACAGCAATGTCACGATGGGTCTTACTTTTACTAGTTACTTCCAAGACGATCCTTCTTTCTGTGGTATCAAGTATGCTGGTTTTGGCCAGTGCGTTTATCCTAATAACCCTCGACAAGTACTTACAAGAAACATTACACCAAAGTTTTCAACACCTCTTATATTCACAGAAGTGCCCATTCACACATCAGAAGTACAAGATGGTGTTTATTCTAACCTGTTTCAAACAGAATCAGAACTAGTTCCATTTATTAAAGAAATTACCACAGATGACTATTATGTTTTTTCTGAATCTTTTTATAAGGATACAGATGGTAAATCTTTACTTGAGATACTCGTCATGAACTATTTGAAAAACGAAGCTATTGATCCTGTAGTGCTTTTTCAATTGGTAAATACCATTGATTACTGGGGTTATATAGAACAGTTTTATTACACTCCTTTTATACTTATTCTTATCAAGTACGCTACTCGTTTTGCTTAAATAAAGGAATATAAATGAAATTCGATAAACCAAGTGATTACTATATTTGGGAATATCGTTTTATGGCAAGAAAGCCAGATATTCTTACACGTAGTGAGTATCAACTCAAAGTCTTTGGTACTGTGCATACTGGAGATAGAGGAATTGACCAGATGATGCAAAATCAATGGATCACGTGTATGCTCAATATTGATGAAATGGTAGAGTTACGTAAAAAGGATATTCCTATTAAAATTGTTTATGTGCAAGATACAAAAACCATTTATGAGTGCGTGTCTTACCACTTGCAAACATGGCTCAATAAACTCTCTCAGGGTATGAACGTGGGTCAAGCTCCTATTGATGACTTGATTGCCATGGATCGTTTTGCAAATGAAGTATATGAATTTGCAAAATACCAATTTACCAAAGAGATTGTGGATAGCGTGGTTGTGAAGAACATGGAGTCTATTATGGCATTCCCAGCAGGTGCGTCGGACATGTTCAATGACAACAGAACTATAGAGGAAAAAGAAAAAGATATACCAAGAAGAGAATCTTTGAGCGGTTCATTTAAAACATTAGATAGGTCAAGAAGATCATGGAGTTAGAAAAAAGCCCATTTGAGCAAGAAGTTAAAAAAGTAATGGCATCTGGTGCAAACCCTGTCAATGGTTATTGGATAGGGAGAGTACTGGTGGGAGATTCTCAAACACCTTGGAATATTATTAAGGTAAAGAACTATGACATTTATAGAGACTACGAAAAGGGTTATGCAGATGTAAGTTCTTGTGTGCTTGTAATGGATTTAGGTGTGTGGTTAAAACAAGTATGGCCCAATAGAAATAACCTTAAGATTCAACTCAAACGAATACCTTTACAAGAGTCTACAAGTAACACGGATAATAATTCTGACTTTAAGACTACTACGTTTCGGGCAGTACCTTCTACAGACAGCATGAAAACATCAGAAGGTCAAGATTTAGATGCATTACCTCAGTCAGACCTCGAGCATAAAGACATTATTGATATCACGTTTCAACTCTTAGACCCTGTGGTTGAGCAAGCAAGAACAATCACAGTGGGCGGTACATTTCGTAAAACGACGGTAGAAGATGTCTTAAACGGTTTAATTACAAATGCAATTCAAAACCAAACTTCTAATAATAACAACAGCACCAATATCTCTTTAGATGCTGTTGACGTAGTAAAACCTGATCATCAAGATCAAAAAGAACATATCGTCATACCACCAGGAACTTCTTTGATGGCTCTGCCTAATGTCATTCAAAGTAGAGTGGGTGTATATTCTAGTGGTATAGGAAGATTCTTACAAGACAATAAGTGGTATGTTTATCCGTTATTTAATACGAATAGATATAACGATGTGAAGAAAACATTTACGTTGATTAAAGTACCTAAAATGAGACTCCAAGGAGTGGAGAGAACCTATATGGTCTCTGGGGATTTGTTAACGATTTTAGCGACATCAAATGCTACGTACCAAGACGATACAGCTTCTAAGATGATGAACACTGGTAATGGTCGCCAATTCGCTGATGCTAGTAAGTTTGTGGATGGTTTTGCTACTGTTTCTGATAATAAAGCCACTTCTAAGCGCAGTGAAAACAATTTTGAGTTTCTCTCTGAGGATTATGGTCAAGGGAGAAACTTTATACAAAAAGCAAATGACCCCATTACAAGTAATCCTTATAAACATTACTCGGAACTTGCCCCAGTCAATGGGAGTATTTATACAGCTATTTGGGATAACGCTAATCCTAGTCTTTTATATCCTGGGATGCCTGGAAAAGTCTTATACTAT
>JACCEA010934833.1_pt1 | contig 11166 bp, 8 predicted proteins | sample 7449851 | NCBI WGS metagenome assembly JACCEA01 (sample SAMN15323453, study PRJNA562643) | freshwater metagenome | isolation source: river surface water | place: USA:Blue River Watershed | collected 2017-08-18 | reverse complement strand
GTCCTTGTCCATGCGGGCGATCCAGCCGCCGACCGCCTTGATGCCGGCCGCGTGACCGTTGGCGTCCTCGAACTTCTTGAGCAAGTCGTCCTCGTCGTAACGCTTGACCGGGGCGCCCGCCTTCTCGTCGTCGGGGAGCTTGGTGTGGTTGCCCCCGACCACCAGGATGGAACCGTCGCGGTCGAGCACCAGCTGGTGCGGGCCGTGTTCGCCGGAGCCCTTGAGCGAGCGGATCATCGTCTGCTCGGCGTAGGAACCGTCGCCCTTGGTATCACGCAGGCGCCAGATGTCGCCCTTGCCCCGCTCGCTCGTGCAGGCGTAGAGCGCGCCGTGGGCGAAGAGCAGGCCGTGGCAACCGATCGCCTTGGTGTCGATCTTGGTGACGACCGGCTTGGCGGGATCCTTGAGCGAGACGTGCCAGAGGACGCCGCCTTGGTCGCCCGCGACGAGGTCGCCGTTGGGCGCGACCGCGAGGGAGACCCAGGAGCCCTGCTCCGGCTTCGGGACGTTGTAAAGCAGTTCGGCCTTGAAGCCCGGCTGCAGGATCAGGTCCTCGGCCGCGGCCACGGTGCCCGAGGGCGTGCGCTTGCCGCCGCCGGCCTTCTTCGCGCCACCGAGCACGTTGCCCCACGGCTGGGCGCCGTATTGCGCGACGACCGTGGCCGGAGCCCACTTGGCGTCATCGAACTCGGCCGTCAGCCATTTCGCGTCGGGCTTCGCGTTGGTCACGCGCCACGCGGCGCCGGTTTCGGCGAGGATGGTCTTGCCGGCCTCGAGGCGCACGATGACCGCGGCGACCCCGCCGTCGTTGCGCGCGAGGGCCGCGATCGTGTTGCGACCGGGCTTGAGCAGTTTGGTGACATCGGTCTTGGCGGCGTCCGCCCACTCGTCGGACTTGCCGGCCGGCTGGCCGTTGACCCAGACCTCGACGTGGTTGTCGGCCGAGGCGAGCAAGGTCGCGCCCGCGGGGACCTCCTTGAGATCGACCACCGTGCGCGCCCAGGTCTGCTGGTTCGTCACGTTGTTCTTGGCCGTCCAGATCCACTGCGTCTCGGCGGACGCGATGGACGGGGCGAGGAAGGCGGCCAGGCAGGCCGCCGCGAGCAGGGGCGATCGGAGCATGCCCGATATGACCATAAGAGGCGGGGGGAGTTCCACTCTATAAAGCGTTCCCAGGGGGAACGTGGGCACGGGGACACGGGGGCAAGGGCGCGCCCGAAAGAGGCAGAGGACAGAGTACTGCATCGAGCGCACCTGATGCCTCTGAACTCGCGCGCTTCCTGCACGGGTAGGGGCAGCACCGCGTGCTGCCCTAGCTGCCTCTCAGGTAGGGACCAGCGTCCCTGCTGGTCCGTGGATCTCCTTCCCCTGTCCCTGATCCTGCTCCTGACCCTAAATGCCTCTCTGTGGTCAACCGAGCCTCCGAGCCTCTTCTCGACTAACCGCCAACCGCTAACCCCCAACCGCTCGCGAATACCATTCGCGCTGGTAGGGACCAGCGTCCCCGCTGGTCCGCGGCTGCTCGCCTGCCTCTTCCGGTCAACTGGTCAACTGGCCAGCCGGTCAACTCTCGGGTGGCTTCATCTCGCGTAGAGATAATATACCCGACCCCATTGCCGAAGGACGAATGCGCGGCCGGCCGGAGACGGTCAGCCTAGGCGAGGACGGCCTGGCGGCGATTCAGTAGGTCCGCTTCAAGGCGTAGATCCAGAGGGCGAAGGTCGGCAGGCTCAGCCCCATAAGGACCAAATAATCGGCTTTGGCATCGCCGATATTCGCAAGCTCCCAGACAAACGCTGCAAGCCAGACGAGGATGAGCAAAGCGCTGCCGAACCAGAGCGCGGCGCTCACCCTCCGACCTGCCAGGCAAAGCCAGAACACCCGCCAATAGCCGAAGAGCGTCCCGGTCAAGAACGCCAGGACAGCGCACAAGCCGACGATGGTCCGGAAGTCGTCGGGGCCGACGCCCGCGTAGAGGCTCATCGCCAGCAGGTAGAGCGACACCCCGGCCGCCCATAACGAGGGAATCAGACCGGCCAACACAGCGGCCCAGGCGAACCACTTTCCGGGACGAGGAACCTGCGGCTCTGCCATGGCACCAGCCTGCGCCCGCCAGCCCCTGAGGCAAGTGCTCATGACACGCCTCCGGGGGTTCTCATCCCTTCCCCTGACTCTCCCTGCATCCCTGGCCAACGGGTCAACTAATCAACCGGTCAACTAATCTTAAATTATCCTGGCGGAGGGGAAGGGATTGGCTGCGCTTCGCTCCGGGACTCCGTCCCGATCCTGCGGATCGCCTGTTCGCCCATGCAGGCTCACCGAACCCCGGGGTTCTCATCCCTTCCCCTGACTCTCCCTGTATCCCTGGCCAACGGGTCAACTAATCAACCGGTCAACTAATCTTAAATTATCCTGGCGGAGGGGAAGGGATTCGAACCCCCGGAACCTTGCGGTTCATCTGATTTCGAATCAGACGCAATCGACCACTCTGCCACCCCTCCTAACCAGGACTTTCTAGGAAGCGATTACGCCGCAGACGGGCAAGCGGAAACTACCTATGTCATCTCAAACTAGGGTGTTTCCGAGGGATTAACGCGGCAAACGAAAGATAATGGAAACCATCCGACGCGGCTCGCACTTGCCCTCCCTCGATGAGTCCTGATAGTGGGCGCGTGTCCGAGAGCCCCGAGTCCAACGAAGACCCTCAACCTTCTCGTCCCCGCCGCGGCTTCTGGCAGCGGCTGGGTGGCGAAGGCCTGACCATCTCGCTGCTGATCCACGGCGCGCTGATCCTCATCGCCGCGATCTGGGTCATCTCGACCGTGACGGATTCGGTGAAGAAGGACCCGGACAGCTTCTCGACGGGTTCCGGCGGCGGCGCGGCCGGCGACAAGGCCAAGGCCTTCAAGACGCGCGCGCAGCCGAAGAACCCGAAGTCGATGGCGAAGACCACGACGCGGATCACCTCCAAGAGCGCGAACGCGGCGATCGCGCTGCCCGACCTGCCGAGCACCTCGATGTCGACCCTGAGCAGCGGCATGATGGGCGGCGGCTCGTCCAAGGGCTTCGGCGGCGGCACGGGCGGCGGGATCGGCTCCGGCACCGGCATCGGCGTGGGCAACGGCCGGAACTTCGTCTCGCTCTTCGGCGGCCGCGGCATCGGCAACGGCCTGGTGGGCGAGTTCTGGGACATCAAGCGCGCCAAGGATAAGAAGCCGCTCATCACGCTCAAGCCGGGCGTCAGCTCCTACGGCTACACCGACGAGGAGATCTCCGACTACTTCCGGGCGATCCGTAAGGTGATCACGGCGAAAGGCGACGCGACCAGCGCGCTCGACAAGTTCTTCCACGCCGACGCGGTGCTGTCGGCCAACGGGATCTTCCAGCCGACGATGAACGCCGCCGAGGCGCCCAAGGCCTTCGGCGTCGAGAAGGAGGTCGCCCCGGTCCTCTGGCTGGGGGTCTACCGCGGCCGCATCCGCGCGCCGTTCGCCGACCAGTTCCGCTTCGTCGGCGGGTGCGACAACGTGATGGTCATCATCGCCAACGGCAAGGTGGTCCTCGACGGCAGCCTCAAGCATATGCCGGGCTCCTCGGTCCAGCACTACTACGCGGCCGACTGGAAGCAGACGACCGAGCCGGTCGCCGGCGTCCCCGCCCGCGCGCCGACCAACAACTTCAACTTCGTCTACGGTGACTGGATCAAGATGGACCCGTCCACCGATACCGACGTCACGATCATCCTCGGCGAATCCGGCGGGGCCTACGGCGCGTTCCTCACCGTCGACTACAAGACGGCGAAGTGGCACAAGAAAGGCGGCGAGCTCCCGCCCGGCGGCTTCCTGCCCGTCTTCCTCGTGGGCAAACCCGATGGCGAGCTGCGCGAGCTGATGGAGAAGGCCGGCGCGCCCGCGGGCGTGAAGCCCTTCCTCGACGGGCCGATCTTCACCGCCGGCAGCCGCGGGCCGCGCCGCTGAACCTTGTTCGCCGGCGGGTTGCCAAGCCCATCAAACCGCTCTCTATCCCCGCATGCGCCTGCTCGCCGCCCTCTGCTTCCTGCCGTCCCTGCTCCTCGCCGAGGGGACGCAGGGCTGGTATCAGCATAACCTCTGGGTCCGGCTCGATGAACGGTGGAGCGTCGGCAACTACCTCGACCTGCGCGTCGACGACGGCCTGCGCGAGACGCATACCTGGATCGCCAGCCCGCGCGTGCGCTACGACGTCCGGCCCGACCTCCAGCTGCAGCTCAACGTCTCCTTCCTCGAGGCGGTCAACGCGGACGAGACGGCCCGGGCCGACTGGGTCCGCCTGGAATTCGAGGTGAACCCGACCTTCCGGCTGGCCGACGGCTGGACGCTGTCGTTCCGCGACCGGCTCGAATGGCGCTGGCGGGACGGCGGCGACGATTATGGCTTCCGGCTCCGCGTCCGCCCGCAGCTCGACTGGACGCTGCGGACGCAGGGGCTGTTCCGCGGCTTCTACGCGAGCAACGAGGTCTTCTACGACTTCGACCGGGCTCGCTGCACGGAGAACCGGCTGATCCCGCTAGGCGTGACGCTGCGCCCCGGCGAGCGGACGGAACTGCGATTGTTCTACCTTTGGCGGACCACCCGCGGGGCCGCCGCTTGGCAGGACTACCATGTCCTCGGGGCCTTGCTCTCGATGAATTATTGAGCCGCCGAAGGGCGTGTCTCCCAGGTAGGGCTGACCGTCTGCGCGCAGAACGCGAGCGGTTGGGGGTTAGCGGTTGGCGGTTTGGCTAAGGAGGCTTCAGGTACGCTCAGTACTCCGTACTCTGTCATCAGTACTCTATCTCTTTAAGGTAGGGCTGACCGTCCCGGTCGGCCGCAGGGATGGGGTCTGGCTTCGTCTCGCGCAGCGATGACGTGCCTGACCTCATGCCAAAGCGCAGACGTGTCCCGCGGACCAGCAGGGACGCTGGTCCCTACCTAGCGCGAATGGTATTCGCGAGCGGTTGGGGGTTAGCGGTTAGCGGATGGGCCGAAGAGGCAAGAGGTGCGCCTCGAGTCCTCAGGCCCTCGTGCCCTCCGGTCCTCCCATTCTCACCTTGCCCACTGGCCAGCTTGCCAGCGGGCCAGCTGATGCTTGCCCCTAGCCCTCCTGTCCTCCTGTTCGCCCTCTCACTTCCCCACGATCATCGGCTCGCCACGCACGCTGAACTGGAGCTCGAGCCAGGGGGCGGGGCCGTCGCCCGCGTCGTCGACGCGGTAGCGCGCCGCGCCGGCGGGCGCCGTGAGCGCGCCCTCGACCCCGAGTTCGCCGGCCGGCCGCCAGTCGGGATCGAAGACCTGCGCCCGGCCGTTTTCATATTTTAAATAGTGACCTCTGGGCACGGTCCCGCGCAGGCGCAGGACGCGCTCGCCGACGCGCACGACGGGGTCGACGAGGGGCCGGGGGATCTCCGCGAGCGCACGCAGCCGGGTGATGGTGGCCTGGTGGCGGCCGGGCCGGACCCACTGCGGGAGGCTGACCTTCACCCGGCGCACGTTGCCGTAATCGTTGTGCTTGGTGTCCATGCGCCAACCCCAGTCGGCCCGCGCCCAGGCGACCTCCCCGTGCGGGATGACGATCTCGCGCTCGCCGGTGAAATCGAGCGGGATGACATAGTCGCGCTGGCCGACCTGAAAGAGGAGCAGCGCGCCGGAGCCGTCGCCTTCGACGGTGCAGGCGAGCCCGCGGTGGCGCGTCAGGTCGAGGTCGACCGACCAGCCGGCAACGTCGTCGACCTGGCGACCCGGGCCGTCGGCGAGCGCGGCGTCGGTGACGAAGAGCTCCCCGTCCTCGAACGAGAGCTGCCGCGAGGAGGCCTCACCGGAATGGAAGGGCTTCGCGGGGAAGAGGTCGTAGTTCGTCGGCCGACCGACCGCGGGCGCGACAGGTCCGGCGGCATTGCCGGTCACGAAGGCCGCGGGCCCGACGGCGACCACGCCGGGCTTGGTGCGCACGGGCGGCGGCGGGCGCACGGTGGGCGCGGCGGGATCGAACGCGGGCAGGACGCGGACGACGAAGTCGACGGGGCGCTCGGCGAGCGGGTTGACGAGCTCGACGGCCTGGCCCGCGGGCGCGAACTGCTTCGGGGCGACGGGCCCGTGCTCCTGCCCGACGTGCCAGAGGATGTCGCCCTTGGCTCGCCGAAGCACGGTCGTGGGCGTGAGCTCAAAGCGGTCGGCGTGCTCGTGCGCGACCCAGACGGCTTCGGCGCGGACATGGTGGCTGAAGTTCAGGGTGCGCGGTCCCGCCGGCGGCCGGAACGAGGCGGCGATGGTCCGATGCTGCTCGGGCGTGAGGCGGCGGTTGACCTCGGTCCACGTGCGCAAGGCGGTCAGGAAATCCTCGGTCTGCCCGTGGCGCGCAAGCTGTGCCACGCCGACGCCGAACATGGGCTCGGGCTTGGCAAGACCGAGCGCGCCGCCGAGGTGGCCTTGGCTGAGGACGAAGTGGGCCTCGAGGAGATTGGAAGCGGGCCGGCTGGCTCGATCGAGCGCGACCGGCACGGTCCAATTGCCGTGCGAGTAAGCGCAGGCGCCGGCCATGAGCCGCTTGGTGGAATTGAGCCGGTACTCGAACCAGCAGTCGGGCCGGCCGCCGCGGCTATCGTGCGCGGTGGTCGGACGGGTCAGGCCTTGGTAGACGAGGGTGGCGTATTTGCGATATCCCCAGAAGCCCTCGTACGCGTGGATCTCCGCGCCGTCGAATTCGACATGTTCGACGAGGCAGCGCTCGACGAGCCCGGCGTACTCGGCGGCCATCTCGGCGAGCAGGGTGGTGTCGTTCCCGGGGACGAAGTTCGCGCCGTAGGGCGCATACAGCCCGACCACCGCCGTGGCGCCCGGATGGGCGACCGCGGGCGTCGTGCCGACGCCACGCCGGCAGCGGACCAGCTCGTACGACCCGTCGGCCATCCGGAGTGCGGCGTCGAAGCGGACGATCTCCTCGCCGACCTTGAGCCAGTTGGTCTCGATGGTCGCGCCGCGTTCACCGACGGACGGGAACTTGCCGCGCCGCGGATCCTCGGAGGGCAGGACCTGTCCGGGTGCGAGCCGAAGGCGCAGTGTCGTCGCCTTCGCATCGACCGCGCCGACGAGCTTGCCCTCGCCCCAAGAGGCCAGGCGCGGGTCGGGCTTGGCACCGACGCGGCGCGGATCTGACTTCCCGATGCCGGCGGAGATGGAGTGAAGCGCGAGGTACATCCCCGCAGCCCGCGCTTCCTCGGCGAACGCGCGGAGGTCCGCCTCCCCGCGGGGGAAGACCGCCGGGTTGACGTCAATGTGCGAATGCTTGTCCGGCCAGAAGGAATCGGGGCGCCACACATCGGTGAAGAGGTAGACCTGACGGAGGTTCGCGCGGCGGGCCAGCGCGAGGCCGGCGCGCAGTTCGGTGGGCGTCTTGGCCGCGAGGATGAGCTGCGAGCGATCGGCGAAGCGCGACTGCCACGCGCGCACCCACGTCCGCGCCCGAGCAAGGTCCCACGGTCCGTCGACGCGCGGGTGCGGCAGGCCTTCCTCGACCCACAGGCGCAGCAAGGTCTCGTCCTCGTCCTCGTCGCCGGTGCGCTCATACAGCGCGAAACCGCCGGGCGGGTTGGAGGGATGCCGATTCCATAGGGCCGGCCAGGTCACGCGCAGGAGCCCTGCCCCGCCGGTCGTCTCCGTCATGTAATCCAAAGGCAGCAACCGGAGGTCGGGGCCGCCGATCAACGTGAAACGCAACGTCTCCCGCTGGGAGGGTTCGATCCCGCGCAGCTCGCTCAGACGGAACGCGAGATGCCGCTCGCCGGCCCGCACGGCGAAGACCACGGCCGGCTGACCGCTGGTGGCGGCGAACTCGACCCGCCCGTCCGCGAGACGACGCACCACCGGCAAGGGTGTCGCGGTGCCGTCGGGATCCACGAGCGCGAGGCCTTCCTGCCGGGCACCGGGTCGGAGCAAGACCGCGCCATCCGCCGTCCGCACCGCGCCCACCGCCCCGCCCTGCTCGTCGAACTTCAGGGTGAAACGGCCGCACGGCAGGACGACCTCCCCGGCCACGAGCGCCACCCACGCGAGGAGAAGAGGGAGCAGACGACGGCACATGGGCGACTTGGTTGCTAGCGGCCACGGGAGCCGTGGCAAGGGCGACCGACTCAGGCGGTCACCGGGGCCGGCGTCGCCGCCTGGGCGACGAGGTGATCGCGGAAGGCGGCGGCGAGGGGCGAGAGTCTCCGGCCGGCGGGATGGACGATCTGCCAGCTGGATTGCAACGGGAAGCCTTCGACGTCGAGCGTGATGAGGTCGCGACGCGCCCCGGCCCGCAGCGCATGCTCCGAGAGGATGGCCAGACCCATGCCGCCGGCGACGGCTTCGAGGATGGCCTCGTTGCTACCCAGTTCGAATCTGATCTCCCGTGTCCGGTGGTGGCGCCGGAAGAACTCGTCGACGGCCAGACGGGTACCCGAACCGGGCTCGCGGGCGATGAAGCGCTCGGTGAGCAGATCGTCGACGCTCAGACGTCCGCGCTTGGCCAAGGCATGGCCGCGCGGCGCGACCACGACCAACGGGTTCGGCATGAAGACCTGGCTGGTGAGCGCGAGGCCCTCGGGCGGGCGCGACATGATGTAGAGGTCGTCCTGGTTCGCGCGCATGCGCTCGACGACCCCGTCGCGATTGAGCAAGGCCATCGCGACCTCGACCTTGGGCCGATTGGCGCAGAAGGAGCCGATCAGGCGCGGCGCGAAATACTGCGCGGTATTGACCATGGCGACCCGGAGGAGCCCGGACTCCCCTCCCTGCAGCGCCTGGACGGACTGCTCGAAAGCGGTCCACTCGGACCGCACCCCTTGCGCGGCCTTCGCGAGTTCCTTGCCGACCTCGGTGAGGTAGACCTTGCGGCCGATCACCTCGTAAAGAGGCATACCGACGGCCTCGGTCAGGTCGCGCAGGTGGACGGAGGCGGTGGGTTGCGTGACCTTGGCATCCCGCGCCGCGGCGCTGATGCTGCCGGTGGCCACCAGGGCCCGGAAAATCTCCAACTGCCGGAAAGTGACATTCATGGTGTTAAGTAAATGTTAAAGGTATACGGATAGCATCAAGTCTATTCCATGGGCTTGGCGCCACTAGCCCGCTGGCGGGACGCACCCGGCTTAATCCTGCCGAGGGCGAAGCAAACCTTGTGAATGCGGGGGCGGGCGATACCCCTGCGTTTTCCTTGAAAACCGCCCTCGTCCTTTTCTCCGCCTTTTCCTTTGTGGGCTATGGCTTGGGTTGCTTCCTCTCCGGTTATGTCCGCCGAGAGTTCACTCGCTACGGCCTGGAGCGGATGCGGCCTTGGGTCGGCGCCCTGCAGGTGGCCGCGGCCGGCGGGCTGGTGGCGGGGTGGAGCTGGCCTATCTTGGGGCAAGCGGCGGCCGGGGGACTGGCCCTGATGATGGTGGTCGCGCTCGGGGTGCGGATCCGCCTGGGCGACGCCTTCCCGCGGATGTTGCCGGCGCTAGGCTACCTGGCGCTCAACGCCTACCTGGCCGCCACCGGAGTCTGAGCGGCTTCAGAGCAGGACGATTCCCAGGCACATCGCCAGGACCGCGAGCGCGGGGAGCGACTTGATCGCGGGGTCCTTGACCTTGAGGTGCATGACGAACGCGCCGACCATGAGGACGGCGAGCGCGCCGGCCGCGGGCCCGGCGACCGGGGGCCACCAGAGGGAGACCAGCAAGGCCAGCGCCAGCGCGACCTTGCAAAGTCCCACGGCGGAATAGAACGGCGTGAGTCCGTAGACGGCGAATTCCTCCCGGAGCGTTCGCGCCGCCTGTCCCCGGTAGGCCGTCGGCTGCTCGCGGCGCAGGACCCAGACGTTGAGGATGCCTAGGGAGACGACGAGTTTGAGCGCGATAAGGAAGATATCCATGAAAAGTGACCGAGCCCATCCAATCCGAGACCCGGCGTCCCCGCGACCTTAATCGGGGCGCATCCGCGAATGCGCCGAAAGCACCGTCACTTCGGTGGCGGCTCCTGGTAGGTGCCAAGATACCTCTCACAGGTCTCGATGGTGGCATAGGGCGAGGGACAGAAGCCCGTCCGGGCCGGACTGATCCAGGCGAGGCCACGGACCAACAGTTCCTGCCGCGCGTGCCAGGCATCGGCCGAGGCGCCGCCGGTCCCCAAGGTGGCTTCGTTGCTGAACTCCCGCTCGATCGGTTTGAAGTCGGCCACTTTGACATAGGTTCCCGACACGCACATCGTCCGGCCCGGCCCATCGGCGTCCACGACCACGAGGCCGCGGTCAAATTTCACGGTACAATGCACGAAAGCCTCGTCAGGCCAATCCGGTGCGCGGTAGCGGGTATCGATGACCTTGCCCTTGGGCTGGTCGAAAAAATGGACCCACGAACCGTTGTAGGTCGGCCAATAGCCGCCGCCGATGACGACCTCGTACTGGTCGTCACGCTTGCGCACGATCATCTCGTGGCTCCAGAAATTGGTGTAGAAACCTTCGATTTCCTCGGGCCCGGCGGCGGTCGCCGCGAGCGCCTGCAGGAAACTCTCCACGTTGCGATACCGCTTCGCCTGGTCGACCTTGTCGCCGAGCGTCACCAATTTTTGATGGTAAGGGCCTAACGGAGCCTCGTGATCGGCGAGCACATAGCGTCGGAAGTAATCCTCCACGAACGCCCCGTAATCCACCTTTTCGACCGCCCGCTCCAACTGCGCCGCCTCCGCGGAGCCCGGCCGGGCTCCGCGCAGGACCTTGACCTCGGCGAGCAGGTCGGCGCAGCGGCGAGCCATCCGCGCGTTGTGCCGGTCCAGCTCCGGCAAGGTCAGCTCGATGGGCGAGGCCAGCTCATCGAGCGCGAAACGGAAGCGCGGCCCGGAGTCGGGTTGCGCCAGGTACCAGGCGCCCCACAAAGCCATGGCGGCGGCGACCGCCGCGCACAGGAGTCCATCAGCCTGGCGGCGCCACCAGGGCGACCCCGCGGATACTTTCTTCATCGTCATAAAGAACCCATTACAACGGACGCGTTCCGGCTCCGCAATCCCGCTTCCGGCAAGTTATGCACACCCCTGCCTGGCCACCGTTTGACGACGCCAGCTTCCCTCGACTCAGTACTCGAGGCAGCGCTCTGTACTCCGTACTCCGCCCTCTGTACTCTGTACTCCGTCTCCTTCAGGTAGG
>JACCEA011638200.1_pt1 | contig 11167 bp, 16 predicted proteins | sample 7449851 | NCBI WGS metagenome assembly JACCEA01 (sample SAMN15323453, study PRJNA562643) | freshwater metagenome | isolation source: river surface water | place: USA:Blue River Watershed | collected 2017-08-18 | reverse complement strand
TTTAAAATATTATAAAAAAAGGGGCTTTATGCCCCTTTTTGTTGTCTAATTTTTAGATTTTCTTGAAATCTTTATCAAACATAATCCAAATATTTTCCATTTCAAGACCACTATTTTTAGCAACCAGTTCTTCAATCAAAACAAGTTCTAATTCAACATCCATTGGGATAGGTGCGAATTCACGGACATCAAAAGAACCTAAACATTCTTTACCAACGATAGATACATAATCAAATTTACTTTCTTCAATGTAGATAATGATAATACCATCGTTATTTGGTTCATACGCACGAACTTTGATTTCAGATTTAATTTTTGACATTTCTGATTTAATAATTTCTGATAACATATCTTCATTCCTTTTTAGTCCGTACCATCATCGGTACAAATATAATATAATGTATTTTGATAAGAATGTCAAATAAATTTAGCTGTTGACATCTAATTTGTATTGTATTATGATCAAACTTTCCACACTAAGTTAGGACAAATAATATTATGAAACACCATGAATTTGATGCTGATAAGCTAAAGATAACGACATTTGAGATGTACAATGCTTCTATTGTAGAGGGTGGACGTATCTATGTAAAAGGTATTGGTGATGTGAAAGTGATGATGCCAGTTCCTAAAATCTTCTGTAATGATTTCCGTGGGATGTATTTCCAAGATGGATTAAAAATCACGGCAATGTTATATGATGATGAAGCACTTGGTTTTATTCGTTACGATGAAGTTGACCATAAAAATGCTGTTGAAGCACTTACAAAATTTAAGACACGTATTTTAAATTCAGAATTATTTTTTGATGGTCAGATTATCTATGGTTTAGATGATTATGAAACTCTACCTGAAATGTTAGATAATACTGAATTCTTTGAACATGTTAAATTATATGGTTATGAACCGACTGATCTATTAAGTCGAACTATTGATGAATATCGCACATATTCAGCCATTAAATGTAAAGGTGTTATTAGTCCCCCATTATGGGATGATATGATTTCTACATTGACACGGTTATATAATGTGACTGATTTGAATTTACCATTCAAGTCTATTGATGATTCATACTCATGTAATATTCAAGGTATCTTGAAAGTGTGTGATATGTCCAGTCAATATTTTGGTGCAAATACGATTGAATGTTTTGATTTACCATACTATATGTTAGTTTTCAAAACTGTAAATTTACCTGCTTTACCAAATAAGACAAAGACAACCAGTGTAACAGGTACGAAATATACTGATATGATTGCTTTTCATATGGGTAAATTTAATATTTCGGAAACTTTTGAACAGATTAAGGCAGTAAAACATTCATTAAAATACATTACAAGTTATTGTATCATTAAGAATGATGTGTTAGACTTGTCTAAAATCTATCGTAATTATGAACAAGTTGCATAAGGAATATAATATGACTGCTGATGTAATTAAATTCATTCGTAAAGCTGAACAGGTATCTTTTGAAGAACTTGACCCGACCCATCACATGATGACCATTAATGATCAATCAACGATTGTTACATCACGTAGTGGTATTGGTCGAATGATCAAAATGACGAATGTTGAAAACGTTGAAAAGATGCTAGTAGGTGGACATTTCCTTTTTCAAGGTGATGAACTAAAAGAATACCGTGATGGTAACTATACTGGATTCATTCATGATAACGAATGGATTGACCGATTTAGTAATGCACCTGAATTATTAAGTCATATGAAATCTGTCATTGAAATTCCTGATTTTGGTGATGGTGGAAAATTCGATCTTAATACAGGTTTTACATGGTCGGCATTTAACCCATTCCTTAAAACACAAGTTAATCTAATGCGTTTAATTTGTGCTAATGGAATGCGAGTTAAACATAAACTTTTTGAAAAGAAAGTACCATTGATTAATAACTTTGAAAAACATTTAGATATTTCGGCTGAACAGATTAACATCACAGCCAATAAAGAAATCAAAACAAAGTTATTTGGTATGAATGATATTATCGCTAGTGTACGTGATGTTGCATTAGTTGGTGATCATATTCAAAAACGTTTAGAAGTTGACCCATTAAGTGAGCGATTAAACGGATTGAATGAAGTGATTTTGGCAGGTGAATTTGATGAAAAGTATACACCGTATGCTTTAAATTCAGCTAGTATCACCAGTCATTTACCAAGTCATTTGAGCCGTTTTGATTTGCTAAATATTACTACAGAACTGATGACACATACTAAAAGTGTTGATCGTTCAACGGATAATGCTTTAAATCTGATTTCTACTAATTTGATCTTTTCAGACAATGAAGTGAACCAGTTTAGTAAAGCAAAAATCCCACGTACTTTTTCTAACCCTGAACAGGCATTTTTCGGAGTAAGTTAATGTCTAATGTAGACTTAAAATACGATGACCCTGAATTGGATATGCAACCACCACCGATTACCGAGGTGGTTGCTGAGTATAACCAACATAAGGCAAATCAAAAACAAACTAAACAGATTGAAGTTCCAATCCCACCATATAAAGAAAACATCTTTGTCCCAATCTTAATTGATTTAGCGTTTTATTCTATAAATGCTTTATTAGCTTCTTTGATGGTGTTCATTGTAATGCATATCTTTATTTTGACTAATGTAATTACATTTAGTCTTGGATTTTTACCAATTTTTATTAGTGTATTATTATATAAATTTGCTGTAGCTTTTTCGGGTGCATTCTTTTTTAATACCCGACCTGCACAGGCTTTTATTCCTGACCAAATAAAATCATCTGTTATTCATATTATTATTTTCTCAATTACATATGGTTTAATTTATTTTCTATTATAATGGTTGATCTCTAAATATTATTATATATTTGGAGAAAACCAATCATGGAAGAAATTAACTATAATAATGCGTTATCGACTTCATTTAAGTTTGTTATTGATATTATCCCATCACTTACTTATTTTGCACAGTCGGTAACGATACCAACATTAACAGTCGATTCAATAGAAACAAAGATAAGAAACTATAGAGCTAAATTACCTGATAATCATATGGTCATGGATGATTTGATGTTGCAATTTCTTGTAGATGAAGATTATTATAACTATGATAAAATCAGACTGTGGATGTTAAAATGTGTTAAAGCACAAGAAGATGATGATGGTTCAATTGGTGAATTATTATCTGATGTATATGTATCACGTTTAGATTCAAATAAAAAAGAAATTGCTAAGTTTGTTTTTAAAGGTGCATTCCCATCTATGTTAGGTAGTCTTAACCTTGCTAGTAACGTTGCTGATGCTGATATTATTGTTTCAGATATAACGTTTGCATACCAGTCATACGATATTGTTTATACTAATAGATAATAAGTGTTCTATGGAGATTTATATGGACGCAAATCTTAATTACAACGAAATTTATAACATATATGATTTTTTTTCTTTAGTTAATCAAAAACATAATCCGTTTTCCAGTTGTAATAATTATAGTACAATTCAGGTTACGGTGAGATTACTTATAGCTGAATTATCGGGCAAAGGTATCAAATATCTTTATGTAGAATATGACAATGGTATTGAATTAATTGATATGAGAAAATTACATCAACGTGTTACCATTGATTTTTTACATGATATTATTCAAGCTATTATCGAATATGATATGACCCCTAATCAATCTGTTAAGTTAGGAAAGTTCATTAAAATCAATTTCCGTGAAGCTCACAATTTATTAAAAGAATTAAGAATTTAAAACTAAAAGGGGCTTTACATAGTCCCTTTTTTTATGTTAAAATTTAATTATATTATGAGTGATTTTTAATAAGGAATATTATGAAGTTTATAGGAAAGTATATTACTTATGTTGGATTATTTTATCTATTTTCTATGATGGTATATGGTTGGTATATAGTATTCACTAATGGAAATACAACTTATGGTTTGACAACATTCCAATTAATATCGGGTATTATTGGTTTTGCAGTATTAGTATTTTCAGGCATTATTATTATAGCTTGTGCAATATTATTATTGATTTTATTTTCAATATGGTCATTTAAAAAAGATGATCGTAAATTTGTAGAGTTTGTAAAAGGAATTTTTTAATGAAGATTTATAATAAAATTTTTATTGCTTGTAATTCATATCGTGATGCTAAACGTGTCGATGGTGATGATGCATATTTGTCTTTCGTCGTTCCAGTTGAAAAAAATCGTAAACGGATTGAAACAGCTATCCAATGGGCTAAACGCTATTATCGACAAGATAGTGATAAAGATGAACCTATCACATATGAGATTGATAATACACCGACAACTGGTTATAAAATCATCGGATTTTCTAGTCGTTACAGCACATCAAATAAACATATCTATGTTATGCACCCAACATTGAATTTTTATTTTGAATTGACTGTTGAAAACTTTATTGAACTAACCAAAGAAACTACTATTAAAGGTGGTGTTATTGAAGATGGATTAATTTTCTATTTCCAAAATGGTAAAAATGGTTTAGTTCGTTATGATGGTGAATCGGCTAAACGTATGGTTTATGCTGATCGTATCATTCAGGCTATTGATACCAGTGAAGTACCATTATATTCAGAAGTTATTTTAGATAAACGTAATTCAGTTGGTACAAAATTATTTTATCTTGGTTATGGTGCAGTTAAAGTAAGTGGTAAAATGTATTACAATGATGAAATCATTAAACGCATTAAAGAGGGTTCATTAGAACGTAATGTATGGTCACAGCTTAACTATCAATATGAACATGTTCAGACTGTAATTAATGCGGTGGATGGTGTAGATACATATTATAATCGACCAGTAAAAACACCACGTTCTGTTATTAAAGATTTTGAATTTACTGATGTTGTTGTTGAAGAAAAACGTCATATTTTCATGGAAATTACTGATGATGGTTCATATCGTAAATTTATCTATGTTAAGCAGAAAAAACCTAAAATTGCGAGTGTATTAGAAAACACAACCTTTAAAGGTGATGACGAACATGTAAACGAAATTATGTTCGGGGACACAACAACTAAAGAATATAAACAATATCCTTTACGTGTATATCATTTACAAGAAAGTTGGAACACTGAAAGTAAAATCCGTAGACAACTTTTAGGTATTACTGATGGTACTGAATGTTATGTATCAGACTATACTATGTGTCATATGGAAATAAATAAAATCACAATTGTTCGTGAATAATATTGTATAATTTGAACCATCATGTATAATGTGTACATGGTGGTTTTTTTATGGAACAAATAAATGAAATTGAAAGAAACAATTAATACACAATTTTTAGTTGATATTGGTGTATTAGATCATAAGTTAGAAGTTAAGAATTTTGAAACTTTTATGGATATTTTCAACAATCCTATCTATCTAAAAGGATGGAAAGATGTACCTAAAAATTTAGAAAGCCATATTAAAAATATCATTGATGTATATGATGTTCATTATGGTGCACAAGATTATTACAAAGAATTTGGTTTACCTGCTAAGGGCTTAGGACGTGATTATATTTTCCGTGTGTATTCCAGTCAAACATTAGATTTTATCGGTGTATCAGAATACAATGATATTACATTTGATGAATGGAAATACTTGCTAAAGCATTCCAGTGATTTAGAAACATTCCTAAGTAAAAACATAGGTCTTAGTTCAGAACAAAAACTTGAATTGATTGAATATTGTGTTACTGAAAACCCATATTCTGTACGTTTTCTTGATGAAACAAAATCATGTTATAAAATGCTTTGTCAAATGGCTGTTATGTCAGATTGTAAATCAGTAAAGTATATCAAAACAACTGATGATAAATTGTATAATGAACTTGTGATCAAAGCATGTATATATGATAATGAATGTCGAGCATTGGAATTTTTAAATCGACCATTAGATAAAGATACGTTTAATCGTATTTGTCGTTTAAGTTCTAAACATTTCAAATATGCTATGAATCGACTGAGTGATCATTATGAATCAGATTTAACAATTGAAGAATTTGAAAACTATTATACAAATGATATTAATGTAACAAGTAATCTATATCGTTGTACCAGTATTCCTATTGAATATCGTCAAGAAAAAACAAAAGAATATTTGGATAGATACCCTAAAATGTTATGTTGGTTTACTGAAAAAGGTATGGTTGACAACTTTGATTTAAAAGTTAAAGAATATTTGGCACGTAATATTGATTCTGATAATTTGATTCGTTTTGTTAAAGCGAAATTGATTGAACAAGGTAAAGTATGAGTTTAACAGACATCTATTACAATCTAAATTTTAAGGATTTCACATGTACTTTTGTGAATAAGTATCCTAAACGAACAGCTAAACTTATTTTTCATGCCGATCAAATGGATGGTGATAAACTGGTATTCAATAATGATTTTTTCAACATTGATAAAAAGGTTGACACAATCTATGAAATTGAAATTGGCTTCTATACGATTTGGTGTAATGAAGCTAAACTATATAGATATGATGGTGTTTTGGTTGACAGGAAATGTATTGGCACAATCACACGTGATGAATATATCGAACTCATGAACACCATTCATAAAAAAATGGTCTAAAAAATTACCCTAAATACTTATACCTAGAGAATGAATTATTTTTCACAAAGTAGTTGCATTCTCCAAAAAAGTATGGTATAATAGATGCTTAATATATCAAATATCATTAGATCGTATTCAAAGCTCCCTGATATAATATAGTCGCATAGTAACTAGAAATAGAACTCCCTGCTTTATATAATATAAACAGTAATTGAAAAGGAATATGGTATGTAGGGTGTCGATAATTTGCGCTAACCTACATATTACAACCGTATAAAAGCCACGGCATGGCATAAGGGCAACCGCATGACCGTAGGTGTGTATAAGACCATTAAATGGCATCACTAGCCAATGAACAATCAAGGATGAATGGTTGTAGTTGTTACATTGGCTTGGTCACTACCGAAAACCGTAATTGGACAAAGGATTCGAGATAGGAATATCAACGAATGAATCTTAGGTACTGCTGACGACAAGAACCAATCTTGGGAATATCATATTTTTATTTTGTTATAGTTTAACATAAACTTGACGCAAATTGTAAAAGATATTCCCTGCATTGGAAAACAGACTTTCGAGGTCTGTTTTTTTACGTCTGATATATGCGTAAAAAATGTATAGATTGTATTTGCTTCATCATCTTAGGATGGAAAGTAAATGAACGGACGTGTTAAGTACAGAAATGGAACAACAATTAGTAGGATTGTCAGTAGGGATTAGAAACGTAACCCATACCCTACTATAAAACCATTTAAAATATATATTAATATTATTAGAAACAAACTTTAAAATATTCTTAAAATAAAATATAACCGAATGTAATGAGGTTATGAAGCGTTAGCTTCTATATTAAGAATGTACTTAAAAACAGTTTATAATATATTTGATATAACCAAAACCTAAAGGTTTTGAAATGCTTCGCATTAGAGTGTATGATATGAATGTATAAAGTAATTTAAATACATTATGAAAGGAATATAAATGAAATTACAAACATTTGAAACTATATTAGAATTTTATGATAAAAGATATAGACACAGTTTAGAAAAAGTGATAGACTTAGAAATTAGTTCTAATGAATATAAAAAATATATTACATTACAAATGAGTTACTATGTCTGTAGAAATTACATTCTGAGTATTATAAATGAATATTCAGTTTTACAAAGAATGGTTTACAGTGAACTAAATACATATATTAAAGAAGTAGTGAAACAATTTGATCATATTGGTTTTGAATCATATGAAGATGATTATTTAAAATTGGAATACACTAAAGATAAACGTATTAAACTTTATTGTAAGCCGTTTATTAAAAAATCAATTCGTTTGAATACATTAGGTAAAATGTTATTAAAGCAAGCTAGTTTTCATTTAGTTGCTGAATATCATCCAGTTAATTCAAACATGTATTATGATTCATTTGAAGAAGAATCAATTAGTTTTCTACTAGATTATATCGAACACAAAGGATAATTTTATGTTTACACGTGTTGTTGAAACAGAACAAGGTACAGCAAATGTTGTTGCTGAACACAAAGATGAATCAATTTTACAATTAAGCCTTGATCTACAAGATCAATTATATGTATTGGTAAATGATTTTGTACAGGATTACACTAATCCACAATATAACCAATTATTAGCACTTATGGTATTATCTAATATCAATGTTTATAATGTGACTGAGAATATTGAAAAAGTTGAATCAGATATGTTGTTTAAAAATGTTGAAAAGTCTATCAATGGATTGATGAACTATTTAAAACGTACTGATGTAAAAGTTGCAAACAGTGAATTGATTGCACTTAGCCATTCCGATGAAGCTAAAAAATTAACATTCTTTATTAATGGTATTGCTGTTGTGACATACACAAAGCAAGCCAAGAAAATTAAAAATCGTGTGGTGTTCCATACGGCTAGTACAGAATTTTCAGAATTGTTTATTGCAGTATATAGTAAGATTATGTATTCGATTATTGAAACAAAAGATAGTTAAAAATAGGTGTCCCACTACCTTTAAATGTGGATTGAAAAATAGCATCCAGTCACAAAACAAATGTTTCTGACTGGAATGTGGAAGCCCCTTAATTGGGGCTTTTTTCGTTTTGATAAATATTATAAACACTATAATGGAAGCTAATAATATGCCTACAAATAAATATTTTAACCATTTATATGCAAAGAATGAACAGACTGTTTTTACCAATTTGGTTTATGAAGCTATCCGTATGCATGGGACTGATGTTGTTTATATTAAACGTGAATATGTTGAAATTGATGAAGTATTAAGGGAAGCAAAACAATCAACATTTAGAGAAACATATATTGTTGAAATGTATATCCCTGATACTGGTCAAGGTGGTGGTGATCAATCATTTATGTCTAAATTTGGTTTCAGATTTCAGGAAACGAGTGAAGCGATTCTTTCTATTCGTGCATGGGATGAAGCTCAAACAGGAATGATTAGACCACGTGAGGGTGATGTGATCTATATTGGTAATCCTGAACACATTTATGATTCTTTCATGAATACCGCTTTTGAAATTAAGCAAGTTCATTTGGGGATGGATGATGACTTTCAAAAGGGTGGTCGTCACGCATATCGCTTAACACTTGAATCATTTACACCATCTTATGAAAAATTTGATACAGAATATGAACAAGTTAATAACTCATATAATGTAAATGATGATTATGAAATTATGACCGCAATTAATGAAGTATCAGAACGTAAGACCGATGAATTATTAGTTCCATCTAAAAATCCATTTGGAGAATTATAATGCACTCTAAATTTTACTTTGGTACTGTTAAAAAAATGATTGTTGTTTTTTCAACATTGTTTGATGAAATTGTAATTGATACTGAGGGTAGAGAAGTCCGTGTACCGCTTCATTATTCAGCTAAAGAGAAGTTTGTTGAAATCTTACATAAAGCATCTGACCCAAGACAAGGCTTAACCGATGTTGCATTGCCAGTCATGGGATATGAAATGAGTGGTTTAAACTTTTCCCCTGAACGAAATACTAACCCTATTAATAAAATGGCTGTTGATTCTGTCGATGGTTCACATAAGGTTTTTTCTTATAACCGTGTACCATATGAATTAAACTTTGAACTGTTTATTGCAACAAAACGATTTGAAGATTCATTGAAAATTGTTGAACAAATATTACCTTATTTTGCCCCTGAATTTACTGTAAAAGTTCGGGATAATGAGATTTTAAATCTTGAAACTAACGTTACGATTACATTAAATTCTGCTTCATATAATATAGATTATGAGGGTGATTTTGATAACAATCGTATTATTGAATGGAACTTATCTTTTACATTGAAAAGCTATTTTTATAGTCGTGTTCAAGATCATAGTAAAATTAAAGATGTTATTATTAATTTTACTGATGAAGTATTAGATAAGAAATTTGCACAGATTCAAGTTAGTGCATTGGATGATGGGTCAATCATTGAAAAACATATAGACCCATACGATAAAGGAGAATAACCCATGCGTAAGGATACGATTGCAGAAGCATTAGGGGTTGAATCGCTTAACACGGTTGAATCGCTTTTTGATGAAGATGATGACCAAACAACGGACTTGGTTGCAGTAGACCCAATGAGTAGGGTATTAGCAGAATCACAAGATTATGACGATGACGATGACGATGATGATGATTATGAACTAGAAACACAAATCATTGAATCTACCGCACGTGAAATTCTATTACCTGAACCAGTTCATTTGTGTGAGGATGATAAAATTCTTGATGCTGAATTAGGATATGCACAGGAAAATATAAAATCAATCATTGAAAAAGGTAAAGATGCAGTTGATGATATTATATCTATTGCAACCGATTCAGAAAATCCAAAAGCATATTCATCTGTTGCAGGTTTAATGAAAACATTGACAGATATGAATAAGTCATATATTGATGTTGCAATCAAACGTAACAGTTTAAGGAAAGGTCAAGGTGTGAATGGTAAACCTGAAAAACCATTTGGACAACCTGAAAATGGTGAAGAACCTAAGACATTGGTTCAAAATAATACTGTGAATAACAATGTTATTTTTCAAGGTTCATTACAGGATATTCTTGATCGTAAAAAACAGGAACGTCTTGAAAAACAAAATGCTGAAAACGTAGAAAAAGATGTAAAATAATTTAAAAAGGGATTGCAATTGCAGTCCTTTTTTTGTAATATATATTTGTACCGAGATTGGTACGGTTAGTTTGGAGTTAGTTGAATGCGTAATTATTCTAATGTTGAAAAAGTTGTTCTTGATCATGTTGTTCGTGGTCTTATCAATGAGTGTGAAGAATATCACGCTAACGCTGAACTGATTGAAATATTGTTTGGTAAAATTTTCATTATCGAGGTTGATTCTGATCATTTCTTTGAAGCATATTATTGTGATGAAAAGAGTAATGAATGGGTTCGTGTTCTTAGTTCTGCTGATTTCAATTACTTAAAACGTGAAATCGAAATTGCTGAAAATAGCGGTAATTTATTGGCTTATATGTGGGAATTCCACAACGAATATTATTAAGGAATCAAAATGTCGTTATATTCGTGTTGAATACTTTTCTTCAATGGT